>JAEEGJ010009984.1_pt1 | contig 25031 bp, 21 predicted proteins | sample 8958761 | NCBI WGS metagenome assembly JAEEGJ01 (sample SAMN16246546, study PRJNA631951) | gut metagenome | biome: gut microbiome; feature: rumen; material: RS-attached | host: Bos | place: Iran: Karaj | collected 2018-10 | reverse complement strand
TGATCCTCTGGTTTAAAACTCTTTTGCCTTTTCGTTTCAGGTTCCGCAAAGGCTTAAGTCCCGGAGGATTTCGATATTAAAAAAGGAAGGCCTCCGTGAGTCCGGAAGCCTTTGCTTTAAAATCTTGGGTGATTTGCGACAAATACCGGGCTCTATGTTAGAGTCCGCGCCACCAACGACGGTTAAGGGTTGCTGTTGTCACAAAGTTCATCATGGCACCAAAAATACCTAACAAAATTTCCATTGGCAAGGGGTTCGCGACAATTTTTCGTAAAAAAATTGAAAATATCAGCCCAAAAAGGCAAAAATCAACCCCAGTTATCACACAATTTTGCCCCCACATTGCAGGGTTATAATCATTTATATATATTCGTCATCGAGAGACTTCAAGAAGGGAGAACAGTATGTTCTACAAACATTGGAAAAAAATTGCACTTGCCCTGACCGGATTTTTCTGGGCCAGCTGTGACGACTCTGCCTCTTCGGCCGTATGCCTGTATGGTCCAGACCCCAATTACAGCGACCCCGCCGAAAACCCGGTGTCCAGTTCCAGCATTGCAACCGGTAGCAAAACGGAATCCAGTTCCAGCGAAAAACAGAAACTCGCTTCAAGTTCTAGCGAAGCTACAGAAGAAAGCTCCAGCAGCCTCGAAAAGATCATGCCTGCTTACGGCTCTCCGGACGACACCGTAACGAGCTCCAGCAGTGAGATCGAAATGCAAATGCCCCTGTACGGCGTTATCATGGATAAACCCGTATGTACCCAGGCCAAGGGCGAATCTACAATGACCTGCGAAGACGGGACCATCTGCAAGCAAGTATCGGAAGAACGCTGGGGCGGTCTCCCCTGCAGCAGCGACATCTGCCCTGATTACGGCGTGGTGCAAATTTCCGAAAACACCTACGAATGCGACGGCAAGGTTTATAACGAAGCAGAATTCCGAGCCCGCTACGAAAAGAGGACTGTAGTCGAGGAACCTCAAGATACCTTATTCACACAAGAACCCGCCCTTTACGGTCCGCCTTGCGTATTCAACGGCACCTGCGACGACGAAAAAGAATAGTCTTTGCTAAATGTTAGGAGAAGAAGGACATGTTCTACAAGCACTGGAAAAAAATCGCCCTTACGCTGACCACCTTGTTCTGGGCAAGCTGTAGTGAAACAAACGAAGACGCCGTACTTTACGGGTGTCCTCCGGACGGTTGCTACGATGAGCCCGAAAGCAGCGATTCGAACAACGATGAATCCAGTTCCAGCGAGACTAGCGGCGTGCTGTCCAGTTCTAGCGAGAAGAACGTTTCATCTAGTTCCGAAGCAGCCAAGCCCGAAAGTTCCAGCAGCGAATTCGTCGCCGGCCTTCTTTATGGTGTCGAGCCTCCCGATTCCATTGACGTCAAATGTCTCCCCATGGATTCCAGTGTATCGTATTTCCCCAACGATTACAGTGCAGACAATGCCAAATTCTGGAAAGAGGAAGCGGCCAAGCACGATGCCGTAGCCAAGATAGATTCCGTCAAGGAGACGTTGGCCGAAACGCCCATGTGTCTTGAACATTTGCGTATGGAACTTGACCAATTCGTGGCGCTTTACGGCGCTCCGACCATCATTAGAAATGCGGTAGAAAAATGCATTGACGGCTCCATCAGGCCAAGCGAAGAATACGCCCAGTTCCTGAAGATGAAGGAGGAATGGGAAGCGAACAAGTCTGCCCTGGAAGAGGAACTCAAGAAGGTCTACGAAGACAAGATGAAGGAAATCCAGGAACGGATTAACAAGTGCCTGGAAAAATAGACGAAAGACGAAAAATATGATAAAAAAGCATTGGAAAAAAATTCTATTGAGCCTCTGCTCCATGCTCTGGAGCGGCTGCAGTGACGATTCGTCTAGCGATAGCAAGGAACTGATTGCCTGCGAGTTGGAACAGATGTGCCCCGAATACGGCATTATGTACGATTGCGAAAACGAAGAGGACAAAATTTCCGGAAACTTCGAGAATTGCACCATGTCGTATCCGGCGTGCACGGACACGTACTATTGTGAAGACGACGTCACCTGTTTCCAATCGACCGACGACGAAACGAAAACTTTCGACTGTCGCGACGAAAAGGATAAAAAGACGCTCTATAGCGAAGACGAATTTAAATCAAAATACTACGTGGATGGACAACGCATCCATTAATCCCTAACCACGCCTCACATTTCACATTACACATTTCACACCCCACACTTTTTATGCAGCTCTCTCTCAAGAAAAAACTCGCTCTCGAAGCTTATCGCCTTTACCGTCACAACGAAATCAAAGCGCACCCCCTCACTTACTTTTTCTGGGAATGCACGCTCCGCTGCAACCTGCACTGTCTGCACTGCGGTAGCGACTGCGTGAAAGATGCCATCCCCGACATGCCCCGCGAAGACTTCATGGGCGTACTCGACAAGCTTGCCCCGCATATCGACCCAAAGCACTTTATCGTAGTGATTACCGGCGGCGAGCCCCTAATGCGCCCCGACCTCGAAGAATGCGGTATGGAAATCAAGAAACGCGGCTACCCCTGGGGAATGGTCAGCAACGGGCTTGCGATGACCCCCGAACGCTACACCAAGTTGCTGAATGCAGGGCTGCGCTCGCTTACGATTAGCCTGGACGGCCTCAAGGAAAGCCACAACCATTTCCGCGGCGCCCCCACGAGTTTCGACAACGCACTCCGAGCTATCGACATGGCCGCTCACACCGAAGGTCTCACCTTCGATGTGATGACCTGCGTGAACCGCCAGAATCTCAAGGAACTCCCGAAGATTCTCGACTTGCTACTGAAAATCGGCGTGAAGCGTTGGCGCATCGCGACGGTGTTCCCGAAGGGCCGCGCGAAAGACAATCCGCTGTTCCAGCTCACGAACCAGGAATTCCGCCAGGTGTTCGACTTCATCCGCGAAGTCAAGAAACTGAACGTCATCAACGTGAACTACGGCTGCGAAGGCTTCCTCGGGAGCTACGAAAAAGATGCCCGCAACTACCCGTTCTTCTGCCGTGCCGGCGTGAACGTCAGTTCCGTACTTTGCGACGGTAGTATCTCGGCATGTCCGAGTCTGCGCGGGGATTACATACAAGGTAACATTTACAAGGACGACCTCTGGGACGTATGGCAGAACCGCTACCAAGTCATGCGCGACCGCAGCTGGGCTAAAATTGGCGACTGTAAGACCTGTAAGTACTGGCGCTACTGCGAAGGCTCCAGCCTACATCTCCGTGATGAGAAAACTAAGGAACTCGCCTACTGCCATGTAAAACGCCTCGAAGACGCCGGCGCATAATAATCCTCTAAAAAAGCAACAAAAAACCGCACCCTTTGGGTGCGGCTTTTTCCGACAAATCAACATGTCGGAGCTAGGGAATGACCGCGGCTTTGTTCTTTCCCCCAAATAACTCCCTTTGCGGCCATCATTTTGCCCAAACCAGCCCTAGCCTTTGATATATTAGTTTTGCGGCAAATTAGGATTTTAAAGGCCAAAATTAAATCCCCAACGAAAACAAAGTGTTGTTCACAAAAACAACAGACAACTGTTATGCAAAAACCCTTATTTTTCGCTTATTTCGCAAAAATCGTCATTCCAAGAAGCTTTTTTTTAGATATTATTTAGGGTGATGGTACAAGCGAGCCTCACATCGAACCAAACGCACATTGTAGATGTGCTTTTAAAGAAGAATCCCAACCTTGACCGGGAGATTCTTGAAAAGGCTGTTGCCTTTATTGCCGAGGCTCATGAGGGTCAATACCGCAAGAGCGGCATGCCCTACACCGAGCACCCCTATGAAGTGGCCAAAATCCTTGCCGACCTCAAACAGGACCAGTCAACGGTCTTGGCCGGGTTGCTCCATGACGTGGTCGAAGATACCGACCATTCCCTCGAGGAAATAGCCGAAAAATTTGGAAACGACACCGCCTTCATGGTGGATGCCGTCACTAAGATTACTGCAGCCCAAGAAGCAAGCAAAACAGCCCAAAAAGCGGAAACCTACCGCAAGCTGATTATTGCCATGGCGAAGGACCCGCGCGTTATCATGATCAAAATCGCAGACCGCATCCACAACATGCGCACCATGCGATACATGAAACCAGAAAAGCGCCAGATTATCGCCCAGGAAACACTCGACATTTACATTCCGCTCACGCACCGTTTCGGTCTATACAAGCTGAAAAACGAGCTTGAAGACCTAAGCTTTAAGTACGTGAACCCCGACGAATACCAGAAGCTGGTGGACCTCCTTATCGAAAATAAGGAATCCCGCGAAAAGTATATCCAGTCGGTGATCGGACCGTTGCAAATCAAGATGGCGTTGGAAGATTTTGACTGCACCATCCAGGGCCGCACCAAGAACATTTACAGCATCTACAACAAGATGCTCAGCCGCGGTTGCCAGTTCGAAGACATCTTCGACATTTTCGCCATACGCATTATCGTCGATACCATCCCCGAATGCTACCTGGCCTTGGGCTACGTCCACAACCTATGGACGCCCCTGCAAAGCCGCTTTAAAGACTATATCGCAACCCCGAAGCCAAACCTTTACCAAAGCATTCACACCACCGTGATTGGTCCCGAAAACAAGATGGTGGAAGTCCAGATCCGCACCAAGGACATGGACCTGACTGCCGAAAAGGGATTCGCCGCCCACTGGGCCTATAAAATGGAAACCCAGCACGAAGGCGAAGAACTGGAATGGCTCAACCACATGGTAAAGCTCCAATCGGAAATTTCCGACTCCAAAGAGTATCTCGACTTCTTGAAGGTGGACCTGAAACCTTCGGGCATGACGGTGTTTACCCCCAAGGGAACCTCTATTGAACTGCCTCAAGGCTCCATCGTCCTGGACTTTGCATTTGCCGTCCACACCGAACTGGGCCTGCACTGCATTGGCGCCAAAATCAATGACGAAGTGGTGAATCTGGACACGGTGGTCGAACATGGAGCCACCATCCAGGTGCTCAAGAGCCCGAACCAGGAACCCAGCCCCGAATGGCTAGATATGGTCAAGACAGTCAAGGCCAAGCAGGAACTACGCCGCTGGATGAAAACCAGCATCATGAAGCAGGCTCTTGACCTGGGTAAAGAAATTTGGGTTCGCGAACTCAGACTCCAGAAAATCGAAAAGGACAAGCGTCCTTCCGAAGAGTCAATCTGCAAGTACTTTGGCACCCCCACCCTGGACGACTTTTACGAACGACTGGGCCAGGGAGAACTGCCCCTGTCGGACATCCAGCGTTTCTTGAACGATGGCGAAACCACACAGAAGGAATCGAATTCCCTCCGGTTCTTCCCCATGTTCAACAAGGACCTGAAGGCAGACCGCAGAGACGAGATGCCCCTGCAGATTGGCCAAGAAACCAGTCTCGTGGTCCACTTCGCCAAGTGCTGTAGCCCGATTCCTGGCGACCCGGTCGTCGGCGTCTTGCGCCCGAAGATCGGTATCGAAGTCCACAATGCCGACTGTCCGCAACTTAAGAACCTGCCCATGGAACAACGCATTGCCGTGGAATGGAGCGAAGACATCAAGCATTCCTTCGAGACTCACCTGACCATCGAAACGGAAAACCGCAAGAACATGACTTTCGACGTGTTGCAGGAACTCAAGCGAGCCAACGTGTTCTTGGAACGAATCACTGCAGCAAGCCAACATTATTCAGGACGAATCAAACTGGTGTTCAAGGCATTCCGCAAAGAACAAGTGGATTCAATCATTACCGCTATCAAGAACATTGCTGGCGTTAAGCAGGTGGTAAAATCATGATTTCAAAGCTCCACCACAGCGACTACACTTTAAAGAACCGCGCCTTCAACTGCAGAATGCGCAACCGTTACTACGAAGAAGTGTACTATGCGTTCAGGGCCATTTTTCCTAACGAAGTCGCCGAGCGGACCGAGAAAAATCCCGTGGTGGACACCATCTGGTTCCAGAACCTGAGCAAAGAAATCAAGCGCTACGAAAGATTGATCATGACCTGCCTGGAATATGCGCAGGCAGCCATTTTCTATGGCAAGGCCGAAAACAAGGCCATGTATTCCAAGGACAAGCGCTGGGGTATTCTGCAAGAAGAAATCTTCCTGGTTCACTTTTTGCAGGAGCTGCTTTCCACCACGCGCTACGTGATTGCACGAATCGAAACGGACCAAATGGTGCAGCGCTGGGCAGGCGAAATGCAGGACCTGAAGACCAAGCCGGTGGCCTCGGGTTACGTGAACGCCATTCAAGAAAAATTGAACGAAATGAACGCCGCCACCCTGGACGAATTCAAGGACCTGCTGCGGCACGTGCTGGACCGATTCCAGATAGGAAACACGCTATTCGGGACGGTTCAAGAGCTACAGAACTTTTACTAAACGAGAGACGAAAGACAAGAGACACAAGAAATGTCAGAGTACATAATCCTTTCAATATTCCTTTTTCTGGGCGCGTTTATCGCGGCAGCGGCGACCGTTACCGGCCTTCTGCTCGGTTACCGCACCAAGAATACAAAAAACAAGATGGCGCCCTACGAATGCGGTATGGAAACCATCGGAAACGCTCGAATCCAGTTCAAGGTAGGTTACTACCTTTTCGCGCTTTTGTTCTTAGTGTTCGACATCGAAGCCCTTTTCCTGTTCCCCGTTCTGGCGAACTTCAAGGAAATCATGGCCGGGAATTCTCCCCTCTCGCCGACGATTGTCGTCATTGACTTAGTGATCTTCATGGCAATTCTGGTTTCTGGTCTTGCCTACGCATGGAAAAAAGGAATCCTTAAGTGGGAATAACCCTATGGGAATAATAAACCTCGCTCCTAAGATTTTAGACCCGATACCCGGTGGAAAGTACGTCGTCAACGCAATTGACTACGTTGTCAACTGGGCTCGTGCCAACTCTATTTGGCCCCTTACTTATGGTACAAGCTGTTGCGCCATCGAAATGATGAGCAGCTCCATGGCCCGCTACGATATCGCCCGCTTTGGCTCCGAAGTGTTCCGCGCTTCGCCCCGCCAGGCGGACCTTTTTATTATCGCAGGAACCATTACCCGCCGTATGGCGCCCGCACTGCAGATGCTGTGGGAACAGATGCCTGGCCCGAAGTACGTACTCGCCATGGGCGCCTGCACCATCAGCGGTGGCCCCTTCATTTACGACAACTACGCTGTGGTGCGCGGGGCGCAGAACCTGATTCCGGTAGACGTTTTCGTTCCCGGCTGCCCGCCACGCCCTGAAGCATTGTTCCACGGACTCTTGACTCTCCGCGAAAAGATCCTTAAGGAAACTTGCCGCGATCCTTGGCACGAAGGCGACATCCGCAACGTGTCGACCATGGACCGCTACCGCGAAGCCGCAAAAGCCTGGGCCGCCCTTGAACGCATCAAGGACGAAGAAATGGCCGAAGCCCGCGCCAAGTTCAAGGAAGAAAATCCGGATTACAAGAGCAGCTTCAAGCCCGTGCGCGTCAAGAAGGAAGACTTCCCCGAAGTGGAACGCGTTGCCTGCAAGCGCTACGGTTTGAGCCAGCTGGATATTTACAAGAAACTCAAGGCCAAATTCCCGGACATCACCGTGCATACCCACAGCGAAGACCCCATCGAAGACGTGGTTGCCGCTATGCCTGCCGATCGTCCGCTGGAAGTGATGATCAGCGTCGAAGATTACATTCCCGCCGTGGAATACGTGAAGAACGATCCTGAATTCAAGATGGACTACCTGATCGACGTGACCGCCATTGACTACGACGACCACTTTGACATGGTAACGCAATTGCGCAGCATCGAAAAAGGCCACAAGGTGTTCTTCTGCGTGCAGATCAAGAAGAACTTCGACATTCCCGAAGAAGAACGCCCGACAGCCCTCCTCGGAAAAGTCCCGACAATTAGCCACCTGTACCCGGGTGCCGAAGTCAAGGAACGCGAAGTTTATGACATGTTCGGCATCGACTTTGTGGGTCACCCCGACCTGCGCCGCATCTTCTTGGACAAGGACTTTGTAGGTTACCCCTTGCGTAAAGACTTTACCCATCCCGAAATCATCAGGAGGCCCGTATAATGACAACGAGACTTCCCCCGGGATTCAAGATTACCCGCGATACCAATACCGAAGAATTTTTCATCAACATGGGTCCGCAGCACCCGAGTACCCACGGCGCACTTCGTCTCGCCCTGCGTATGGACGGCGAAACCATCGTGGAAGTGGTGCCGCACTTTGGCTACATCCACCGCGGCATGGAAAAGCAAGCGGAATCCATGAGCTACCTCCAGTACATTGCCATGTCTGACCGTCAAGACTATTTGACGGCCATCCAGAACAACCTGGGCGTAGTCATCGCACTTGAAAAAGGCATGAACATCGGCGTTCCCGAAAAGGGCGAATACATCCGCGTGATGCTTTCGGAACTTGGCCGTATCGCATCTCACTTGGTATTCTTCGGCTGCTTCGGCGGCGACCTTGGCGGCCAGACCTGCTTGCTGTTCGGCTTCAAGGAACGCGAAATGATCCATGACATTCTGGAAGAAGTCACCGGGTCGCGCCTCACCACCAACTTCTTTAGACCGGGTGGCAGCCGCTTTGACGTTCCCGAAAACTTTATCGACCGCGTGAAGGCTTTCCTCAAGCACTTGGAAGATGCGATGAAGGACTACGAAAGGTTCCTTTCCAAGAACATCATCGTGCTCGAACGTAGCAAGGGCATCGGCATCCTTTCCGCCGAAGACGCCATCGCTTACGGATGCTCCGGTCCGGTGCTCCGCGCAAGCGGCGTCGACTTCGACGTCCGCAAGGCGAACCCCTACAGCATTTACGACCAGTTGCAATTCGATGTGCCCGTGACCTACACCGGCGACTGCTACGACCGCTACACCGTCCGTATCGCCGAAATCCACGAGTCCATGCGAATTCTGTACCAGTGCATCGAGAAGTTCCCGAAAGACGGTCCGTGGCGTAGCAAAGAAAAGCCCGTGCGTCTGCCCGTGGGTCGCTACTACAGCGAAATCGAAACGGCCAAGGGGCTCTACGCGACTTACGTGGTCGCAGCGACCACCGGCGAAAAGCCTTACCGCATCCACACACGCGGTCCTAGCTTCCCGCACATTGCGGCCCTCAACAAGATGGCCCAAGGTCACAAGATTTCGGACCTCGTGACCATTATGGCAACACTTGACCCCGTGATTCCGGAGATTGACAGGTAATTTATGTTTGTACCTTCTGTAACACATCCGATTGGCGACTTTGTTCGCAGCTGGGTTCCTAAACTCACGGCATACTTGCCGGATGCCTTGCACAATGCAACTCTCGATAGCATCACCGCATTCCTCGTGAACGCCTTGATTTGCATCGTGGCCGTTTGTGCGGTGAACATCGGTTCCGCCCCGATTCTTATCTACATGGAACGCAAGGTTTGCGCCCACGTGCAATGCCGTTTGGGCCCCATGCGCCTCGGTTGGCACGGCACACTGCAGACCATCGCCGACGTGATCAAGATGCTCTTCAAGGAAGTCTACTCCCCCAGTGGCGCCGACAAGCTGATGTTCTATGTTGCACCGCTCATCGTGCTCATCGCCCCGTTTATCGTCTGTGCCCTGATACCCTTCGACCACAATCTAGTGGTTGCCGACATCGACATGGGCATTCCCATGATTATCGCCGTGAACGGTTTCGGCGTGCTGGGCATCTTGCTCGGCGGCTGGAGCAGTAACAACAAGTATTCCCTGCTCGGAGCCCTCCGCAGCGGCGCCCAGATGATTAGCTACGAAATCTCTTTCGCCATGATCCTCTTGTTCGTCGTCATGGTTTCCGGTTCCACGAACCTGATGGACATTACCATGAGCCAGTCAGGCACCGTACTCGACTGGTTTATCTTCAAGATTCCGGTCATCGGATTCATCGCCTTTATCCTGTTCTTCATTTCTAGTACCGCCGAAATGAACCGCGCTCCCTTCGACATTGCCGAAGCGGAACAGGAACTCACCGGCGGTTACCACACGGAATACAACGGCACACCGTTCGCCATGTTCTACCTGGCAGAATACATTGCGCTGGTCACGAACTCGGCTTTGGCCGCCACCTGTTTCTTGGGTGGTTTCCATGCCCCCTGCATCGGCGTCGAATCCATCGACACTTACCTGCAAATGGTTCCCGGCTTCGTATGGTTCTTCGCGAAGATTTACTTCATGATTTGGTGCTACATGATGGTTCGCTGGACTTTTGTCCGCCCCCGTGTGGACCAGCTCATGGCCTTTGAATGGAAGTTCCTCTTGCCGGTAAACCTGGTTCTCTTGGCCGCCGGCGCAATTTACATGATTTTGGTCTAATATGCAAGAACGAATTTCAACACGTCGATACATCAAGCGCTACCTGAAGCGCTGCATTACGGGCCCGTGGAGCCTTATCTGCGGTTTGTCCGTATCGTTAAAGTACTTTTTTGATCCTCGGCGCATTGTGACGGAACAATACCCCGAGAACAAGAAGACCCTCAAGATGCACGAACGTTACCGTGGCCGTCTCGAAATGATCGAAGACGCCGACGGCAACAACCACTGCACCGCCTGCGGCATGTGCGAACGTGCATGCCCCAACGCCTCCATCAACGTGCTTTCGACCAAGAACATCGCAGGTAAGAAGGTGCTGGGCCGCTACGTTTATCATTTTGCCAGCTGTACCCAGTGCGGCCTTTGCGTAGAGGCATGCCCCTTCGGAGCCATCCGTATGAGCCAGGCCTTCGAAGTCGCCACCACCGACCCAGCCACGCTGGAAATGATTCTTAACAAGAAGGAGGGCCAAGGCTAATGCTTGCAACGCTTTCCGGTTTAATTCCCCAGAACCTTGCCTTCCCCACCGGCGGCATGGATCTTGCGTTTTATGTAGTCGCACTCTTCATGTTGGTGACCGCCGTCTGCACGGTAGCCGTCAAGAACATTCTGCAGAGTGCCGTGTTCCTGATTTTCTCCTTTGTGGGAACCGCCATCCTTTACTTGCTGCTGCACGCTGAATTTACGGCCCTGGCACAGGTGATGGTCTACGTGGGCGGCGTGGTGATTTTCGTGGTATTCACCATTCTCTTGACAAGCCGCCTCGGCGAAGACGCCTTCGCAGTGAAAATTCCGCGAGTGTTTGCAGCATTCGCACTTTCCATTATTTTCACCCTGGTCATGGTCAAGTGCCTGTTGCCCATCGAAGGTCTCGCAAGCAACGCCGTGGCAGCCCCCGAAGGCTACGCCTCGCTGAAGGCTTTTGCACTCAGACTTTTGGGTTACGGCCCCGACGGTTTCGTGATTCCTTTTGAAGTAGTAAGTATTCTCCTGCTGATGACTCTGGTATGCGCCATCACTATCGCCCGTAAAGGGAAGGAGGACGAAGAAAAATGACTTTGATGAATTGTCTTATTCTTGCGTTTTTGCTGTTCGGCATTGGCGTCTGGGGCCTCATGCGCCGTCGCCACTTGATCGGCATGCTGATTTCTATCGAACTCATGCTGAACGCCGCCAACATCAACTTTATTTCTTTTGCCTACTTTAGCGCGAAGGACTCCACCGCAGGTGCGCTCTTCAGCATCTTCGTGATTGCAGTGACCGCCTGCGAAATGGCGATTGCACTCGCCATTATCGTGTCGATGTACCGCCGCTACAAGAGTCTGGACGTAGAACAGTTGAGGGACCTCCATGATTAATGACGTTTCCATCAGCTACTTGATTTTCTTGATGCCGCTTCTCGTATTCGCGGTAAACGGCCTCTTCTTGGGCCGCAAATCGGACAAGGCCGCCGCAGGCTTCGCCGTCATCGGCAACGGAATCGCCATGATATCCGCGCTGATTGTGGCAGTCCACTATTTCGGCTCCACCTTCGCCCCCCAGAAAGCGGTTCTGTTCGACTTCCCGTTCCTGAATTTTGCGGAAAATTTCGCCGCAAAAATCGGGCTCCTGATTGACCCGCTGTCCGTCATGATGCTTGTGGTGGTCACCGTTATTTCCTTCCTGGTGAACATCTACAGCATCGGCTACATGAAGGGCGACCGCAGCGCCGGCCGATTCTTCTCCATCCTTTCGCTGTTTAGCTTCAGCATGCTTGGCCTCGTTGCCGCCACCAACCTTTTCCAGATGTTCATCTTCTGGGAACTGGTGGGTGTATCCAGCTACCTCCTCATCGGTTTCTGGTACCATAAGCCCTCGGCCGTGAGCGCATCCAAGCAGGCATTCATTCTCACCCGCTTTGCCGACAGCTTCTTCTTGCTGGGCATCGTCATCGTGAGCTATGTGGTACAGAGCTTTGATTTCTTCGCACTAAACGGCCTCACCCTTTCCGCATTCAAGAAAGAGACCATTGATTTGGGTCTGATGGTGGTTACCAAGGCAGACGCCCTCATCCTGGGCTCCATCCTCATCTTTACCGGCGGCTGGGGCAAGTCCGCCATGTTCCCGATGCACATCTGGCTTCCGAACGCCATGGAAGGTCCGACCCCGGTTTCTTCCATCATTCACAGTGCCACCATGGTGGTGGCCGGCGTTTACCTAGTTGCAAGACTTTTCCCCTTCTTTGCCGTTTGCGGCAACTCCCTCACGCTGATCATGTGGGTGGGCGCATTCACCATGGTCTTTGCCGCAGTCATCGCCTGCACGCAGAAAGACATCAAGCGCATTCTAGCTTACTCCACGCTTTCGCAGCTGGGCTACATGATGTTTGCACTGGGCGCCTGCAAAATCGGCGACGCAGTGATTACCACCGGCTGGACCGCCTCCACCTTCCACATCTTTACGCACGCCTTCTTCAAGTGCGCCTTGTTCTTGATTGCAGGTAGCTTGATTCACCAGGTGCATACGAATGATCTGGACGCCATGGGCGGTCTCCGCAAGAAAATGCCGCTCACCTACTGGAGCAGCCTCATTTGCGTGCTGGCTATCGCAGGTGTTCCGCCCTTCTCCGGATTCTTCTCCAAGGACGAAATCATCTTGGCGGCCTTCCAGGGTCACCACTACGTGGTATTCGCCTTGGCACTCCTCACAAGCGGCCTTACCACCTTCTACATGTTCCGTCTGTTCTTCCTTGCCTTCCACGGCAAGCCCCGTTGCAAATCCGTTGCCGAAGGCCATGTGCACGAAGACTTCTTCATGACACTTCCCATCGTGATTCTCGCCGTACCGGCTCTCTTGAGCGGTATCCTGGGCAAGGGACTCTTCGAGCATTACTTTGTGCCGGGTCGACTCCGTGTTCCGCAGCTGGTGTTGCTCCCCCACGCCGAATGGATTCCGTACGTTGCCGTGGCTGTTGCAGCCGTCGCTCTTTTGATTGCCTGGTTCTTCTACGCAAGCCCCAAGGCCAAAGTGGAACGGGCCCTCGACGACACCAACCGCAGTTCCATTTATAAGGTTGTCTACCACAAGTTCTACTTTGACGAAATGTACTACGCCGTGGTCCGCCAGTTCATCATTGGCGGTATCGCTCGTGTAGCAAGGTTCATTCAAGACTACATTATCGAAGGAATTCTCGCCTTCTGCGTCTGGTTTATCCACAAGCTGGGCGACTTGGTACGCTATGCCCAAGGTGGCAATTTGAGTTTCTATTTGGGCACCCTGATTGTAGGCCTTTTGTTGTGGCGTTTTTTGGGGCAGCTCCCCCTGTAAGGTAAGGTTTGATTATGGATACTTTGCTTTTTAACTTAATCTGGATTATCCCGCTTTTCACGGTGCTGGTCTGCGCTCCGATTCCCTCCCATAAGGAATCTCTCCTGAAGACCATCCACGCGTTTTCGGGAACCATCGTGCTGTTACTTGTAGGCCACCTGACTTATAGGCTCTACACGCTGGGCATCGATTCAGCAAGTGCCGATTCCGCCCCGCTGCTTCTGCACTACTACATGGACATTCCCTGGATCCATACGTTGAACGCCCACTACTCTATCGGCGCCGATGGACTGAACATGTTCCTGCTGTTCCTTACGGCAGTAATCGTATGGGGCGGCATTCTCGTCAGCTGGAACATCAAGGGAAACCAGAAGGTATTCTTCGCGCTTATTCAGCTCTTGGCAACCAGCGTCTACGGCGTGTTCATGAGCATGGACTTGGTGCTGTTCTTTGTGTTCTACGAAATGGAAGCCCTCTGCATGTACCTAATGATTGCAGGCTACGGTTCGGGCCGTAAGGATTACGGCGGTAAGAAGCTGACCCTTACGCTCGCCTTCGGTTCTTCCATGATTTTGGCAACCCTGTTCGGTCTTTATTTTGAAAGCGGAATCAATAGCTGGAGCATCGTGGAACTTTCCAAGGTGACGCTCCCCATGGATTTCCAGATGTGGGCATTTCCGCTCATGTTCATGGGCTTCGCCGTTTCCAGTTCCTTGTTCCCGTTCCACTTCTGGAGCCCCGACGGTCACTCCGCCGCACCGACTGCGGTATCTATGCTTGCCGCCGGCGTGATGATGAAGATGGGCGCCTACGGATGCTTGCGCATTGCCATGTTCCTGATGCCCGAAGCCGCCAAGATTTGGCTCCCCTACGTGGTAGCACTCCTAATCTTTAACGTGGTGCTGGGCCCCTTCATTGCACTCCGCCACAAAGACCTCAAGTACATTACCGCCTACAGTTCCATTAGCCACTTGGGCCTCATATTCCTCGGCCTTGCAGCCATGACTCCGGTGGGTCTCCGCGGCGCCAGCCTCCAGATGATTTCTCACGGTTTCTTGACGGGCCTGTTCTTCGCTACCATCGGCATGATTTACGAACGCACCCACACCCGCGACATCACCGAAATGGGCGGCATCATGAGAAAGCTCCCCTTCCTTGGCGTGGGCTTTGTGATTGCAGGCTTTGCAGGCCTCGGTCTCCCGGGCTTTAGCGGCTTCATTGCCGAAAGCAACATCTTTATCGGAGCCTTCCAGCAAGATTCCACCATTACACGCATAGTGACCGTTTTGGCAATCCTTTCCATTACGACAACGGCTGTCTATATCTTGCAAACAGCTAACCGTATGTTGCACGGCAATATGCCCGCCAAGTACGAAACGCTTACCGACGCTTGCTTCCGCGAAAAGATTGTGGTGGTGGTGCTGGTACTTTGCCTCCTTTTGATTGGTGTGTTCCCCGGATGGATTGCAGACATGCTTGACCAAAGTATTGCACCTATTTTTGCAAAGATTAACTCCGCATTATAGATTTTACTATGTATATACATAACTTCATTATCCCAGACCTGCTATTGCTTTTATTCCCGTTTATCGTTATCGGGAGCAGGCTCTTTTGCACCAACCGTTCCAAGGTGTCCTGGCGCATCGCAAACATCGGATTCGTTCTGATTTTTGTGTTGCTGAATTTCATTCCCCTGGCCAGCGGAACGGGTCGATTCTTCATTAGCAACTGGCATATTGATGACTTTGGCGTACTCATGCGCGAAGTCCTCATGGTGTCCGCCATTCTCGGAATCTGGCTTGCCAAGGATTACTTTGAACACGGTGGTGACGGAAAACCCGCCATGCACCAGATTGCAGAATTTATCGGAACCGTTGCCTTCGCCACTTTCGGCGGAGTCACCGTCGTTTCGGCTTGCGACCTGCTCACCTTCTTCTTGGGCCTAGAAATCGCAACCATCCCTATGTACGCCCTTGCCGCTTGGAACAAGCAAGACCAATACGGTTCCGAAGCGGCCACTAAGTACATTTTGATGGGCTCTGTGGCCACAGCCTTTGAGCTATTCGGGTTCAGCTACCTTTACGGTTTTGCAGGTTCCATCCACTTCGACGCCATTCAAGACGCCGTGGCAAACGGCCCCTCTCCACTTCTATGGATTGCCGTGCTGTTCCTGTTTGCAGGCATCGGTTTCAAGTTGACCCTGTTCCCCTTCTACACCTGGGCCCCCGACGTTTACGAAGGCGCACCCACTCCTGTAACCGCTATTCTCTCGGTGACCTCGAAGGCAACCGCTATCGCCTTCCTCGTGGTTCTCGTCTTCGGCCCCTTGGCCCCGATTCAGGAACAGGTCGCCCCCTTCATCGCGCTCCTTGCAGGCACCACCCTCTTTGTCGGTAACCTGGGCGCCTTGAAGCAGACCAGGCTTCGCCGCTTCATGGCCTACAGCTCCATTGCCCAGGCTGGCTACATTATGGTCGCCCTGCTCGGTCCGGCAGCGACAGCAAAAACCGCCATCATTTACTACCTGTTCGTGTATGCGGTTTCGAACTACCTCGCCTTCTTTATCTTCGGCATTATCGGTCACCACCGCGAAGAAACCTTCAATTCCTTGCGTGGACTTTCCAAGCAGAAACCCATGCTTGCCATCGCTCTTGCCGTTGCCATGTTCAGCCTTGCAGGCATTCCGCCCCTTGCAGGATTCTTCGGTAAGTTCCACCTGTTCTTCAGCGGAGCTTCTACCGGACATTACGGCATCGTCGCCTTTGCTGTTCTCAATAACGTACTCGCCCTCTACTACTACTTGCAGCTGATTAAAAGCGCATGGATTGACGATACGGACGAGCACCTGAATCCGCTCCGCATGACCAAGCGTCAGCGCGGTGTAATCGGGCTCTTGACCGTTGCCGTGATTGTGCTTGGCGTGGTACCGTTCCTGAGCGACAACATCTTCGCCGGCTTTACGTTTTAAGACCGGGCTGGCTGCAAATAAGTCGGTTCTTACCATTGGCCAGCCCTCTCGCAACCGCCCCAGCTTAACGCCTGGGGCTTTGTTGCTCACGAAAGACCGAGCTGGCTACAAATAAGTAAAACGCCTCGTATAAACGAGGCGTTTGTTGTTTAATTATTTTTCTAATTATTCTTTCATGCAGCGGACAGCGTAGGCAAAATCTTCGCCGTTTTCGGCCAGATTAAAGTTCACGTCAAAATACCGCAGAGCCACCGAAACAATATCGTTCGCGCCTTTTGCAGAACCTTCGCGATTCACCCACAGATAGGCCGTATAGCCCACATCAAAGAACGATTCGGAGCCAATATCATAGCCACCAGCGGGGAGCAGATTAAAGCCAGACAAATTGTTGCCCGGTTCCTTTACCCAGCCTTCTATGGACTTGGTTTCTTCAGCGGTATAATCATAGAAGGCTTGTGAGGTTCCCATCATACGCAATATGGCCGCACGTTCGCTAGTATCTACATCATCAGAGACGTCGATCGTCATCAGTTTCCAGCCTTCAGGGCATACCTTTGCAGCAGTTTCCTTGTCGTAAAGGCGGCCATACTTTTTGCAGGAGTCTGCACTATTGCTATAGCACCAGCTATTGCCCGTCTTGTAATTCATATTTTCGGCCATGTAGGTTGTGCCCCGGATTTCCACCGTTTTATAAGTCTGGCCTTCATACTTCAATGTGCCCGTATGAAGCGGGATTTCATCCAGGAAAGTCGAATCAAAGTCTCCTTCGATGTGAATATCGTTGTAATTCCACGAAGAGGGATAATTCGCCATGCAACGCACAGACATGCCATGGCCTTTATAATATTCCCCATAGTTGAACATATCCGTTTCATAAGTCAACTGCCAACCATAGGCAGCATCCTCTGAAAAAGCCGAACTTGACCAAAAATAAGCGAACTTGCCCGTAGGAAGCCACCCGCCTTCCACATTCTTTCGGCCAGCAGGGAGTCCATAAAAACCATAACGGTTTGACCCCTGCAAAATAGATTCTGCATTCTGCCAATGGTCAATGGTTTTCAGTTTGGTTCCGGCAGGTTCAATTCTGTCACTAACAGCCTGGTAAAGCTCATTCCACTCTTCATGAGTGGGCAAATGCCAACCTTCCGGGCAAGCCTTCTGGGCAGCCTCCCAAGTATAGAGTCGACCGTAAACCTTGCAGCTATCCTTACTGTTTTCATAACACCAAGAAGATTTTTCTAGTGTAGAATCAACGTAATCCAGATTTTCTGCAAACCACAGGCTAAAATTATCGTTAGCCAATGACAGAGGCTTGTTGATTTTCGTAATCCGGTATTCGCGATCATTTCGCTTATCGGTATAGATTCCATTCTTGATGGTCATCCCGTTCATTTCGTAATCGGAAATAGTCTTGACGACTTCTTCTTCACCTTCTGAACATGCCGAAAGGAATACGGAAAATAAAAATACTCCCGATACAAGGCTCCACAAAGACTTCATAGGACCTCAACTAATAAATGGGTTTATCCCAGACGCTTCCGCCCGTCGTCTGCGTCGTCCCTGAAGACGACGAAGGAACAGGAGAGGATTCCGGTTGCCAGGTATTGCCTGCCAGGGGCACCTTTTCTTGCTCAACAGGAATTACAATTACGTCAGGATATGCCTGGTAGAGAAATAGCGACAGAAAATAGGTGAAGGGCATCCAAATAACGCTGGCAAACGTAACCTCACGGGACACGATATCCTGGCCAACAACCGTTTCACCTTTCTGGGCTTCAAAAAGGGTCTTGCCCATTGCACCACGGGTCGTTACGGAGCATTCTTCGTCGGTAGAACAAATATAGCGTCCATCGGCATAGATGTCGTAACTTCCGCCATCTGATGCCCTGACGGCAGTTCTTCCAAAATAACAGCCGGAAAGCATAGCCGTCGCTAAAGCGACTAGCACAATCCGGCTAATACGTTTAGCAAACATGCTAGAACCCGTAACCGATACCCACGTTGAAAATCATACCTTGAATGGCGTGATCCTTGACGGAAATAATCGTATTATTCTTTTCGTCCTTCTTCGATTTGTAGATATCGTTCTTGTAGAAGTTCAGCATGTACTTTACCTGGGCAACGAACGTCACACGGCTAGAACGATTGAACATCACACCGCCGCCAACGAAACCCGTAAGGCCCGAGCTTTTATCGTTGTATTCGTAGTCATCGCTGCTATAGCTGTAAGAGTAGACATCGCTATCGGTATAACGATCTGCTCTCGGAACCTTGCTTTCGTATTCGGTCTGGCTAAAGGCAAGGCCACCGCCCACAAACGGGGTAATTGCCCTGGTGCCAAAGGGATAATAGGCAGAAATGGCAAAGTCCATATAGTCAAGGGGAGTATCGTCACCCAGGCCGTACATATCCCAGTCGATACCAAACAAAATCACCTGGGCATCGTAGAGCAACCAGAAATCAAGTCCGGCAAACACTTCCACTTCGGGCTGAACAGCCATAAGGCCACCCACGGACATACCGATGTAGGCGTTTACGCCCTTGCGCTTGGGAGTTTTAGTTTCCTGTTCTGTTACGCTGTAAATATCAGAATCGTCCACAGCCTTGTGCTTTGTACCGATATTACGGGCCACGCGCTGAATGATTGGATCGAAGTCATCGGGGTTACGGGCCTTGAGGCGGTCATCCCAAATCGGGGCTTCGGAACCGACATTATAAAGCTTGAAGGACATGATGACATTTTCACCGAGACGAGTAAATTCAGCGATGATGTACTTGGAGCAACCCTTTTCGGCAGCCTTCTGGCTAACGGCAGCCTGATTGTCGGCCTTGACACCATCTTCGGCTGTACCCACCACCAAGATAAAACGACCATCATCTTCAATGTATGCCTTCATAAGCTTGGACGAAGCCACGGCATAGTCGTCATGCATACCCGTGAGGCCAACCGGGGCGAGATAAACTTTTTCGGCGGCAAACAGGGCAACAGCAAGAGCGAGTACACTTAATAGGATCTTTCTCATAAGTTCTCCTTTTTTAATCCTTCCTAAATATACTTTATTGCAAATCACAATGCAAACATTCTGAAACCTGATTTTTGCATTTCATCGGCCTTTTCACCCATTTTTATGAAAAATCTGTTTTTTCTGCAAATTTGTGTGAGGAAAGACAAGTTGGAGAAAACATTCAATTTGTGTACACATTTTGGAAAATCGATTCATTTTACAGTCTTTAGAATTTTTAATTTTATACTCGTAAAAATTTAACCCCAATTCATGGAATTGACTATGAGCATTAAAGATTACCTCGCCGGCGCCAAACAGGCCGGTTCCGTCCAGAAGCTGATGACCCCGGGCCTCGCCGTGGAATTTATCCAGCCCTGGTACACCCCGCTTTCTACGACCCCTTCTACCACGGGTATTGCTGTCGGCGGTATCGGCTCGACATTCACCGCAACGCCTGCTGGCACCACTCCCGTGATGAACGTGATGCCGGGCGTGCAGGTCCGTACCGAAAAGCCTTCTGACCTCCGCTTCAACAACTTCTTCTTCCGCGAATCCGTAATCGACGCGAAGGCCGCTCTCGAAATCGTCGACTTCGCAGGCTTTACGCAGATGCTCGCCAAGTACCCGCTCGTAGACGCTAAGGGCGAAGCACTCTTCAGCGCTGCTGAACTTGCGAACCAGAAGAAGGCCGAAGCCAAACTCAACAAGTCTATTGCCGAAAAGGATTTCTTCAAGAACAACGCTGCCGACTTTGAACGTTGGCACATTGAATGGAGCGACCGCACCACCGCTCTCCTGAACAAGGCCGGTGCCGAACTCAACCGCAGCGCCGTCATCGACTTCTTCAACGGTGTTGTGGGCGAAAAGGTTGTGCGCCAGGGCGCTCTCACTGCCGCTTGGGCAAACGACAGCGAATTCCTGGGACAGGCCGGTTACGATGCCGCCAAGATGCAGTACGCCGCTCTCTACCCGGTGAGCGAAACCAAGTACGAAGGCAAGGGCGTGCAGATTGTAAAAACCCAGTCCAGCTACGTGACTCCGGGTGACGAACGCCTCTCCAGCCTCCCGGTGAATGCGACCGTGTTCACTCTCGAAAATACCACCAAGGAAACCCGCGAAATCACCATCGTGCAGGTGCAGGACTGCATCGCCGGTTACATGGCCAAGAAGGACCGCCAGGGCGTTCAGGATTCGAGCTTCGTGCTCGTTCCGTCTGCACGTTTCCCGAAGGGCGTCAAGTTTAGCAAGCAGGCTAACGACGGTCGCGAAGTTCGCGGTCTCGAATTCTACAACGAAAAGCCGCTCGCCGAAAGCGATTTTAACGGTTGCATGGGCGTGTCTGTCGCTTGGAACAAGAAGGATAACCTGAACGTTTCCGTGAAGCCGATGTTCTACCAGGATGACGCCGCCGCCGTGCTGAAGGGCGCTCTCCGTAGCGGTCGCGTTTGCGAAGCTTGGGTCAAGAACGTTTACAGCGGCCGCGAAACGATGGCCGGTGCCGTCGCCGTGACTGCAGTCTTGAAGCCGAAGCAGAAAGTCAGCTTCCAGTTCAACCTGGTGCTGGACTTCCCCGAAATCAAGCTGAACAAGCTCACTTCCGCCAAGAAGTACACCGCTTTCTTCCCCGAAGCTTATGGCCGCGTGGGCGCCATCCTCGAAGAAGCCCTCGCCGCCGACAAGAACTTTGACGCTCGCCTCAAGGCATTCGAAGCGCTCGTCCCGAAGAAGGCTGTGGCAAAGCTCTACAAGACGGCCGCCAAGCAGGACGAATTCAAGAGCCTCGCCATCAACACGCTCAGCTTCCTCGCCGAAGCCACCGTGTGGGACAAGGACGACCGCTTCCTGGTTCGCGAATGCGCCGACTATCCGTTCTTCAACTCCCTCGACGTTTACTTCTACGGCAGCTTCAGCCTGATGGCATTGATGCCGCGCCTCGACGGTGTGGTGATGAAACGCTTCGGTGATGCGATTCTCGCCGTGAACGACAACCGTCGCCGCCACCACGAATATGTGAACCACCCGTTCGCCGACCTTCCGGACCCGAAACTCGAAGGCCCGCGCGCTGTTCGCGGCGCCGTGATTCACGACCTCGGAAGTCCCTTCGATGCAGAACCCGATGCCTACGACTGGCACAATGTGAAAGAATGGAAGGATCTCGCTCCGAAGTATGTGTTGATGGTTCTCCGTCATTACGTGAAGACGCAGGACATCGAAAACCTGAAGGATTGCAAGGAAGCTGTTTACGCGGCCATGCAGTACCTCGAAAAGATGGTGAACGAAGGCGAAAACTTCCCGCTCACCCACGGTACCGACGATACGTTCGACAACCTCTCCAGCCACGGCATTTCCGTGTACTGCGGTAGCCTCTGGATTGCAGGCCTCCGCGCTGCGGCAAAGATTGCCGAAATCCTCGGCGACAAGGCACAGGCCGACACCTGGAACGCCAAGGCCGATGCCGCCAACAAGGAATTCGACGAAGCCCTGTGGGACGAAGCCGAAGGCTACTACCACTTCTTCGTGACCCCGATGGAAGCAAAGGACGTTGTGGCTGACAAGCTCCCGCAACTCGCCGACGCCATCAAGGAAACGCTCGTCATCGACGGCAACGACGCTAACGCTGTTCAGGCAGCCCTCAAGACCATCAACGAATGGCTCAACTCCGGCGAAATCCCGAGCGACGTGGAACTTTCGAAGAACGAACTCCGCGGCCTCAAGAAGGCATGGCTCACTGCCCAGTGCAAGGACGCATTCACCGCCAGCTGGAACGCAAAGATTGCCAACGACTGCGACGACGTATTCGCCGACACGATGCTCGCCGACACTTACCTCCGCCTGCTCGGCCTCAAGCCCATCAGCGACGAGAAGAAGGCGAAGGCCAACCTGCTCCGCGTCTACAACACGAACTACAAGGCCAACAGCCCGCTCATCGGTGCCGCAAACCTTGTTCGTAAGGACGGCTCCCCGCTCGACGAATTCAACTTCCAGGCTCACGACGTGTGGATCGGCATCCAGTACAGCATCATGTGCGCCATGATGCACCACGGGCTCGAAAAGCAGGCTGCCGACATGGGCGATTCCATGATCCGCAACCTCTACGAAGAAGCCCGCATCCCGTTCGCTGCACCGGAAGGATTCAACGGTTCCTGCCGCCTGCACCCGGAAGCACTCGTGAAGGCCTTCGGCCTCAGCGCTACCGCCGCCGACAAGATGCACAAGGAACTCCTGAAGAAGGGCGCCCTGCTTGCAGACTCCCGCATCAGCCCGAAGCTCCCCCGCAACCTGCCCGCCTTTACGAAGGCATTCGGCAGCATCGCGAAGGCCAACAAGGTTGAAGCGAGCGCGCTGTTCATGCTGCTCCACAGCACGGCTCTGAAGTACACCGCCGGTAAGTACTTCCGCCCCGGTATGGTGTTCGCTCTGCTTTATTAAGATTGCATTCGCAATACTAATAAGCTCCGTTTTTTCGGATATAAGAAAAACAGGTGTCCCGAGCGGGCACCTGTTTTTGCTTGTAACAAGGAGTATTCCGATTAATTGGGCACCTCAATGACGTGCCTTTGCTTCACAATTTGCATTTTGTTGCTCGGGTTAGTGTCCCAGCCGTAGTCAAACACGAGGAGCGTCGCATTCATAAAGGCTTCGTCCGCTTTGATGTAGAAGTCGAGTTGCGTCGAGCAGATGCAATTGGTCTGCGGTGCAGACTCGTCAATATCCGGCATCACATAGAGGGTATCGCCCCCAACGGAAACATCGATATCTTTGAACTGCACGCCGCAAGGCATCTGAACTGTCTCGATAACAATCTGCGCCTTGTTTCCCAATTCATACATGTAGGCTACCGGAGGAATTGCACCGTCACCTGCACGCGGGCCATCTGAACCACCGTCCGTCAGCGGGTCATCTCCACTGTTCGAATTGCGACATTGAGCCGATACGTCCTCAATGATCTGACGCGGACGATCCTTTGCCGCATCGATAACTTCCGTCGGGCCCTTGTTGTCAAAGGCGGTATAGCCGAAATCGGCATATTGCCCATCGAACAGGAACTCCACCCGGGCATTGCACCCGCACGTATAATCTACACCCTTGCTGCGGTCGATATTAACAAAAAGCGTATCGTCAATAAGGTTCGCTCCGGAGCGCGCAATGGCGACCTCGGCATCGTTCATCGCAGCGTTCGCGACAGCGCTGTCACCGCTGCAGGGCAGATCTAGCCGCGCATTAATGATAGTAAGCTTCGCAAGCCCGTCAATTCTTGTAATAGAGCCCATGTAGGGGTAAGGTTCAGCCAGTATATCAGGCGGAATAGTGCTCCCATCGAACCACTCGTTTGCCGTACAGGTAAGCGACACGTTGGAAACCGGCACCGCGACACTCCTGCCAGTAACCGACGAGGAACTCAGTGCTGTCGACGACGAAGAGGTTACATAGGATTCCTTGTCGATGGTCGAACGTATGACATCATCCACGACTATAAAGGTGGCGTTCGTAAAGGCAGGCTCATCCTTCATCACGAAATGGAATTCAGCCACGCACTTGGAGTCATCCTCCGCCTTGGCCTCGTCCACAATCTGCTTCACGTAGAGGGTATCGCCCACCGCCATGACCTCGATGCTGTCGAGAAGCGCCGGATTCACAATCATCCCGGCAAACCCGCCAATCTGGTAAACCGGCATCATCACATGGTCCACGGCAACAATCACCTTGTCGGAACCATCTTCCTGCCCCATGAGGGCGTGCGGCGGGAGCGCGAGGCCGTCCCCACCCGGAATATCGGAACGCCCCTTGGATTCCATGCACTTGCCAAAAACCTTCACCTTCTGCACCGGGTTACCCGCAATGGACGAAGACGAATTATCGGAGTCCGAGGATGCAGGCTGCGAACCGGACGATTCCACGCCCGCGCTCGATGTCGGGTCCTCGGCACCCGAAGAAAATGCGCCCGACGACGAGCTTTCATCGCCGCCGGTTACAGGCGCTGTCGACGACGAATCGTCGCCGCAGGCAAGTAAGCCAAACGAAAGTGTCATCGCAGCCGCAACAGAGACGACTGTTGCAAAAATCGAATTCTTTTTCATGATTTCCTCCTTTAATTAATTTCCTAGCGGAATTGCCCTTTGATTATCGAAGACTGCAGAATCTATGCCAGGGTAGAACTGGTCCATTTTGAATCCGGCATCTGCCACACAGAAACAGCCATAATCCAAGCCCTTGCTCCGACTAAAAGCAGCATACAACGTATTCCCATCAAGGCCTACTATTGCGCCAGATTCGTTGACATCATTCAAGAATGAAGTCCGTTGTTCTTCGTCGCAAGGAACATCGAATTGGACATTTTCAAACTGAATCACTTCTGAATTTCCATCCATGTAGAAGCGAGCCGAAGGAGGTTCGATTTCGGGGTCGACAACGGGAATATCGTTTTTATTATAGAGTGAATAAT
>JAEEGJ010009983.1_pt1 | contig 25032 bp, 21 predicted proteins | sample 8958761 | NCBI WGS metagenome assembly JAEEGJ01 (sample SAMN16246546, study PRJNA631951) | gut metagenome | biome: gut microbiome; feature: rumen; material: RS-attached | host: Bos | place: Iran: Karaj | collected 2018-10 | reverse complement strand
GAAAAAATCGGATTTCATAATCAACCTCCCTGAACAACAAGTCTCTTTTTGCCTTTGTTCCACAGAATAAATCCAAAAATAAGTAAGACCGAAATCCAAATCAATTGCTTTACAAATCCAAGTGCAAGCTCTGAACCGTTTATATTTCCAAGGTAAATCTGCACCGGTGTAAAATAAATTGAATCGAATGGAGTAAAGCCGATTATTTTTCTTACTATTTCGGGCATGAACCACAGGGGAATCATTGAGCCGGACAGAACGTTGATGAAGACGTTTTTTAATGTCATGATGGCCCAGACATTCAACAGCCAGAAAGAGAACATCTGGAATAAAAAGCTCATGCTCCACAAAACACCGTAACCGAGCATCGCACTGAGCAAGAATAATAGGAAAGAGGGGACGCTTGCAGGGGCTTCTATTCCAAAAAAGATGTGGGCTACAATCATTGCCGGAACAAAATGGAAAATCAATTTGAACAATGCGGTCCCAAGATTGTCCGAGAGCATTCTTCCGTGGAAACTTACTGGCAAAAGCATTTCTGTAGCAATGCTTCCGTTGTAGAGCCTGCTTGAAAGGTAATAGTCATCCACAACAAAAAATGATTCAAGGCCAAGCGACAGGATGAAGTTTGTTATTACCATACTCATTGTAATTCCGTCTACACTGGTCCTGCCGCCGTACAGGGCTCTGTAGATTTCAACATAAATGACAAGCCGTATGAGCGTGTTCAAAATACCGAGCCAATGGTCCAGACGATAAGCACTTTTCTGAAGGAAGCTTTTTTTTGCAAATGCAAGATAAGGTGACAGACTCATTTACACCTCCATGCCGTTGTACATTTTTTGAATGATGCTTTCGATTTCAGGTTCTGCCACGGTAATGTCGCGTACATTGTAATTGTCCAGTATCTCATGCATCAATTTGTTTACGTCAACTATATTGTTGTCAAAACTAAAGCTGATTTTCCTGTCCTTCATTTCTCCTATGTCAACATTTTCTATCGGGGATACTTTGGTTTCTTCATTAAACTCCGCGATGAGTCTTCTTGCTGTTCCGTATTTGCTTCTGATGTCGTGGAGGGAACCGTCGTACATGAGAGAGCCTTTGTCAATGATGATGATTCTGTTGCAAGTCTGTTCGATGTCCTGCATGTCGTGGGTGGTGAAAATCATCGTAACCTTGTCTTCCTCGTTCAACTGCCTGATAAAGCCGCGGATTGTTTCCTTTCCGATTACGTCTACACCAATCGTCGGTTCGTCAAAGAATACGATGTCAGGTGAATGCAAAAGGGAAGCCACAATGTCTGACCGCATCCTTTGTCCTAAAGAAAGCTGCCTGACCGGTTGATTGATGAATCCCTTCATGTCGAGCATTTCAGTAAAGCGTTCAAGATTCCTTTTGTATTTGTCATGTGGAATACGGTAGATTGCACGGAGAAGTTCAAAACTGTCTATGACCGGAAGATCCCATTGCAGCTGTGACTTTTGCCCGAATACAACACCTATGTTTCCGACATAAGCCTTTCTCTGCTTGTAGGGAATATAACCGTTTACACTGATCGAACCCTTGTCTGGACAAAGGATCCCTGAAAGCATTTTGATTGTGGAAGATTTTCCCGCACCGTTTGGACCGATGAAACCCACCATCTCGCCTTTTTCGATGTTAAAGCTTAGGTTGTTCACTGCCTGCTTGATTTCATATTTGGGAACAAACATATTGGCAATCATCCCGGGAATTCCTGCGCTTCTTTTGTTGACTTTGAATTCCTTGGATATGCCTTTTACTTCGATAAAACTCAATTTTCCACCTCCATATCATTTTTTTTTTTATTCCATAAATGCTTTCTGCCAGACTTGCCTTGTGCAGGGCAACCGATTTTACATTGGTCGTATGGTTTATCCGCATTAAAAGTTCTTTTGAAGAGACATGATTTGAATTGTAGCGGAATGTCATCCTGCCGTTTTCTACACTGTATGATTCAATCTCCAGGTCAGAAACATCCGGCATCTTTCCCTCGAATTCAACATAACCCGTCTGCATGGGAGAAAGCCTTTTGTACAATTCTTCTTTTGAGCCGTAGAACGCAACTTTGCCCTGGTCAAACAGCAAAACTCTTTCCGCGATGGTTGAGATGTCTTCCATACTGTGTGAGCTGACAAGAACGGTTTTCCCTTCATTCTGCTTTTCCTTAACCAGAGAATAAAAGGCAGTCTTTCCATTTTGATCAAGACCGATGCAAGGTTCATCAAAAAGATACAAATCAGCATCCCTGAGGAAGACCATGCCAAGTTCAGCCCTCCGTTTTTGACCAAGAGAAAGGTCTTTTGGTTTAGAATGTAGTATGCCGGCAAAACCCAAAACAGACGTAACGTGATTCAATCTCTCCTGAAAATCATTCTTTTTGATTCCGTACATGAGCCGTATTTCATCAAGACTGTCTGCAATCGTAAGCCTTTCGTCATAGACCGGAATGTCCGCGTAAAGCACAGCGATTCTACCAGCTATGTTTTTTTGACCTTCAACAGGATTTTTTCTGAGGGTATAAATTGTGCCGGATTCAGGCTGCAAAAGCCCAGAGACAAGCTTGAGGAAAGTGGTTTTCCCAGATCCAGATGCTCCTATAATTCCAAGGGTAATTCCCTGGGGAATGTGGAGGTCAATATCGTGCAATATGAATTTACTAAGGCCGTTGCAGATAATCATGATTCTACAATAAACCGTAAAGGACTATGGCGCAAGTAGAGTGGGATAAACGTCAGTTTTTTGGGATAAAAACATTTACGATAAAGAAACCGTCTTCTTCGTAAAAATCGGTCATGCCTTCATAAGATTCAGCAATTTCCCTGATTTGACTTACACCGTAACCGTGTTTTTCTTCATCCGTTTTGGTGGACTTTAAATTTGGATTTGATTCCAGAACCGAATGCGAAATCCTGTTCCTTACGGCGATGACGTCATACCCCTTTTTTTCGTACACGCTGATTGCGATTTCTTTTTTGGGTTCCAGTCTTTCGTGTTCTATGGCATTGTCAACTGCATTGGAAAATACGGCGGAAAAATCTATGCCCTTCATTTTATCAAAGGACGCTTTTCCGATGTCTGCCTTTACGTCTATTCCTTCTTGGCGGCAAAGTTCCACCTTGTCGTTGAGGATGTGATTTAAAAGAGGGTTTCCTGTCTCAACATAACTTTTAACTGCATTCAGTTTTTCCAGAATCTGCGAGATATAGTTTTTTGCGTTCTCGTAATCTCCGCTGTTGATGTAGGAAGTCATTACCATAAGGTGATTGCGCATGTCGTGCTTGAGTTTTCTTGTGTTCTGGTGCAAAAGCCTGATTTCTTCTTCCTGCCTTGTGATTTCTTCCATCTGCCACTTGTATGAATCAAGCTCGTACTTTAAATCCTTGTTCTGCGCTTCAAGTTCGAGAATCTTTTCATTCAGTTCTTCAAGTTCCTTTTTCTTGTTTCCAATCATCTGCGCATGTACCTTAATATGCTTTCTTTTGCCAACTCTGAATATGATTTTCCAATAGGGAGTTTTGCTCCGTTGTCAAGTTCCAGAGTGCCGGACTTAAGGATTTTGATGTGCTCAAGATTTACAAGAAAGCCTTTGTGGATTCTGAGGAAGTCGCTGTTCTGGAGCTCATTTTCTATGTTCGTCATTGTTGAACGCAAGCGGTAATCTCCGTCCTTTGTGTAGACAACAAGATAATTCGCCTGACTTTCAAAATACAGGATGTCGCTTTGTGCTAGGCTTATGGTTTTGGATGAGGTTTGGAATACAAAAAGCCTGTTTCTTCCTTCAATTTCCTTTTCGCAGTCATTCAACACATTTCGGAGTTCATCAGTAAGATATTTTTTTCTTACAAAGGCAAAGGGATGATACTTGAAGCTATCGTATACAAGCTCGTCATGTGCGGTGACAAAGACAACAAGTGTACGGGCTTTTTTCTGAGCAAGAAGCGATGCAACATCCATTCCGCTCATACCGGGCATGTCAATGTCAAGAAAAAGGACATCCGGCCTTTCCTGAGCAGATGAAATGAAAGATTCTCCGCTTGTAAAAGTCTGAACGTTGCTTTGAGGAAATTCATGTTTTATAAATGAAGCGATTTCTTCAAGGATTTTAGCTTCGTCATCACATACAGAAATGTTCAATTTGCGTACCTTATTTTATTATACCGCAAGATGCTTTTTTTTCAATAGATGGCTACGATTTTCCACTGGTCAGCAAATAAATGTCGTGATATAATGAACAATGTGATATAATTGGAAAATAAGGAAATAAAAATGGCAACAAGGAATATTGTGGTTTTACCCTATGATGAAAAATGGAAGCAGGCATTTCAGGAAATAAAAAATGAATTGGATGCAGCTTTGGGATCTCTTGCAATTTCAATAGAACATGTAGGAAGCACTTCTGTCGAAGGACTTGCCGCAAAGCCTATAATCGACATTGACGTTGTAATTAAACGGAGTGATTTAGAATCTGCAATAAAGGCTCTTGCAACCATCGGTTATACGTACGAGGGAAATTGCGGTATTGAGGACAGGGAAGCATTCAAGTATTCAGGCAAGGAACACCTGATGGAACATCATCTTTATGTATGCCCTGAAGATTCCCGTGAGTTAAAGAGGCATCTGTTGTTCAGGGATTATCTTCGTTCTCATCCTGAGGCCGTAAAGGAATATGGCAGAATAAAGGAAGAAGGGGCAAAACTTTATCCTCATGATATAGACAGCTACATAAACCATAAGTCAAAATTGATTGAAAAAATATACAAAGAGATTGGTTTAATGTAAGGAGAAAGCATGCTTGAGAATTTGATTATCCGTGCGGAGACGGAAGCTGATTACAAAAATACAGAACTGATGACGATGAGGAGTTTCTGGAATAAATTTTTCCCTGGTTGTACTGAGCATAATATGGTTAGAATCATAAGGGATTCAAAAGACTATCTTCCACAAATCAGCCGTGTCGCAGAATATGAAGGTAAAATTGTTGGGGCTGTTTTTTACACAAAGGCGTGGATAGATGATGGAAGCGTAAAAAGGGAAGTCGCCATGCTGGGGCCTCTTGCCGTTGAACCGACGATGGAAGGAAATGGAATTGGTGGGGCCTTGATAAGAGAGACTGTCAGGCTTGCAAAAGAATCGGGTATTGCAGGAATCATTCTTGCGGGGGAACCTGGATATTACCCTAAGTTTGGATTCAAGCTATGTTCTGATTATGGCATTACTGATGCGGAAGGTAATTCGTACGATGCGTATCTTTGCTATCCCTTGAGCGATGACTTTAATTTGTGCAGGGGTAAGTTTTTGGAGAGCGGGGATTTTTCAAAAATAGAAGATGAAAAACTGCTTGAAAAAATCAGCGGAGAATTCCCCAAATATCGCAAGGTCAAGGTGCAGGATGGATTCATGCAGATATTTGAACAGCATCTTGGTGTTGTAGAATCAATTCAGGAAGATACATACAATGTCCGTTATTGGGAGCTTGTAATTCCCGCTAAGCTTTCGGAAAAGATGGAGTCAAAACCGGAAGTAGGAAGCGACGTACAATTCATTTGGAATCACCAGGGTGAGTCAAAAATCACCAGGGTGGTAAAAAATCTGCTGGAGGAATAAAGATGCTTAAAAAGAAAGCCTTATATGTAATTTTGATATTGTTTTGTTCATTCTCTTTATTTCCAGTTGAAGTAAATCCTGAATGGGTTAAAAAAGACGAGTCAGTTATATCCACAGTTTTGACTTTTATTGAAGAAAACAATTGTTCTGATGCCAGAATCAAAAAGTTAATGAATTGCAATGGTAAATATACCATGGATCAAGAGAATCTTGGTTTCGGACTAAAAAAGTTTAGCGGTAAACTTCCTGGTGGTTATATGTCGATTCAGATTGATTACGTTTCATATAAAAACAAACCCTGCAGGTTTATTGTAAGACTTTCTGACTATGAATACAGAGATGTACAAAAAAAGATTGATGAGGATATATTGAAAAGGTTCAATCAGTACTTTACTAAAGAATCTACCATTTATCCTCCGTTTGTTGAGGTAGATGAATACGGTAACGCAACTTTACAGGAAAGGGATGAATACAGATTTGTACGTGAGTTTCCGGAAGGTTATGAAAAGTATTTAAAACAAAAGGAAAAACTTGTCGGTTCATGTAAAAAAATGGAACTTCCAGAATACTTTCAAAAATATTATGATTTCCTTTATTCTGCAGAAGAATCATTAAGTTATGGATATTCAAGTGGTATTGCTGGGGCTCAGCCGATGGGAAGAACAGCAATGGCAGAACTTTTGAAATTGAACGATAAAAATGTATTCATCAGTCTTTTGAAGGGAGATAATCCCTGCGGAAGAATTTATGCGGCGGAAGGTCTTTTACGGCTTGAAAACAGTAAGGACAATGTTGATTTGATAAACAAAATCTTTTCTCCGCTAATAAAGGAAAAAATTAATTATGACAGTATAGAAGGTTGTCTTGCCTCGACAAATAAGTATGAATATTATAAATATGATGAAAACCAGTCTTTTCCGGGAATTTCCGTAAGTTCTTATATGGTTTCAGATGATGCTTCAGACTTGGTGCTTGACTTTTCTTTTCTTGATGATTTGGTTGATTCGGATTCAGAACCAGACCTTTCTTTCCTGGATGATTTATGACATAAAAAAGGAGCCTTCGTTTAAGAACGCCGGCTACGAAGGCATTGAAAGAAAGGATTTTGATTTTTTTGCGGATGCTTAGGTTTGACCTCAGGCTACATACATGTCAGCGGGTTGGGGTCAATCTTTTGTAAATAAAATATCAAAAAGAGACTTGCCCGGAAAATAATATTTTACTTCATAACCCATCCATGAATTGCCATCTTCACCCTTTGCTTTTTCTTCAAGGCCGGATAATAAAGATGTAAATTCCTTATTGGCTTTTTCTGCAAATTCAGGAGTGGTTTCAAACTCTATTCCTTGTTTTTTTAATTCTTGAATTATTTCCTGTTTCAGTTTTTCTTCTTCTGTATCTAGACCGTATTCAAGTTGACTTAAAAGAGCGCAGGTGGCAATGCGGGCGTATTCTCCGGTTAAATCGCTTTTATGTTTTACAATTAAATAATGTGCCGCATAAATGTTTCCTTCCTTCAGGGCAAAGCATGCGGGCGGAAAGTTTGAGGCGCCTGTATAATTTACATCGCAGTGTCCTTCTTCAACTAAAAGTTTTATTACCGGGAATTCTTTTTCATCTCCAATCATATAGCTTAATGAAGAGCTTAAAGGGCATCCCCATTGCATAGGGACTTCTGTTTTAGAATTATAAGATAAAAATAATTTAATAAAAGGAATGTTATTTCTAGATATCCAGTCCTTTTCACCGTATAAATTAATGTCAACCGAATAGAAAGGACTTAGCGGGTATCCTGTAAGTAAACATATAGGACATTCACTTACATTCGGATTATATCCAGCATCCAGCAATGCTTTTACTGCATTATATTTTCTGTAATAAAGAGCGTATTCCATGATTGAAAAATCTTTTTCTGTTTGTGATTCTTCTATAATTTCGGGGTGGTCATTTAAAATTTTTGCAATTTGTCTTTCATTATCACGGCGAACGGCATCAGAAAGAATCAGTTCAGATTCAGACAGTCTTGAGTTTAATTCTGTTTTTCTCTCCGCAATTTTTTTATAAGTCTTAACATCTTTGTAGGTAAAAAATATCAGAAAGGATAGAAATGGAATGATAATAAATAAAATAATCCTTGTTGCTTTTTCAACTTTATCTACATGTACCTGTGGTTTTTCCTTTTCAAGGTTCTTATCATCTACAGATATTAAAGATGTATCAGATGGAGTTGGTTCATCTATCTTTTTGGCAAAGGCTTTCATTCTAAAAAAGGATTTATAAAGAAGAATGAACTCCCATATCATGAAACAAAGGGAAGCAATTATGCATAAGATTAAAATTAGTCCAGCGGCAAGGTATACACCACCCAGATAAGCTAGAATAACGCATCCAACTGAAATGGCAACTGTATAAATAATTGCTTTACGAAAAGTATTCCATGATTTTGATAAGGATTCATTTACAGGAAAGAGACAAGAGCTCATTGCACTGGTGAATTTCAATAAATAAACAAAACTGAATACTGCGGTTAAAAACTTTGGCAATAGAAAACCGTCTGGTAAAATCTGTTGAATAAAATTGAAAAGGCTAGAAAGAATGTTAAAGAATCCTGCCAATCCAAATTCAGAATCATATTTGTTAAGTGAAAATAGAATTATGGAGAAAATGATTCTTATTACAAAAGCTGCGCTAAAGTAAATTACATTAAGACTGCCTTGATTGTTCAAAGTAAGTATAGAGTATACAATGCCAAAACAAATCAAAAAAAGATGAATTATGAAAATTACCATAACTTTCTTGGCCATGTCGGTATATTTTGCTTTAGGTTCAAATTCTGACATTTGATTTATCATAAAAACTCCTGTTGAAAAAACTTTTACACAGTTGTTCAGTTCAAATTGGACCTAGACTTTTTAGGAAGACTTATGGGGAGGTCCAAGTTCTCTGTTGATATTGCCAGTAAACGTTTCTTTTTATACCTCAAGTATAAAGCCTTTCCCTTCGTTCTGCAAGTCTATCTTCGGAATTTCTTCCGAACTTTTTCCGAAATTGATGATAAAATAGTATGAACCGGCTCGTCTGATGGAGTATGTCCTAACACAGTCTGCAGAAAGCCTTGACATCCCGAAAGAGTGCTATGCCTACGAAATCGAAGGTCCACTATTCTTTGGGAGCTTATTAAACATTGGATGTTTGAGAAAAAAAAAGGAGCCTTCGTTTTATGAAGACTCCTCTTTATCAATCTGTCATGTGACGGAATCAATTATTTTTTTACACCGGCCATTTCTTCGGGGTGGAATACCTCGTCGAACTTTTCTGCCGTAAGGAAACCTAGCTGTACGCAGGCATCTTTTAGCGAGATGTTTTCTTCGTATGCCTTGTGGCTTGTCTTTGCGGCGTTCTCATAACCGATGTATGGATTCAGTGCAGTTACGAGCATCAGGGAGTTGTAGAGGTTGTGGTGCATCTTTTCCTTGTTTGCGGTAATTCCAACAGCACAGTTGTTGTTGAAGCTTACGATTACTTCTGCCATTAGGCGTACTGACTGAAGGAAATTGTATGCAATAACCGGCATGAATACGTTAAGTTCAAAGTTGCCCTGACTTGCGGCAAATCCTATTGTGGCATCGTTACCCATTACCTGGGCGGCTACCATTGTCATTGCCTCACACTGGGTTGGGTTAACCTTTCCAGGCATGATGGAACTTCCCGGTTCGTTTTCCGGAATGTGGATTTCTCCAAGACCATCGCGGGGACCTGATGCCAGCCAGCGGACGTCGTTTGCAATCTTTAAGCAGTCTGCGGCAAGTGCCTTTACGGCTCCGTGTGCAAATACGATTTCATCCTTGCTTGTAAGGGCATGGAATTTATTTGGTGCTGTAACAAAGTCCTTTCCTGTAAGCTCAGAAACTTTCTGTGCAACAAGGGAATCAAATCCAGCAGGAGCGTTCAATCCTGTACCAACAGCGGTTCCACCAAGTGCAAGCTGCTTGAGGTAGGGAAGTGAAGATACAAGCATTTCCTTGTCGCGTTCAAGGGAGGTTCTCCATCCAGAGATTTCCTGACTGAACTGAATCGGAACTGCATCCTGGAGGTGTGTGCGTCCGCTCTTTACGATCCCCTCATTTTCCTTTTCAAGCTTTTTGAATGTATTTACAAGAAGGTCTATTGCGGGGAAAAGCTTGTCCTCAAGTTCCACAACAGCCGCAATGTGCATTGCCGTAGGGAATGTGTCGTTGGAAGACTGGCTCATGTTGATGTCATCGTTGGGGTGACAGAGTTTCTTTCCTGCAATCTGGTTGGCACGGTTAGCGATTACCTCGTTGGTGTTCATGTTGCTCTGTGTGCCGCTTCCTGTCTGCCATACTACGAGGGGGAAGTTGTCGTTCAATGAGCCGCTTACAACCTCGTCACAGGCCTTGGAAATTGCCTCAAGTTTTTCTGAGGTCATTTTTTCCGGCTTAAGCTGATTGTTGGCAAGGGCCGCTGCCTTTTTGAGGTATCCGAATGCCTTTGTAATTTCACGCGGCATTGTCTCAATTCCAACGCCAATCAGGAAGTTCTCGTGGCTGCGTTCTGTCTGGGCACCCCACAGTTTGTCTGCGGGAACCTTTACTTCGCCCATTGAGTCGTGTTCAATTCTGTATTCCATTCCTCTTGCTCCTTAGAAATGCAGCTGGCTGATGATGTCTTTGAGTGTGTCAGCACTGTGCCTGAGGGAAGCAACTTCTGCATCTGTAAGTGGAGCGACCATGCGGTTCTTGATTCCGTCTCCGCCAACTTCGGTAAGGATGCTGAGACAAACGTCAGAGATTCCGTATTCTCCGTTGAGCATTGTTGATACAGTCAAAAGTGAATCCTTTCCGGCTGTAAGGCAGTTGCAGAGCTGGGTTACAGTTGCGCCGATACCGTAGTTTGTGCATCCCTTTGCCTTGATGATGATTCCGCCTGATGTGCGTACATATTCTTCAATTTCATCATGGTTCAGCTTTGGCAGGTTGCGTCCTTCTGCACATTCAGCATATTTGTCTACCGGGATTGTGCCGATGTTGGCCAATGACCACGGAACAAAAGAAGAGTCTCCGTGTTCACCGAAAACGTAAGCGTGTACGTTAACCGGAGCAACATTGTATGTGTCTGCAAGCTTTGTGCGGAGGCGAGCTGTATCAAGCATTGTTCCTGTACCAAAGATGTGGTTTGCAGGAATTCCTGAATACTTTACGAACTGATATGTAAGGATGTCTACCGGGTTAGCAACGATGATGTAGTTTGCGTTTGGAGCAACCTTTGTTATCTGTGCGATTACGCTCTTTGTGATGTCCACGTTGATTTGAGCAAGATCCAGGCGTGACTGTCCCGGTTTGCGGGCAACTCCTGAAGTAAGAATGACGACGTCAGAATCCTTTGCATCATCATAGTTCCCGTCATGAATATTGATGGCTTTGGTGTAGGGGGTACCCTGCCTCATGTCCATTGCCTCGCCCATAGCACGCTCTGTGTTTATGTCGATAAGGACAATCTCTGATGCAACTCCTTTGACGATAAGTGCATATGCTACGGTTGAACCAACCTGTCCCGCACCAATAATTGTAATTTTGTTAGCCATTGTAAATCTCCTGTTTGACAGCCACTGTAAGTTATTATGAACCGGACCAAAACCAGCCCGTGAACATCAACGATATTCAGCATCTATTATACTTGAAAAAACGACATATGTTAATACCTTGTTCCCAAAATCTTGAAATTTTTCGGAGTTTTCGCATGAACTTTGGACTGGCGGACAGGGTGCCCCGGGAGGTCAAAAATGGCTGCTCTACTTGTAGCACTTGAAAAAATCTGCTATTATTTTTCATTGCCATTTGATGGTTAAATTTTCAAGATTGGAGTCTTTCCGTGAAAAAACTAAAAGTTTTGTTTTATATAAATATTGCCTTGGCCTGTATTTTTACATGCCTGAGCATTTCTTTCAGGGCGGACATATCCCTGGTTGCATTTCCGCTGTCATTGATCTTTACGATTGTGCTTGCCTATGTAACTTTTGTCGTTCTTCTTAAGAAAGACGGTGTAGTTCACATGGACGCAATCCGCCGTTTTTATCAGTATGAACCTTTTGTATACATCAGTGCATTTGTTCTGCAAAGGGCTGGTAATTACGGACAGCCATATCCTCTGGATGTTTCGCAGGCCATAGTTTGGACCCTCATAACCATTATTTCTTTTGTAATCCTTTATTTCCTTAACGAAAAGAGGGTGTATTCGCTTAAGCCGGAATGGGAGGAAATCCACAAAAAGCATCCGCACCATAAGGCAAAGGGCCTCAAGCGTGTTGGTATAGAAATCCTTGAGTGGGTGGATGCCCTGATTCAGGCTGCGTTTACAATCGTCCTGCTGAATATTTTTGTTTTCCAGCTTTACGAGATTCCATCTGAGTCCATGGTTCCGACATTTTTAATCGGAGACCGTGTGGCTGTTGTAAAGACCATGTCAGGTCCGAAATTTCCCCTTTCTGATGCAGGTCTTCCATACCTTTCAGACTACAAGAGGGGAGATGTCGTCGTGTTCAGGAATCCCCATTATTCAAATGACAGGAAAAATGAGGTAAAAACCTTCATGTCGCAGTTTGTGTACATGCTTACCCTTACCCTGGTCAATCCCAATAAATTCGATGAATACGGACGGCAAAAGGCTGATCCTCTTGTAAAAAGGGTCACGGGACTTCCAGGTGAGCAGCTTTTGCTTATGGATGGGAAGCTTTATACCCGTACAAAGGATTCTGACTTTAAGGTTGTGGAGGGGGAATCTGGCTGGACGCTATGGAATATAGAAGATCTGGATTCCGCCACAAAAGCAAAAGTTCAGGATATTAAGTTCCCTCATGCTTTTTACCCGGAAATGTTGAAAATTGAAAAGGAACGCCGCGACTTGAATCTTGAGGACGCTAAAGACGAGTGTCTGGAGCTTTCACAGAAGTTCAATGACATCATAGAAAAAAATGGAATTAAGCCATCTTCTCCATTAAAGGATATTTCAGGAAATATACTCCATATCTTGAACTTTTTTGGACAGTCTGATAACCTCACCGTTTCCTTGCTGACGGAGGAAGGCGGTGCCAAATGGTTTGATGATTTCCTAAATGAATGGCATAGGGGAATGTCAAATCTTTCATCCTATACGGAAAATGGTGCCGTTACAGGACCTCATCTTGTGGGGGGAGATTTGTATACTGATTCACTCTTCCGCTTGAATTTAATGTGTAAGCTTCTATTTGGCCGAATTGTCGTAAGAAATGCAGAGCTTTTATCTGATGGAGTTCTCCCGTCAGACTGGAATGCAGATGTTCAGAGGATGTCATATATAGATCAATCCAAAAACCTTACTGATTATCTGCAGCAATGCATGGATGCAAGAAATATGGGACTCTTCCCCGCAAATAATCCCGACGGAAGCCCGTCATTCATTCCGGAAAACTGCTACTTCATGATGGGGGACAACCGCTTCAATTCACTTGACATGAGGCATAAATATGAGTTTTCCACAAAGAAGCTTGTAGAGAATGATCCCTATTCAATCAGATATGAAACCAATATAGAGCCGCAGTACGTCAGCCGTACCCGCATGTTGGGAAAGGCAGTGCTAAGGTTCTGGCCGCTTAACAGGTTCGGAACTCCTGGCAAAAACAATATTTCAAAGAAATAAAGCTTGAAATAACATGCTTGGAAAGGAAGTTTTCACACGGATTCGAAGGGGAGGTCCGATGTGCTCATAAACCGTCATTATCGGGCTTGACCCGATAATCTATATTATTGCGTTATAAGCCTTTATAGATTGCCGGATCGAGTCCGGCAATGACAAATCATACCTTTTGGACAGCCCCTTAATCACATAGTGATTTATGTAAAGTAGATGAATCCGTGTGACAATATTTGAATTCGAGATTTCCTACCTTATTTTCCGCAGCAGTTCTTGTATTTCTTTCCTGAACCACATGGACATGGGTCATTGCGTCCGACTTTGGGTACTGTGCGTGCAACCGTTACGCTTTGTCCCTGTCTTCCGCTCTTCATTCCTGTGTTGGCGGCTCCCTGCTGTGCCTGGCGTGCGTTGAATGCCTGCTGTGCGCTTCTTGCGGGTGTTATTGCAGACTGGGCTTCCTCATGCTGTGCGTTCATCTGCATGCGGGGTTCAAGTCGCCTCTTCTGCTGTTCATCTGTCTTTAGCTGAACCTTAACCTTAAAGATGCGGCTTGCAACAGAGTCACGGATAGAATCCAGCATTACGTCAAACTGGTCGAAACCGTCGTTCTTATATTCTGTAAGCGGGTTCTTGCTTCCGTAAGAGCGCAGGTATACGGCTTCGCGCAGACCGTCAAGATATTCAAGCTGGTCAAGCCACTTCTTGTCTATCATCTGGATGTACTGATAGCGGATGAACATGTTGAAGTTTGGTTTGCCTACGAGCATTTCCTTTTGCGTGATGTCATTCTGAAGTACTGCTGTAAGTCCTTCTTCTGTGAGCTGCTCCTGGCTCAAGTTTTGTCCGAACGTATCGTGAATCTTGTCGATGAGCATCCTCTGGGCGTTGGGGTTCTTGCGGTTTGACTTGTACTCGTCAAAAATCAATGAAACTGTTTCTTTTGTATTGTTCATTACGCGGGTACTAAGGTCATCGTCTGCAAGGATTGCATCCCTCTGCTGGTATATGAAGTTCCTCTGCTGGTTAAGTACGTCATCGTAATCCAGGAGGTTCTTACGGATTTCAAAGTTGCGTTCCTCAACCTTTTTCTGTGCCTTTTCTATTGACTTGTTGAGCCACGGGTGGTCAATCGGTTCTCCGGGTTTCATACCGACAGAGGACATGATTTTCTTCATCCTTTCTCCACCGAACAGCCTCATGAGGTCATCGTCCATGGAAATGTAGAATTTTGAGCGTCCCGGGTCACCCTGACGTCCTGAACGTCCGCGAAGCTGGTTGTCGATACGGCGGCTTTCATGGCGTTCCGAACCGATTACATAAAGGCCTCCAAGCTGCTTGACTTCCTCGTAGTCCTTTTTCCACTGTTCCTTTTCAATCTCAAGTGCGGCATTGTACTGTTCCTGGGTAGCTTCTGTACCGGCCCTCTTCCTTGCCCTCATTTCCGGACTGCCACCAAGCTTGATGTCAGTACCACGACCAGCCATGTTCGTTGCAACAGTTACGGCACCTTTTGCACCAGCCTCCGATATGATTATGGCTTCACGGGCGTGGTTCTTTGCGTTCAAAACCTCGTGGCGGATTCCATGCCGTGTCAAAAGCGCTGAGAGGTGCTCTGACTTTTCAACTGAAACTGTACCGATCAAAACCGGCTGTCCTTTCTTGTGGCACTCGTCAACTTCCTTTACGATGGCCTTCCACTTGTCGTCCTCGTTAAGGTAAACCTCGTCGTTTTCGTCCTTACGGGCTACAGGCTTGTTGGTTGGAATCGCAACTACATCGAGCTTGTAAATCTTGTTGAACTCAACTGCTTCTGTGGCGGCTGTACCGGTCATTCCCGAAAGCTTTGCATACATGCGGAAGAAGTTCTGGAATGTAATTGTGGCAAGGGTCCTGTTCCTCTGTGCAATCTTGAGGTGTTCCTTTGCTTCGATTGCCTGATGCAGTCCGTCACCATAGCGGCGGCCTTCAAGAATGCGTCCTGTAAATTCGTCTACAATCTGAACCTGTCCGTCCTTTACGACATAGTCTACGTCATTGTGATAAAGGACATGTGCACGGATTGCCTGGGTAAAGTAGTGTACGAATTCAAAGTTTTCTTCATCAAAAACCGTCGTGTCAGCCGAAATCAGGTTGTGCTTGTGCAGGATGTCGTTGATTTTGTTCATACCGCGGTTGGTAAAGGAAATCCTCTTGCTCTTTTCGTCAACCTTGTATTCACCGGGCTGGGCGGCACGTTCTTCCGGAGTCATGTTGACTTCGTCCGGATAGTCGTTTGTCTTGGGGTCTTTTTCAACCTCGGAGAACTGGTCTACGTATTTGTCAACCTCATGGTATTTGTATGTGTCATCCTCTCCCTGTCCCGAAATGATGAGAGGGGTACGGGCTTCGTCTATGAGGATGGAGTCGATTTCGTCAACTATACAGAAGTTAAAGTCCCTCTGAACCTTCCTGTTTATGTCAATCTGCATGTTGTCGCGCAGGTAATCAAAGCCAAGCTCGTTGTTTGTTCCGTATGTGATGTCGCATTTGTATGCTTCACGACGGGCGTCATTGTCCATGTTGGCAAGAATGCATCCTACGGTCTGACCCAGGAATTTGTATACGCGGCCCATCCACTGGCTGTCACGTTCTGCAAGGTAATCATTGACGGTAACGATGTGGACACCCTTTCCGCTAAGGGAGTTCAAGTATGCGGCAAGAACGCACATAAGGGTTTTTCCTTCACCGGTTTTCATTTCAGTGATGCGGCCTGAATGAAGGACAATGGAACCCATTATCTGAACGGGGTAGGGTTTTTCTCCCAGTACCCTGAATGCCGCTTCCCTGGCAAGTGCGAATGCTTCAGGCAAAATGTCGTCCAGAGTCTCACCTTTGGCAAGACGATCCTTTAAAATCTGTGTCTGCTGAGGGAATTCTTCATCCTTAAAAGACTGTGCCCAACTGTCTTTTGCTTCTACTTGGGCCAAAATAGGCTTTAATGCCTTTACGTCACGGTCATTCTGTGAACCGAAGAAAAATGTCAAAACTTTATCAAACATATTGATTTGAGCAGCTTCCGGTGATATGCCGGAACCCCTCCTCCTGAATTGTTTTTAGAGATGGCAGCGTGCACCTTTCTCCATTATTTATAATATATAGAATTTTTTGTACATTGACAATATGGGCTTTATTCTTTATTCTATATTCTGTTATGAAAAACTGTATAAAATGGCTTCTTGCTGGCCTTGCAATAATAATTTTGTCCTCCTGTTCCCCTCAGAACCAGTCAGCTTCCCTTGAGGAGACGGAGATTTTCTCTCTTGAATACGGCAATTTTGAGGATGAGCTGAATGTCTATGATTATACCCGTATAGGTAACATCAATCTTGACCTTGCTATGTATGACGGCTTTTTCTACATATCAAATGCAGAGTCAAAGAAAGTAATGGAGCTTAATTCCTATGGTGACCTTCTTACGCTGTACTATAATGAGGAAGTTACGCCAAGGCCCTCGTTTGCAATAGATGACGCCACTGTGGAAAATGCCACAAGAAAGGCAATCGAATATCCGTTTAACAAATTGAGCAAGATTGCGGTTGACGGAAGAAAATACCTTTATGCCGTGGATTCACTCCCAGAGGAAAGGCAGGAGATGAATGAGACGGAAACCCAGGTTTTGAGCCAGATTGTGCTGCGTTTTGACGGAGAGGGCAAATTTGTGGATTATCTCGGTCAGCAGGGCCCGGGAGGAACTCCATTCCCGTATATCAGGAACATTTATGTCACGCAGGATAATGAGCTTGTGGTGGTTTGCCATAACGGCAACGGTTTTGTAGTCTATTGGTTTTCCATGAGCGGATATCTTCTTTTCACGGTACCGATAAGCAATGATGTTGTTCCCAATCCATATGCCGAGGATCAGGAAGTCTATATAGAAATAGAGAACGTGATTCCAGATTCTGATTCCCGCGTCCTGTATGTAAACGTGAACTATTATGTTGAGCGTATAGATGAATCAAGCCACATGCAGTCAGGAATTGAATATGACTCAAGCCAGATACAGGTTCTTAACGTGGAGACAGGAAGCTATGCAAAGCCTCTTTCAATCCTGCCATACGAGGAAGAAAATGTAAGTGACTTCTCCAGCACGACATACAAGATTCCGTATGATTTCCTTGGTGTAACTGAATCGGGATGGCTTTTCTTTATCTTGAGCACCGAAAAGGGCTTTGTTATTCAGATGGTTCAGTCTAACGGACAGAAGATTCTTACAGGACATCTGGACCTGGATCACAGCAAAATCCTTTATTATACATTTGCGCTTGACAAGAGCGGTATTCTTTCGGTTCTGAAAGTGCAGCCGGAGAAGGCAGTCATAAGCTGGTGGCGGACAGATTACCTGTTGCAGTCAGTCATTTCCAACAACAAAAAATAGGCGGGAGGGACAATGGCTTTTGGCGATGACATGATAGACGGCTATCCGGACGGGGAAGAACCGCTTGTTTTTCATCATAAGAACGGAGAATTCCGTAATCTTGAGGTAAAGCAGTACAGGGATCTTGCTACGGGTAAGAATCAGCCTAAAACGGGGCTTTTCAGGGTTCTTGTAAGCACAAAGATGAACCGCATGATATTCATTGCCATGGCGATGTGCTTTGGCCTTGTGTTCGTCCTTAACCTGCTGATGAACAAGCCGAATGAGGCTACCGTAAATGGAGTGTACTGCAACCTTTCTGCCTTATCTATCAATGACACGCTATATGTTACCACCGAATGCAGGATTTCCTCAAAGTCAAAGGCGTACAGAAGGAATTCAAAACCCAGGGAAGTCAGCATCAATGCTGTTGCGGTCGATTCCCAGAATAACGAATTTTACATAGGTGATGATCTGGTGGTGGTGGATGAGCCAAATACGGTCATACCCTCAAACATAGAATATGAAAAAAATGACTTGGAAAGCATGGAAATAGAAAGTATAAGGCTTACGGTTGAATCAGGCGGACAGAGTGGAGATCTTACCTGCAAGATTGACAACAAGAACAAGTCTAAAAAAATAAAGTAATTCGCATTAATGATTCCAAAGCCGTCATTCTGACACTCTTTGTTTAAGGTATGTAAACTATTGTTCCGATAATTAGAAAAGGGTTCTGTCTAAATTATTTTTTTGGCTGTAAATGCAAAAAATGACCGAACGCGAGGGGAATCTGATTATGGAACAGTTTTATTGTCTTTCTGTCGTAATGAACGTGATAACTGCGTTGATCCTTATGTACGGGATAGACTTTACAAAGGAACAGGCTGACAGTCTGCCGGTACCTGCCGAAAAAAAATCTTCAAGAAGAAAAACAAGCAACGAAAAAAAAGAAGTAAGCCTGGACTGCAACCTCCTGAATAAAAAATCATTCAGGCTGATTGTGGGAATTGTAGCCGTTGTCGTAGGCCTCATGAAGGTGCTTTCTGTATTCAAGGGTATTCCAATAATCGGTGATCTGCTTCCTGCTGTTGCGGGGCTTGCCGGTGGTGCATCCATCCTGCTTGAGTATTATTCCTGTTCAACCAGCTCCGATGATTTTGAGCTTGCAGACAATGTTAGGGCGGTTTTTATAGATTCACGCAAGTATATCGGGGTTCTTTGCATTGTGGCGGCTGTCCTGCATTTTGTATTCCCGGGTGCATTGCTTTTGTAGGAGTAAATTATGTCAAAGGTTTCTATTGCAGGAATTGCCCATTACGGAAGAAATGTCCTTATAGCCCACAGGAATCCTACAGGCCAGATGGGTGGACGCTGGGAATTCCCTGGTGGAAAAGTTGATGGTGTGGAATCTGATCAGGAGGCCTTGACCCGTGAATTCCGTGAGGAGTTCGGGATTGATGTTGTTCCGGGGCAGAGGATTGCCGAGGCAGTTTTTTATCATTATGATCAAAAAGTAGATCTTCATGCATATTCAATTGAAGTTCCCCACAAGGGTGACGTTAATCCGTATGTTCTTAGCGAGCATACTGAATATAAATGGGTAGACATTGATTCTATTCAAGAGCTTGATTTTGTGGACAGCGATAAGTTGATTTATCCGGCTGTGCGTTCTTTCATTCTGAATGGAGATTAGTGACATGTGTTTAAAAAATAAAAGTTTGTTTATTTCACTTTCTCTGGTATTGCTTTGTCTGGCTTGTTCTTGTTCAAAAAACAAAGGTATAGATAACGCCAGTCTTAATCAGACATCTCTTGTTCCGGGTGTTGAATGGGCTGTGGTTCAGGATCCCTATGTCGCGTTCAAGGAAAACCCAGGCTTTGAGGAAAACGTGGTGTCTCATGCCCGTCGCGGGGAAATCTTTGAGGTAATGGGAAAGACAACCATCACCACAGGAAAGGGTAACTCAAAAAGGAGCGACACCTGGTACAAATTTGAACCCGGCTGGCTGGAGGCTAATGTGGTGATGATCTACAACAACAAGCTAAAGGCTGAAAGGGAGGCCAAACTCCTTAAGGATTAAGAATAATCAGAACTTTTCTGATTTATTTTCCCGAAAGTATTTTTTCAGCAGCATCTTCCTGCGTTATATCCTGAAACTGTTCCCTTGTCTTAAGGTTCTTGAGGGTGCATTTACCTGCATCAGACTGTTCCCTGCTCATGAGGATTCCCCATTTCATGCCCTTGCTTTCCGTGACCGCATACTGCCTGTTCATCTTTACCGTATCCGGGAAAACTTCAACTGAAATTCCCTTTGCCCTGAGTTTTGAGGCAAGTGCCTGATACTGAATCGAAAGATCTTCTTCCGTGTTGAAAATCTCCGCATCCAGATATGAGCCTTTTTCTGTGGTAAGACCAAGTTCCGTAAGGCCTGCGATAAGACGGTCAAGACCTATGCTCGCGCCAACTCCGGGAACCTTGTCCTTCATGTAAAGGCTTGCAAGGTTGTCATATCTTCCGCCAGAACATACTGAACCCACGGATGGAAGGTCATCAAGGAATGTTTCGTATACAACTCCGGTGTAATAGTCAAGTCCGCGTGTAATTGACGGATCCAGAATGTATGTATCCTGAATGCCAGAAGCCTTCATCATCTGGTACAGGTCGCTCATGCGTTTTGTATCTTCAGCTTCTCCGCCCGCAAGTTCTGTTATGTGCGAGAGGGTTTCGGTAAACGTCGGTTTTGCCTGAATGTAGTCAAGGATTTTTTCAGCCGCATCCTGTGAGCCTGTGGTCTCTTTAAGTTCCTCAAGGACTTTCTCCCGTCCTACCTTTGCAAGCTTGTCAACAGTACGCAATATGTCTTCTGACTTGTCCGCCTGATTCAGTTTTGCAAGAAAGCGGTTGAAGATTCCCCTGTGGTTTACGTGAATGTGGATTTTTTCAACACCAATTGCCTTAAGCGCGCTCTTCATGAGTGCAAGGATTTCAAAGTCGGCAGATGCGGAATCTGATCCTACAGTGTCAAAGTCGCACTGGACAAATTCCCTGTAGCGTCCTGCCTGTGGCTTTTCTCCACGCCATACCTTTGATATGTGGTAGCGCTTGAACGGGAAATAGAGTTCTTCGCGGTGTTCTGCAACATAACGTGCGAATGGAACCGTAAGGTCAAACCTCATGGCAACATCGCGGTGGCCGTTGTCTTCAAATCTAAAAACCTGCTTTTCAGTCTCACCGTTGCTCTTGCGCAAAAGAATCTCGGAATATTCAAGAACGGGAGTGTCAATCGGAACAAAGCCGTATGAACGGTATGTGGCTGTGAGCTTTTCAATTAAATCAGTGCGTAGAATTTCATCCTTTGGAAGAAAATCACGAAAGCCTTTTAAAATCTTTGGTTGAATCAGAGTTTCCATATCGATATAATATAATCATTCATCATTAAATTCAAGACAGGGTTTTGACAGGAGACTATCATGCTATTGGCGATTGACATAGGAAATACGAATGTTGTGGCTTCAATTTTTGACGGGGATGATATTAAGGGGCAGTGGAGGATTGCCTCTGACGTAAAGCGCACTGGAGATGAATACACCTCGGTCCTGCTTACCCTCCTGCGTGATGCCTCAGTCAAACCGGACCTTATTGAAAAATCCATAATCAGTTCCGTTGTTCCGGATTTGACGGGACCTTTCATAACCGTAGCCCAGCACCTCTGCAACAGGAAACCCTATGTAATTACTTCCGCCCTTGCTTTTTCAGGACAGCTTCCGGTCTCTCTTCCTGCAGGTTCAACCCATGAGCTTGGAACAGACCTTTTGTGCAATGCCGTGGGTGCGTGGAATCTTTTTGGCGGTGGCCCCAACATTGTTGTTGATTTTGGTACTGCATGCACTTTGACCGTAACCGACAGCCATGGGGTGATTCAGGGAATTACGATTTCTCCAGGTCTCCGTACGGCCATTCATGCCCTTGCTTCCAATACGGCACAGCTTCCGGTGGTTCCCCTTGTGGCTCCTCCATCATCACTTGGCAATACCACAAAAGAGGCGATACAGGCTGGTGTAGTTCTTGGATATAAGGGTCTTGTGGAATATCTTGTCTCCCAGACAAAAAAAGACCTGCATGAACGTACAGGCGATGATCCCGAATCCGTCCATGTGGTTGCGACAGGCGGCTTGAATTCCGTGCTCAAACCGCTGACCGATGCATTTCAGGTTGTGGACAAGGAGCTTACGTTAAAGGGCTTAAAGGCAATATCTGATATTGTACAGCCATGAGATTGCCGGATCAAGTCCGACAATGACAGCTAGTTGGCAAGTCTGGAGATGACATCTCTCCGTTACTTGGCTATGAAACTCATGAAATCCTGGAACTGAACTCCGTCTCCCGCATTTACGTCATGGGTTAGGACTGCGTTTTGAATCATGTCAAGATAGTCGGGGGCGATACCGGGAGAAAGGACCTTTTCCGTCCTCAATACCCTTATGTCTCCGCTTTTTACAGTTTCTCCGGCATTCATTTTCCTTACATAGTGCAGGGACCTGTTTGTGCGTCCGTAGTTGGCCCTCTCGCTTTTTGCAAGAACCTTGATTCCGCTTCCCAGGACTGCGTTTACCTTTTCTTCGCCATATTGCTCGCCAAGCTGCCTTATTGTCTGTGTCAGGGCCGGATTCTGCAATTGAATGGAACCTCCTGCCTCCATGTCCCTCTGGTAGCGGTTGTACAGCGCGTCGGTCTGCCTTAATGCCGAACACATCTGGGTAAACTCTTCTTCTTCCAGTGCCACAGGGTCGTCAAGTCCGTCCGTCTTTTTGCTTAAGGTTATGTGCTTTTCCACCATGACGCCGCCCATTGCGGAGGATAAGACTGGAACAAGGACAGGATCCAGTGAATGATCGCTTATGCCAGTGGGGATTCCGAAAATCTTAGAGAGTGTTTCAACAGCCCGCACATTGTATTCCTTTTCCGGGGCAGGGTAAGATGTAATGCAGTGGAGGAGCGTCAGTGGAGGAAGACCGTTTTCTGCAGGAAGTAAAGGCCTGTCAGACTCTGTTTCATTTCCCGTAAGTATTTCGATGGCTTTTTCCAGGTCACCCAGTTTTGATACCCCGCTTGAAAGGATAATGGGGATTTTTCCGTAATAGGATGCGCATTCCCTTAAAAGCGGAATATGGTTTACCTCAGGGGATGCTATTTTTATAGCGTCTGGATGAATGTCGCAGAGCTCATGCAGGGACCTTGTGCCGAAAGGGGAACAGGCAAAAAGAAGCCCCTTTTTATGCGTGTATTCAAGGCATTCCTTAAAGAAAGAAGGCTCAACCTCAAGCTCACGGAACCTGTCGTAAAGCCGTATGGAACCACCGGGAAGATTTACAAAACCAGTCTCTGGGTGAAGAATCTCGTCCGCATATACCCACTGGAATTTTATGATGTGGGCTCCGGCCCTTTCCGCCTCGTCAATCAGCTCGAAAGCCTTGTCCAGCTTGCCGCCGTGGGATGTCCCGATTTCCGCAATAACATAAGTCTTTTTCATGTTTTCATTCTAGCACAAAGCGCAAAAAAAGAAAATGGAGGAAGTTTACTCTTATCCTCCTTCCTATTGAAAAAATGACGATAAAAGGCTAAAATAACGCATTCATTTTATTTAGAGAGGATAAAGACATGGCTTTGACTTTGGCTGAAAAAATCATTCAAAAACACATTGTACCCGGCTCCCTGAGCTTTAAGGAGGGGGAACCCATTGAGAGGGGAACTTCCATAGCGATAAAAATCGACCAGACCTTGACCCAGGATGCGACTGGAACCATGGCCTACCTTCAGTTTGAGACTATTGGCGTTCCGCGTGTAAAGACCGAAGTCAGCGTGTCATACATAGACCACAACACACTTCAGACGGATTTCAAGAATCATGACGACCACCGTTACCTGCAGTCAGTGGCGGCAAAATACGGACTATATTTCTCAAGGCCGGGCAACGGCGTATGTCATCAGGTTCATATCGAGCATTTCGGTAAACCAGGAAAGACACTTCTTGGTTCAGACAGCCATACCCCGACAGGCGGTGGAATCGGAATGATTTCCATCGGTGCAGGCGGAATTGACGTTGCTGTTGCCATGGGTGGAGGAGCATTCCATCTTGCAATGCCGAAAATCTTCGGAGTTAATCTTACAGGAAGGATCAGAAAGGGTGTGGGAGCCAAAGACATAATTCTTGAAGTCCTCCGTCACGAAAGCGTAAAGGGTGGTGTAGGAGCCATCTACGAGTACTTTGGAGAGGGTGTTGAGGCTCTAACGGTTCCGCAGAGGGCCACGGTCACCAACATGGGTGCGGAATTGGGTGCGACATGCTCAATCTTCCCCTCAGACCAGACTACAAGGAACTTCCTCTCAAGCATGGGTCGTGTTCAGGACTGGACGGAGCAGAAGGCAGATGAAGGCGCAGTTTACGACAAAGTGATAGAGATCGACCTTTCAAGCCTTAAGCCTCTTGCGGCATGTCCTCATTCTCCTGACAACGTAAAGGATGTTGACAGCCTTAAGGACATAAAGGTAAGCCAGGTTGCCATCGGAAGCTGTACAAACTCTTCTCTTGATGATCTTGCATCTGTAGCTGCCATTGTCCGTGGAAAGCATATCGCACCGGGAGTTGAGGCAGGAATCGCACCTGGAAGCCGTACAACTCTTCTTATGGCAGATAAAGCCGGTATTCTTGGAGACCTTATCAGGGCCGGTTTCCGTATTCTGGAAAGTGCCTGCGGACCATGTATCGGTATGGGATTTGCACCAAACTCAGAGGGTGTATCACTCCGTACGTTCAACAGGAACTTTAAGGGACGCTCTGGAACGGCAGACGCTTCAATTTACCTTGTAAGCCCTGAGACTGCCGCCGCTTCCGCAATAACAGGTTACATCACCGATCCTACCTCACTTGAATACGCCGACCCCGCATATACGGAACATGGACGCATTTCATACCTGGAAGGAAAATTCGACTCCCTCCCGATGAAAGAGATTACCGAAGACGCTCAGGATACAGGCATGCTGATTGCTCCTCTTGACGAAAAGGAAGCCGCATCAGTTGAAATCCTTCGTGGACCCAACATCAAGCCCTGTCCTCCATGCAAGCCGTGTGAGGATAACCTCAAGCTGCCGGTACTGCTCAAGGCACAGAACAATGTTTCCACCGACGACATCATGCCGGCCGGAACAAAGGTCCTTCCATTCCGTTCAAACATACCGGAAATAAGCAAATTCACCTACGAGCGTCTTGACCCGGACTTCTACAAAAAGGCGGAGGCCATCAATTTCAGCGGATGCTTTG
>JAEEGJ010009982.1_pt1 | contig 25032 bp, 29 predicted proteins | sample 8958761 | NCBI WGS metagenome assembly JAEEGJ01 (sample SAMN16246546, study PRJNA631951) | gut metagenome | biome: gut microbiome; feature: rumen; material: RS-attached | host: Bos | place: Iran: Karaj | collected 2018-10 | reverse complement strand
GCAAGCTGTTCCGCCACACCCGATGCCTGCGGTTTTTTGTTTTTGGTATCGTCTTTTTCCTCTTGGTTTTCTTTCCCAATTTGTTCCGTTTCCATAAATCCCCTTCTGAACAAGACTGATTTTATCCACATATTGCTACAAGTAGTATTGTTCCTTAAATGCAGTAGCTTTACCACAATACAACTTTCCGCTTCTTTTGAAATGCGGATAGTTGTTTCAAAAGGAGATTTATATATGGAAACAAAACAAAAAATTATTAATTATTTAAAATCTACGCACTGTTCGTTCAGTATCGGGCATCTTTGCAATTTAATTCAAACTGTTGCTGAAGAGTCACTTTCTAATGCTTCTTTTAATCGTTTTTTAGATAAATGTTATGCAGAAGATCAACTTACTGAAGATTTAGATTGTTGGATTATCAATGGTGTTATCTATGACCATCGTGTTTTTGAATTTAAAAAATGGGAAATGCTTTCTGATTTCTTAGAAAGATTAACTTATGATGATTTGGTTCTTATTGAAAAGAATCTTAAAGCTAAAGTTCGCATTGAGATTTTGCAATTAAAAAAAGGATCTACTCGTAAATATGGTTTTGAATCTTATGAGTGGGCGGTAGAGCACGGTTTTTCAGAAGATGATTATGTGTCTGTTTGGCAAGGCACTTGTGAGAATGTTTTGCAAAAAGATTGCATAACTTTATTGGATGAGATTTTCCGTTGCTTTAATTGTGTCAATGACGAAGACGTTAAACGATTCCAGAAACTAAAATTTAAAGGCCACAGTTTATCTATGAGTGACATTGTGGTTCTTGATGGAAAAAAGTTCTACTGCGATAGATGTGGATGGCAAGAACTTTAGAGGTATTCATATGTTAGATAGTGTTCAAAAATTATTAGAACTTATTAATAACCATTTTGGCGGAATTAAGATTGAACAAAGGGAAAATTCTGTTCGTCTTTCTAATGGAAAAGCTAAAGTCGATTTCGAGTTTACGGATTTCAACGGACGTTGTTGCGATGAATTTAAAAATCATTTATGTTTGTGCTTTAACTGGTTTGAAAACAATAGTGGCGGTGGATGGGCTTCTGTTGCGGATGTAAAGGATTTGTCCTCAGAAATTGTTGAATTTGTTACTGAGCATCTTCATATCAAACAGTGTTTTCAATATGACACTTATGAGCAACTTACTTTGTTCTAGAAAGGATTTTTATGGATAGTAAATGTATTTTAAAAGAATTAGAAAAATTTGGAATGGCACATAATTTTTATGATGTCATTGATGATTGGTTTGCAGTTATGGCTTTGTCTTTGATTCAAGCAGTTACGGTAAAAGATGATGCCTGGAAAAAACGTGAACAAAAATATCTTGATATTGTAGCTAAATATTCAAGAGAAGAAATTCAGATCTTTGTAAAGTGTTTTGATATGCTTGTTACTCTTATGGAACAAGATGTCAATGCAGGAGTTTTTAAAGATTGGCTTGGAGAAATTTATATGGAATCTGAAACTTTCTCCAAAAAGAAGTTGGGCCAATGTTTTACTCCATACAGTGTTGGGAAAGCACTTGCGATGCTTGCTCTATCTAATGAAGGTATTTCAAAAGATAGTGTAAAGCCAATTTCGTTGAATGATTGTTGTGTTGGCAGTGGATGTTTGGTAATTGCTTACTGTGAAGCATTACATAATCTTGGAATTAATTATCAAAAGATGCTTTATGTGGAAGTTAACGATATTGACACTAGATGCTTTCATATGGCATATGTTCAACTTTCACTGTTGGGTGTTTCTGGGAAGATCCAGTTGAAAAACACTTTAAGCCAGGAACAGTGGGATGAATGGAAGACACCGTTTTTAGCTTTGCAAGATCTAAAAATCAAAAAAGTTTATTTTCTCAACACGGAAAATAGAAAGGAGATGCAATAATGGCTTTTAATTTACGAGCTAAAGAGCAATTTGTTATTTGTGATGATTTTGATGGAAAGAGAAGATGCCAAAGTGCAATCTTTTCTAATGATAAAAAAGTTAGAGCAAAATTATCCAGGATGAATAGTGCAAGAGAACTCAACAAAAAAAATAATCCATCCTGGTATCTTGAACACAAAATTTCGGATTATTATGTAGTCAAAATTTCTTATCAAAGAATGTAGTAAATTTTTTGTGCTTTTGTGTGTTTGTGCTTAATTAAACAAATAAAAAAGAGGTTTAACCTCTTTTCTTTTTTGTTCTTGATTAGTATCTATCAATTTCTTTCTCAAGTTCAGCACGCTCTTCCAGTAATTCATCATCTAAGAGTTCGTTATTTTCTCTAGCTTCTGATAATTTGTCAGCGATTGCTTTTCTTCTATCATTGATAATATCGTTCCAAATTGCCTTGGTATTCATAGTTGCATTATAGCTTGTTGTTACTGCAAAAATAGTTTGCTTGCTCCAAAGTGATAATCCATCAAAATCAGCATAGGCTTCTGGATTTTTCTTTTGGAATTTTTTAAGATGCTTTTCGACTTGCTTGGTATGATGAATTAAATCCTGGTCAAAGAACATTGATTTCTTTTTGCCACTTGCTTTTCTTGTTAATTGGTCATTAAGAAGTTGATCATACTTGGCATTTTTCATAATTGTATTGAAAATTCTTAAATCATATTCTTTGATTCTATCCAATGCAAACTTAGTAATTTTATCTGTTTTTGGAATGTGATTGTCATCATACAGTTTTTCTAATTTTGTTTGGAATGATTTAATTTTGTTTCTGCAATCATCATAGGCCGTTTTAAATGGTTGGCAGTTATGATACAAGAAATCGACATAAGCTCGAATAGCTTCTTTTTGTTCGTTAGTGCATCTTGCATATTGGTTTTTTGTTCTAACAATTTCACGAATTGGTTCTAATTGATTGTAGAAATTTGGTAGATGCATTGCATCTTTTAATTGTGCCATTATTGGTTCACGAGCATTTTCATATTCGTGTTCAAGTGGATGGTTAAAAGCTACTAGTTCTTTAAACTTATTAAAATCTTTTTGAACAAACAAGATGTCTTGATTGTTCCTTATGTGTCCTGGCTTTTCGTAGAAGACAATATGGCAGTGCCTATTATCTGTATTGGTATGATAAGCCGAGAACCAGTTATATGATTCTGGATTCAATCCTTTTGACTCCAGATATTTTGGCATTACATCATTTAGAAGATTATAAGCATCCATCTTTTTACTGACATATTTATCAGAAAACTCTGGAGTGAAAGAGAGAACAGCTTCATAAATTGTTCCCTTAGTTTCAGCTAGTTCCTTTCTTATTTTTCTTATATCTTCTTGAGTAAGCTCCTTCTTATTGCTGAAAAGGCCTGTTGAACCAGGACGTTCTCCCATATAACTTACAATATCTTCGTCTGAAAGACCTTTTTCTTTCAATCTTTCGTATTGCTCCTCATATTCTAGATTAGTTTTGTCACAAGCCGAGGATCTCGTTAGGTAGTTTGTTGCCGAATTAAAGGAATTTTTATTCGTGCAACGATAAAATTCGCTTCTAGTTACCCAAGTTTCCCACTTGTTTTCTGATTGAGCGTAGAGCTTCGACTCACGGAAATCTTTTGAATAATATTTATGATATTTTTGAACAAAAATGATGTCTGGACTCGAAAAACCTTGTTTATTCATATTAGTTACCCCCTTTTGGGTAATAATATAATAAATTTTTAATTCTAGCAAGAATTAAAAAAGTTTTGAGAGTCGTGGGCGATTCCAAATTTTGCAAGACAAGATTTGGAATCCGCCACGTTTTTAAAACCGAGTTTTTGGTCAAAACTTCACTTAGCCCTAACTCTTCCGTTCACCACGAAGTCTCTTTTATACAATAAAATTGTATCACCTATTCATTACAAGAGATTTTTCTCTTAATGCAGTAGCTTACGAAAAATCACTTTCCATTTCATTTTTCGAGAAGTCGGTGTTGTATAAAAGGAGACTTACAATTATGGGAACTTGAAAAACTTAAAACCCCAATCCAATCCAAAATCTTGATAAGTATCATCAAAGATTCCAGGTAGTTCCCTCCAACTACTTGGAATTTTCTTTTTTTATGATTGGAGTTTAGTTTTTAAAAGAGTCAGCCAGACCACGCCTCTAAGTTACGTTTTGATTGAGCCTCTCACGATGCTTGACTTCATTTATTCTGATCGTGTGCTTGTCATCTTTGACCAAATATGACATTCAACGATAGTGAAGTCTGATCGCAACGTGATTCCCCCATTCTTTTAGAAAGAAATGCCAGGCCCTAAGAAACTAGAACAACAATGCAGTTTCCATCTGATTTTTAGGCACTCAGCCGTGCGTTTATTCCATCAATAATGATGGAGAAAACGTCCTTAGATGACACTCCGTATCATCCAAAACCATCAAATAAGATGGATGTTCAAAACAAACATTTGAGTCTACTCCGTGGATGTATCACTAAAATTGCTACATCTCCTTCGTAGTTAATCAGATGTATCTTCTAAAGACAGCTACATCTTCCCAAATATTTTCAATCTAAATCTGGAAGCCGAAACTTCTAGCTTTATATTGTTTGAATTTTTATTTTAAAAACATTGTTGTTCGCCAAAACCGAAAAATTGCATTTTTTTGCAACCTTCAAGCTCTGATTTTATTCTAAAAAGAGCTTTACAGGTAAAAGATCTGTTCGATTCTCTGCACAGATATTTTATTTTTCTATTTATTCTTTGCTGTTAAGGCACAAAGCAAAACAGCAAATCGTAAATTTTCTACCCAGAGTCGCATTTTGCTCCTACTGCCTACCCTTACAATTAGCCCACCATCCCAGAATGAGATGATTTTTAGATCCGAAAAGCTAGTTTCATCATCCACACTTAGATGCTCCGTCATCTCCGTGTTGATGATTTTTTAGATTAAAAACCGTTGCCTTCATCTTTGATTCTGGGAGTTGCCCTTGGCTTTAGCCGTTGCCACACCCAACTCAATAACCCTCGAATCGTTCATTATCTCTTTTTCTCCTAACAATTCTGGTTTCTAGAAGAAACTCACAAGATTGTTGGATGCATACGGTTAATTCACTCAGAAACACGAACTGTTTCTGTTCTCCGCCCATACTTCAAAAGTATGCCCGATGCCATTTTCCCTAACGGTTTTGAATTTTGCTTCTTGCTCTGGCGATGTTATTCTTCCCTCGCCAGACCAATTAAGCCAAACTACTCATACAAAGCTCTTATACAATTTTTGCATTGCCAGCTTAGATTCATTTTCTGCAACCGTTTCGCCCAATCTGTAAACCAGTTACAGATAGCCCGATGCCGTAAGCCTCGAATAAACACAAACCTGGCAAAAATGCTGGTTATCGCCAGCGTTTTTTCCTGGTTAGCTATTTTCCTAGAAGCATTTCTTTGATAGAAAACCAATCTAACAATAGGCCGTTTTTTCGCAAAGCGTATCACGCTACATTTGTTAGATTGCTAAAGTCAGCTCAAGCTGAGTTTTAGCAGAAAGTGGAAGTAGGAAAATTTATTCACCCAGAGTCGCATTTTGCTCCTACTGCCAACCCTTACGACTTTTGCCCTCGTTTGACTTCTGTGGTTCTATTTTCTGGACTTCCTCCAGACAATTTCACCAACATAAGCAAACGCCCGCTTCTTTCTCAGCTTGTTTTATCATTTAACCTTGAACTCTACGGCCAAGGCTAAATACAAGGAGAAATAAGCCTGCCACACCCATTTATTCGTTCCGCTCAAACCAAAACTCGCTCCACTCCACTTACCCCGCTGTTTCGAGTTTTGCTTCTTACTCTGGCGATGTTATTCTGCCCTCGCCAGACCAATTAAGCCAAACCATTATTTAAAGCTCTTATGCAATAATCTTATTTATTTAATATTCTTGCATTGCCAGCTTAAAATCATTGTCTCAACAGACCGCCATACCTGCTCTCACTTTAGCAGGTATCCCGATGCCATTTGCCTATATACGATCTCACGAAGAAAAAAGGAAAGCCTTCCATTTTTACTCGCAGATCGTCTAACCCATAGCGTTCGCCTAGCCCGAACTTTTATTGCCGTTCCCCCAGGACAAGTCATAGTTATAATTGTCCTGCTTGCCACACCCAAGTATGTTGCCTCTAGCTATGCTGTTGACACAGGTTCTTTGTAATTCGAAATAAATTTCAAATCGCACGAACTATACTCAGCTAGTAGCCCGATTGCATCGCCCTGACTCCCCGCTCAGCCACGCTGTTTCTCAACAGCAAACCCAATTTCGTTAATAGGAAGTGAGACACTCCATTAACTGCATTGCCTTCCCTCGCTTGGCCACGCTGTTTTTCGTCATAGTAACAATCGTAAACGCTAGTAACAATGACGATAACTTCCCCAACTATCACAGAGAAAAAAATCCGATCGTGCGATTCTTATTCAATAATCACCGATCAGATTTTTCGCTCTGCTTGTCGCCTACCCATTTAGCCACAGATTTTTCATTCAAAAAATCCCTCCCCCAAACAGTTTTAAAGGGGGGGATAAAACTGTTCGCCTACCCGCTTTTGCCACTCACCGACTCGCTTGGTCGAAAATGGAAAAACACGCTCGTTGGTGAGAACCCAACTTCTTGCCTCAGAAGTATGCCTTCCCTTCAAGCCGACAGTTCATAAAGCCACAAAATTTATTCCAAAAATTTTATGAGCCATAAGAACGGTTGTGCCCAGAGTCACTGTGTTCCTACTGCCCGCCCTTACCCACAAAAATCCACGACTACGATCGGAGATTTTCTTCCCCAATTTTGAGCCTCTCTTAGCCTCAAAACTTCACGATTCAGAACGAATTATAATCTTTACAATATTCTAATTGAACGAATCGTTTCGGCATCTCGTATTACTCGTCTTAACTGACAACTATACGGCTTGCTTGCCTACCAGTTGCCTATGATCCTCGTCTTAACCTACATACAAAAATTCTTTTCCCCTTCGTTCACACGGATCGTGCTTGATTTACATCTTCGCTGATCCTCCCCCCAAAACTCGGATGAAAGGGGATAGTGATTCTAGACTTTATTCAAGCTATAATCACTTTCTCCTTCACCTTCGTGCCTACCAACTGAAGGAGAAATTTTGTATTTGTAACTCGGATCAACCCGATTGCATCGCCAACCCCGCTGAGAGTCATCAAGAACCTCTTAATGCCGTATTATTCATCCGACAAAAAAAGAGGCTTCAGATGACCTCTTTTAGTTTTCTTTATTCTGTTTTACAACTTCTTTAATGAAGTAAGTTTCAACAGGTTCTAATAGTTTTTTTATTTGTTCCATATCTTTGGAAATCTTCTTCAATGTAATCGTATCACCTTGAAGAGTTATTGTCCTATTTGGAACAGTTTTGATTCCCTCTAATATATCGAGGTAATCTTCAAGACATTTTGTTACTGTATCTGAATATGTTCGACTTGGATTTTCTTCCAAGAGCTTCCATATTCTTGTTCCTGGTCTCACTCTTAGTGTTACCTTCTTTTCTTTGTTTTCATCATTCATATTTAGTATTCCTTTTTCCGTTCCCACTACTATTATACCATAGTATCGTTTTACTGCAAAAGTCTATCAATATTCACAATTCAAAAGAGCATAAGCACTTGGAGCAAATTGGAGCAAAACGCAACCAAATTAACTCTCCTTCGGACACGCTTTTTTATTGAAAAATCTGCAAGTGCTCCCACTCAAAGGCCATTTTTTACTTCGCTAGTAGCTCATTAAAAATTAAAAGCAGCTACACTAGCAACCGCTTTTCCTTTTCTCATTTTTGGAGTCCAAAAATCTTTCTTGCCTATCGGCTTTTTTTCTTTTTAATAAATTCAAATTTTAATGAATTGGAATATTGACTATCTGGTAAATGTTCATAGACTAAATAGCACTCTACTGGCTCTTTATTCTTCTTGAACGTGAGTTTACAAGGCTCTTTAGTTTTGCCCGCTGTAAACAGCTCTTTTGCCTCTTTGATAGTTATGCTGTCCTTACCATATTCTTTGAACCTATCTTTGCTAATTTTTGCATCACATTTATTACAACGATATGAGAATTTGGTATCGCAAATATTACCACCACACACAGGACACTTACATATAACTTTTTGATTAATAAAGTTTTCAGATTTAGCAACTACCTTAGAACATTCATTCTTAAAATTAATGGATGATTCTTTGCAGTCATTTAAGAACTCTTCAACCGTGTAATTACCTTTCTCAATCTCTGCAAGTTTGCTCTCGAATTGTGCAGTCATCTTTACACTTTTTATCATACAATTATTAGGTATTGAGTTAATCAAAGATATACCTTTTTGTGTAGGTAATATCTTCTTTCCCTTAACCTCAACGAACTGTATTTTCTTTAAGTTTTCTATGATACCTGCTCTAGTTGCTTCAGTGCCAATTCCTTCAACTTTCTTAATAAGTTTTTTGTCCTCTTCTTCATCTAAATATTTGGATGGATTTTTCATTGATGCAATGAGTGTAGCTTCTGAAAAATGAGCTGGTGGTTTTGGCTTAATTTTCTTAGCTTGTAAATCAGTAATTTGAACTTTTCCATCAACAACATTTAGAGTGATTTCGGCATCTGGTTCGATGTCTTCATTCTTGTCTTCATCGTTGATTTCTGGATCTAAAATTTTCAAGAAACTTTTATTGATATAGACTTTACTGCTCCAAGAAAATTCAGCATCATTTTTACTAATGACCACCTTTTGTTTTTGGCCCTCAGCTGATGGAAAAAAAGCTACAATAAATCGTTTAGTTATTGCCTCATAAACAGTTCTTTCTTTCTGATTTAATTTAGGCAAAATTTCTTCATCGGAAATGAATGTTGGAGATAGAGCTTCGTGACTTCCAACGTCACCGCCATCCATTAAAACTTTGTTCGATATTGACCAGTTATTAGCAACGATTTCATTTACCGCATCTTTGAAAATTGAAAGGTTTTTAATTTTCTTTTTTGCTAATAAAGCGAACTCTTCTGATACACGAGTTTCATCGGTTCTTGGATAAGTAGTAAGGTTATATTTTTCGTATAGTGTTTGGCAAATATTAAGAACTTCCTGGGCGGTCATTCCGTGTCTTTTGTTCATTTCAATTTGTAAGTCACTCAATGAAAAAAGCATTGGTGGATCTTCTTTGAAATTTTCTAATTCGTTCTTAATAACATCGGCTGTTCCGATGCCAACACTACGAGCAAACTTAACTAATTCTTCGTGACTATCAAAATAAGATTTGTCTTTATTTAGATATTTGAATTTGTAAGAATTACCGTTGTTCTGAACAATGGCATATAAATTAAAATGTTCAACTGAAGAGAAGTTTGCAATTTCATTTTCTCTATCGACAATCATTTTTAAAGTTGGGGTTTGAACTCTTCCAACTGATAACTTCATTTTAGCTTGTGTAAAGTAATATGATGCGATACGAGATGCGTTTAAACCGATAAGGTAATCACCGTAGCTTCTTCCTTTCGCACGCTTGCCTATGTTGTCATATAGATAACTAGGCTTACGTTGGTCAAACGCTTGCTTGATTCCTTCTGGTGTAGCTGAATTAATCCACATTCTAGTGATGTTTTTTGGCTTTGCTCCAGATACTTGGAGAATATTTCTAAAAATAAGTTCTCCTTCTGCATCGGCATCGCAAGCATTAACCAATTCAGCATTAGGAAACTTATATAGAAGAGTTTTAATATTGTGGAATTGATCCTTCGCATCATCTTTAATCATTAAAGGTATGTTTTCAAAGTGAAAAGGGATTTGACTAATATCACCCCAGTTAACATAGATACAATTTAACTTGTCTGGCATAACAAGTGTTGTTAAATGCCCTAATGCATAAGTAAAAATGTATTCTTTGTTGGAGTAATATCCATCAAATTTTTGACAATTATCTGTTAGAGAAGACATAATCTTCCTAGCCATATCTGGCTTTTCAGCTAATATTATTATCATTTTTTAATTTTCCTCACTTTTAGATGTGAAAATTTTATTTAAAATTAATTCCATATCATCATCTTCTATATTGAGTGTTTCACCCTCGCCAGTTCTTGAAGCTCTTAAAAATAAAATATCTCCATATAATTTATTTTCAAAAGCTGTTGTTTCAGAAGGAATGTTACAGTTGTAGCCAAGTTTTTCTCTTAAAAAATAGCCATTATCATCAAACATTACATATATAATGGCTTTCTTATCTTTTGTAATTCCTATTGGTCTTGTATCACAAAAACCGTATAAAGAACCTAAATGAGATTTTGAGCACAATGCACTCCAAGGAGCTGAGTCATCAGTTTCGACAAATGTTGGTTCTTGACCAACTCTTTTGATAATATATCTCATCCGCAATACCTCATTGAATGTAGATCTTTAAATTCAAACATACCTTTATTTAATTCTGATAAAACAACAGCCCTTATTTTGTTTATTGTTATATCATCGAAATTGTAGCAATAGAGAATTGTAGAAATTACGTCTTCTATCTTCATATGTGCTTTCTCTTTCGTATGCTTTTTCAGATAATTTTCGGCAACTAAATTTATAGCTGAAACGAAGATATTCCAATCCTCATCTTTTATCGCTTTTTCGAATATTGACCAGCCAGGTAATTCAGTTAAAGCAGTAGGAACAACTAGTGTGGAAGTATTCATTTTACTGAATATTTTATTTATATCAATCTCAATCTCTATTTTCTTTTTCATATTTTTCTCCTAACTGCTCTTGAATCTTGCCTGATTCCTTTTTATTTATTTCTAATGCTGTATTAATTTGTTTATTTAAAGATTGCTCTGCAAGTTTAGAAATGTCCTTAGTTAACTTTTCAAGACTACGTTCTAGCTTTTCTAAGTTCTTATCTTTATTTCGTGCTTTAGTGCTTTTATACATTAGTTTAATTCCTCTCTATTTTTATCACCTTCTAAAAGTTTTTTACCTTCCTTTAGCAAATATTCTCTTAGAGTAGGAATCATTTGGATTTTATCTGGAAGCGTTTGTTTAGTCATTAAATTAATAACCATCTCATAGTTTTGAATGTTAGAAGAAATCATCTTTTTGTCTTCCTCGGTCTTAGATGGATCTTCTCTCTTTTCAGACATTTCAATATACATATCAACAAAAAGTCTGAGCATTGCTTTTTGTTCAGATACTGATAATTCTTCAAAATGATTCATTGTGTCTTTTATGATTTGTTCTTTATCCATAATAATCCTCCTGGTATCTATTCTTGATTATGTAATGTGCTAATTCAAAGCTAGTAGCTGAATCATTGGTTAAATAATCAATAATTGTTTTAATAGCTTCTTTTTCTTGTAACTTGCCTTTAGACTCTAGCGATAATTGTGATCCACAAATGCAAATATAAGTTTCAAATATTGTGAAATCATTCTTAATTATAGAATCTTTGAGGTCATCAAAGCCTTCCAGTCTTCTAATATTTTCTGGAATGTGACGTGTTTTTAAAGAATTGTATGCGATGCTGAGTATTTTTGCCTTAGTCATATTAATCTATAATTAGTATCTTTTTATAAGTATTAGCATTGTTGGGATGAGGAATATCAACAGTTGCGTGTATTAAGCGTTCGATGTCATTGTCGAGCAAATCCATAAAACCTATACTCTCATCGTGTAGGCCGATTAATGTAGGGCCTACTAAAAATGGTTCTGGAATGGTATCTTTTGTAGTTGTATAAGCTATTTTTTGTGGAACTGCGGAAACAGGCAAATTAATTGGTTTCCCCATATCACATACAATGGCTAAATAAGAAAAACCACTTACTTGAACGTGAGCATAATTTCTACTACCATAACCATCTTTAAAATTAAGAGCTTTGTCGATGTCTTCATCGGTGTTTGGTATATCAATAACGCTCGCACCGTTTTCATTTATTAGATAGAATTTCATATTTTCCCCTTCCTATGAATCAAGAACTCGATATGTAGGTTCTGTATCTCTTTGAACTATAACTGCATTGTGACTTTCAAGCCAGGCATCTATTCTCTTTTTATTCATTCCCTGGATGATTAATTCATTTGCTTTTTGGTGGCCCATACCTCTTTGAACCTTTATTTCAGTTAAGACATATAAGTTTCCATCAGCGTTGAATCCACATCTATCGTATGTATTATCATCTAGATATTTAATAGCGAGAATCATTATTTATGCTCCGCTTTAGTAATTTTATAAATTTGTTCTTTGTTCTCGCCCAACTTTGCAAGAATATCAAATTTATAATTCTCAGATTGTAAAGAATAAGTTTTTGCTTTTCTATTATCTTTGCAGTTGATCAAGAATTTTTCAAACCATTCTTTGATTGTGTTATAAATTGTCATTCTATCGTAGGAATTAACTTTTGCTTCTGCTAAGAACTTCTTGTTTTGAACGAGATTGTATTTAACCATTTGTTCATCAGTGAACTTAGACTTCTTCTCTTTTTGAGCTTCTTTTGCATCGTTTTCTTCAACGATTCTGCTTAAATCATCATTGATTGCATTTAAAAGACTTTCATTACAAGCTAAACTATCACGAAGAGAGTTATCGTAAGCGTTTAAAACTTTATAAAGAAAGATTTTATCTGTAATTGATAAGTAAGTAATTGGGTTTGGAATGTTTTTCTTTCCGAGCATATCCTCAATATGTTTCAAAGAAATAAAATCTTCTTTTGACATAAAAGATTCTTTGTATTCGATTGTTTGGTGCTCTGAATCAACCGAAAGATTCTTAAATGATTCTTTGTAATACGAAATAGCCTCTAGGATATGAGGATAAGAAATAGATTTTTCTAGATGAATTGATTGAAATAGATCCTTTTCGCACATAATTTGTAAGTCTCCTTTTATCTATATTAATTATATCATATATAATTAATATAGTAAATAGGTATTACCTATTATATAATATTTCTAGTTTGGAAAAGAATCATATGGAAAGCAAGTTTTACACTGTTGAAGAAGTAGAAGAACTTCTAATGAAAGAAAGAGAAAATACTATTAATAGTATTTTATCAAGATGTAATTGTTCTAATTTGGATCAGCTTTATTCTTTAGCTAAAATTGGCTCTTATACAAATAAAGGTAAGTCAATCCTGGGTTTATCTGATAATCATAGTTTTGATGATGATGCATATCTAAATCCATTATCAAAAGAAGCTAAGAATTTAGTGCTGAACCATAAGCCTAATATCTATCATAGTATTATGTCTATATTACATAGTAGTCGCACTTTTAAAAATACAGATGCGGATGCTGAAGTATTTTACAATTTCTACATCAATAACTATGGAGATGAAAGGCCTTATTTATTAGAACATTCAAAAGAATTAAAAGAGGTAATATCTCTATGTATTAAAAACACTGCTAGAAAGCGTAGAAGATTTATGAAGGAATAGGTTTATGGTTAAAAAATACAGTGAAGAAGATTATTTAGAATTTTTATGTAAAGAAAAAGTATTGAACGAAGAAGGACTTAAAAATACACCTCCAGAAATATTAAAAATCTATCGTTCTGAAGAACAATGGGATGAAACTGCGAGCGGTCATCTCTACCGCCCAGGGAGAAAACTAATTCTTCCTCGCTCAATGTGGAAACGCTGGAAAGGTTTTGCCAAAGATTTCTATGTTATTGGCGAACAAAGATTAACTCGTGATCCACAAACAAGGATTCTTTATTTAGAAACTTGGAATGGTGAAAGGTTTGTAAGAGAAGGGGAACAATTTTAGAAAAGGAGTTTTATATGAAGAAAAAAATCTTATTGTCTTTGTTAATGGCAACTTGTTTAACTGCTTGTGGCGGTAAACCAGAATCCCAAGAAAACAAAATTCAACACTATGCTATCTATTGTGATTCGCATCATTACGATAACCCAGGTAGCGAATATAGTCGTTGCCATTGTAAAAGTGTTGAACTTATGAAAGAAGAGTTATTAGGCAAAAATATAATTTCAATGCAATGCGAAAATGTAACTAATAATTCAAATTTTCATATTCACTATGTAGTTGTTTATACTGATTAATTAAAAATATGGCATTTGAACCTCAAAACAAGTATGACAAAGAAAATACTACTAGGATTTCAATTAAGCTCAACAGAAAGACTGATAAAGCTATAATTGATTGGCTTGACAGTCAACCTAGTAAGCAAGGCGCAATTAAAAACGCTTTGTTACAAGTGATAAATAAAAAGAAAGGCAATTAAATGCCTTTTTCTTTTGAATAAAAAGCCCAGGACTCCTGGACTTTAATTTTCTTGGATCTCAATTTCAAATTTTTCCCCAACCTTTTCATCGATGCCACAATCTTTGTCAAACACCACTGTTTCCCCAGTTTTGATGTTTGAGCATACTCTTGCGCCATCTGGTTTAATTGAAATAACAATAAACTCGTTCATATTATCTTTCCCTCTCTTTATTGTTTTCGTGTTCTTTATATTTGGATTCATCCAAACATTTCCATATTTCTTTGTCAATTAAATCCCAATCCTTAACATCTCTTGCAATAACAGGGATTCTATAATGATTTGGAAAACCCTCTTCTGCTACTAATTTGCAAGAGTCTTCTTTCTTTGTGGTTGGAGAAAATACTACATAAAGACGCTTTCCGTCTTGTTTATAGCACAAGCCACCATCCGCTCTTTCAATCTCAACACCACAATCTAGAATATGTTTCTCGCTATATTTTAATGTTTCCATCAACATACAATAGTTGCTTTTGTTCTCACGGTTTTGCTCTTCTTTAGCTTTTATTCTTTCTAATGTTAAACCGCACAAATAGTTGGATGCCTCTTGAGCTTTATTAATAGCTTCTTTTAAGTATTCAATACCATTCTTTTCTTGGATGTGGTTCTTCCAACTTTGAACATAACTAACGTGATTCTTAATATCAGCTGGCTTTGTAACTTTAACATTAGTCTCTTGTAGAGCAAAAACCGCTCCTAATTCTGCAACAAGTTCTTCTTTAGCTCTAATGTCGGTCGAAACGAAATAGTTTTTTAATGTATCTCTATTTAATCGTTTCTCGGTTCCAGTAGCGTGAATTAATTCGTGAAGCAAAGCTGAATCTAGTTGCTCTTGACCAACAAAGTTTTTCATTGGTGGAATACAAATTTTTTCTCCACCAGATTCTGTAAAATAAGGACATCTAGCACGAATATTTTCATACAACGGAATATTCATTGCTTTTAATGCTTCTGCCACAAATGGATCTAATTGTCTTTCTTCACGCTGAACTTCCTTATATGGTTCAATGCCACTTAGTTGTTTTGCGTGATATAAGACTGTATATTTTATTGCAATTCTTTTCTCTGGTGGTAATACTTCATATAATTCTGGTTTATTCAAATATTCATCTAATTTCTCAAAATGTTGTAAATGAATCAAACCATCTGATAAGTCTTTATACTTAAAAAGATATGTTGATATTACGACCGCCGCTTTTTCGCCTTTATTCACAGTGATTTTTCTATCACTGCCGAATACTTGGCCCGCTGTGTAAAATCTTGGATCAGATGTTTGTTGTGATGCCATATACATAGAAAGAACAAAACTGTTTATGCCTGTATATTTTCTTCCAGAAAGACCGTTCTTCGGCTGATTGGATGCATAAACCCATCCTCTCACCCATTCTTCTGGTGGCTGATTTAACTGTTCTAAGAACATATTGACTATGTAATCATTATATTCCTTAGAGGTTTTAGGCAATTTGATAGGATTGCCTGGCTTTTTGCTTTCGTTCATAATGTTATCCCCTTCTTTTTTAATCTCTTTTGATATAACTGGCTGTAAGCCTTCTAAAATTAGGCTGTTTAATTTATCTTCTTTTTGAATTGTGTATAGAACTAATGCATTTCTGAAATCGTGATAACTTCTTGCCATAACTTCTTTATTAAATTCAATACCCTTTGACTTTAACAATTCAGTCATAAACAATGCCGTTGTTCTAGTGTTGCCCTCATAAAATGCGTGCGTTTGCCACAGATAAGCCCAATTATCAGCAATTTGTTTAGCTAACTCATTTATAGGAGTTTCTTTTTTAAGAGCTTTTAATTTATTACAACAATCATCAATGGAACTTTCTATATATTGAACAGGACAATAGCGAACTGAATAACCGCCTAGAACCTCTTGTCCTTTTCCTAAATCCCATTTTTTAAATTCACCCGCAAACGGATAAATATCTCCAAAAAGGTATTTATGAAATTTAACAAAATGAGCTTTATCAAACTTGCCTTTAGGATAAGCATTTACGTTTGCTAAATTAATTTCGGTAATTATTCTTTCTTGTTTTGATAATTCAGAAGAATCAAAAATACCCAACTTGTTTTTTAAAACTTGTTTTCCGTTGGTTTTTTTAGTATCGAAGTAAATGTATTGTTCATATGTCATAATTCTAAAAACTTTTTCTTAAGTTCTACGATTGTGATCTCGCCATTAAGATATTGATTCTTTAAATTGATATATTCTTCGCTATATTCAGAATTATTATCAAGGCTTGCTAAAATTTCTGCATCACGCATATTCTTTCTTCTCTCAGCAAGTTCTTCTTCAGTGATCTTTCTTTTTTCCATATGTTTTAAGTCTCCTTTGAATACACTTATATTATACCACTTTTTATTTATTTTATAAATAAAAAGCGTAAGAAAACCTACGCTTTTAATAAACTCTAGTGATACCTAAAATTCCATATCCTGGTTGTAAGCCATACTCTGGAACATCTTTTAGAATATATGTGATTCTATAAATATCATTGCTTGGTTCGATTGAACCATCTTCATTAATGATATTAAACTTAATAAAGTGTCCTACTTGATAATCACGATCAAGTTTGCGTAGCTCAAACTGTTTTTGCCAATTTGATACTGGAATGTAGTATTCTTTCTTAATTTTTAATTCGTGAATCACTTTCAAGCTAATTTTTATATCGAAAGGATAATCTATTAGATAAAAATTCTTTTTATATATTTTTTCTATCGTATAAACAGCCTCTCTAGAGCGTGAATAATAGCAGATTGAATCAATTACTATCGTTTTCTCGTAATCGTCCTTAAAATCGATAGAACTAGCTAAAACACTCTCTTTGTTGGCTAACAATTTCTTAATATATTTATTAAGCTCGTCTAGAACTAGAACTTCTCTTTCTTCTTCCATAATTCTCCTTTCGATTAGCCAGGCTATACCTCGCTTGTTACTTTTTCTTGATTCTCTTGTGCGTTTTGAATAACTTCTTCAGCCACTTCTCCCTCACTTACATTTTTATCATCTTCTGATGAATATTCAACTGGAAGAATTAACGGAGTTTCGTTAGTTCTATCCTTTAATGTAACGTGGAATGAAATTCTTGTAGAAGTATCAATCATTAATAACGCATCACCTTGACCAGCAGTAGCTAAATAATTTATTTCTTCTTCGGTCAATGCTCCAGCGGATGCTTTTGCATACATCTCCTTAACTTGTTCAATATCATTAGGTTTTAAACCAAATAATACAGTGTATTGGCAGTTATTAATAACCGCAGTTGCTTTTGTTTTTGTGTTGATGTCAAAGCCAACAAAGTCTGCAATATTTTGAGTAGCAACCCATAAAGAACCACTATATTTTCTGATTCTCTTAGCCATATTCTTCATCATATCCAAAGCAACAGGGAACTCTGGATCAATGAAGTTATGAGCTTCATCAACCAATAGAACAACTTTTTTAGCTTCATCTTTCTTAACGTGAAGATTAATTTCGTAGTTATTAATAATTTCTCTGTTTAGATATTTTGTAATTAACAACATTTGACCGTTTTTAATTTCATCACTGCTACCGTTATCTAAACCACGGAAATTAAATACAACAAAATCGTTATCTAATGATATAGTTGTTGGCCCATTCCATAAGATGCCATATCTACCTTGACCATCTTTATCGTTTTCAAAATCTTTCAAAAACGCTTGTAGTTCAACGATAGATTCTACAACTTGCGTTGTTTTGCCTTCTAGTGGAATTTTGTTGAAATAATTAATGACATCTGTAAATGTTGGATAATCTTCTGGCTTAAGATTTGCATCTTTGAATAATACTACTTTTGCATTTTTATCTTTTGGATTTTTATATCCAACTGGATAAATGCCTTTATTTGCATAAATAGTTTTTAATTCGTTTTGCAATACTTGTCTTGTAAAGTCTGTTAAATATGGAAGAACCACTTTAAAGAAACTTCCTAAGAAAGCTAAGTGTTGTGATAACAAACCAAAACCCGATGATACGTTACCGTTTTCATCCATTTCTGGAATTAATTCAAACGGATTAATTCTCATTTCACCGCCAACTACATCGATAACTTCTCCGCCAAATTCATTAGCAATATACGAATATTCGTTTTCTGGATCTAAAATGAAAATCTTTGTATCTCTTGCTAATTGATTTTTAATTAAAATCTTTTGAAGATATGATTTACCTTTACCAGATGCACCGATTGTCATCATATTTGCATTGGTTCTTGTTCCTGGGCCACCATTAAGGTTTTGCCACATATCAAAGAATACTGGCCCAGAGTTTTCACCAACGAAATCACCCTTTTTATCAATGAATAAATCACTAATAAATGGGAACGAACCCGCAAACGTAGAACTTTGGAAGTCTCTTTGCATATATTTAACATTTTTACTTTGTAAATGTGGGAAAGTATTAATAAATACTTCCATTTGTCTAAATGTAAGAGCATCCAATCTAGCGTTGCAAGTGCTCTTTAAAATAGAGTTAATATTCTTAATTGTTTTCTTATCATATTCATAGATAAGCATAATGTCGCAAGTATGAAGTGTTTCTTTGGAGAACTTTAATTGTTCAAGCAAATGTCTAAAACCTTCAATTTGAGCATTAATTTCCATCCTATCGGATTCAGTTTGTTTTTGTAGGAGCAAAGCACCCAACGAAACAATCTTTTTATTAATGTTTTTAGTAGCTTTTGCAAGATTTGAACAATTCTTAAAGTTAACAACCAACTTTACACCTTCAATATTTGCAATATCAGAAAGCCAACCATTACCTAATACATAAGGTAAATCACATAACGTATGCACGCATACTTTCTTATTATTTTGAATTAGATAGCGAGATTTTTCAGTTGTTTGAGGGAAAATCAATTTTCCATCTTTATTTTCTTCTGTATCAAAGAAAGTAGCATAGAACTGTTTTATTTCTCTAGAATCTAATTCATATGAGAACAATCCCATATTATTTAATAAGCGGATTGCTCTTTCAACATCGATATTCAAGTTTCCGATGTTTTCGTTATATAAAACTAAAAAGTAGGAATTACTTTTGATAGTTTTGGATTCTTCAGCCGACATAAAAACATTATGGTCGATTGTTAAAGCTGTAATTCTAGTTTCTAATTGTCTTGCTTTAATATTGTTTGGATCTTTCTTTTCTTCATCAGATAATTTGTCATATTCTTCGGTAAAAGCAATTAATCTCTTATCGACATCTTCCAATTTATCTAAGAAAGAAATAGGCTTATCTAATTTAACAATCTTGCCTTTATCAATATTTCCTAGAACTACTGCTAATTGATTAATTTTTAAATCTTGTGTAGCTTCACTAATAAGAGAAAAATCAATTCCTTTAATTTCGATTACTTTCGAATATACACCCGCCTCAGTAGAGACATAGTTATCTTTAAAAGAAACACCTAATTGATTTTCTAATGTGCTTTCAGCATATTTTTTCTTACTAAAGACAAACAAAATAAGATGTCTAATATACCAATACAAGCGGTATTCAGTAATTTGAGCTAATAATATAAGGAAAATTACTGCTTCTGAAACTACTACACCTGCAATAATTGCAAATGGTTTTACATTGAAAGCCATCATTGTTAAAAGCGTTGTGATTATAACTGCAAGTCCAACAAGAATGTAAATAATATCAAAGATATTAAATTTTAAGATTATAGGTAATTTTTGATTTGTTTTACCTGGAACGATTCTATTCATACATTACCCCCTATTTTTTAGTAGGAATCTTGAATCCATCTAATGACTTATCATCAGCGGATTTAGGAGTTTCTTTTGTTTTAACTTCTGGATGTGGAATGTCAACGTGCAAGTCTTTTGCGATTGCACTAGCTTTCTTTTCGTCCTTATCTTGTTGAAGTTTATTTAAAACAAATGCACTATCAACTGGTTTGCCACCAAGTTTTTGAATATCTTTGTTGATTAAACCAAGTTTCTTTTTATCTCCATAGTTTTGTAGAGCTTCGTTTACTTTCTCTGCAATTTGATTTTCCTTTTGTTGTTGTTGAGCAGTGAGTTTTTTATCTTTTATCTTATTGAAAGCAGTTTTTGCACCTAAAAAGCCACCGCTTTGAGCCATACCAATACCACCAGCAATAGCTAATGCTGGAGCTAAACCCATACCAGTTAAGCCAAGTGCACCTACCGTAAGTCCGCCTTTTAATACTTTTTTGCCAACACCCGCTAAGCCTTGATTCAAGCCAGTAATTTGACCGACTGCGGATAATTTACCTCTACTACCATTTGATGCTGAGCCTAAAGCACTGCCACCACTTGATCCACCTAAAGAACTTGATACAGAAGCTAAGGCATTAGATACATTGCTTTGACCGTTTTGTGGGTTCGCTTTACCCATTAAAACATTCTTAGCAAGTCCTAAAACACCAGTCTTATCGGCTGCAAAAAGTGCTCCCGCTCCAATAGCGTGTGCACCTCTTTGCATAAATGCCATATCTGCATTTGCGTTTTGTAAGTCGGATTGTGCAAGTTGCCCCGCACTTTGAGAAACCAGTGTTGCCAACATAGTATACATTGCAGGAATAGCAAGTCCACCAGACACTAAAATAAGAACATAAACTATCGTTAAAATTGAACCAGTATTAAATGTTCCGTTATCATCAACAGTTAAAGTTAAAGTTTTAAATTTTGGAGATATTGATGCAAACAATTCTCCTAATTCAGTTATAACAACTAAATAAATAGCAAATGCTACCGCTATACCAAACGATGCCAGTATCTTTGATATAATGGTGTCTTTCCATATTTCAAACCGTTTACCATCATCATTTGGAACACAAGCTATTGGGAATGGAGCAATGACATAAAGAACAATAACATCAAATATTCTCTTTCCTAAAAGCATAATTGCTTTAAATAAGCCAATCATTAAAACAATTAATACAAGAATAGCAAACAAATAATCATAATTACCAATGTTTGCAGTATCATAACCTACGAAATTTCCTGTACTAGAACTATTTAATATTTGCCATATTGTAGTTTCAGCATCACCTTTTGAAGTTAACCAAGTTTCTCCTAACATAAAAGAGAATAAAGGTTTACCGTTTGCATCATACCACATAGCGGTTTGACCGCCACTATTAGCAAACATAAAGAAAATTTTGTTTGCTAATGATGTTTTAACATCTGTATCAAATTTATTGTAAATACATACTGCATCTACTAAAGAGTTTGTTACTTTTAAAACACAGTAAATAATAACTGGAAATAAAACCATTAAAATTACAGCTTTAATTCCACCAAGAACTACATTTTTCGGATTTTTATCTTCTTCCTTTGTTGACAAATGACTTTTAAAAACAGCTATAACACTCATTAAAATAATTAAAACCAAGCCTATGATTATAAATAAAATCATTAAAGAGCCAATTACATTGTTTTTAAAATCAAATATTTTATCTCCATCAAACAAAATAGCATCTAAGAGGTTCTTATATATTGGTTTTCCACGGTTTTCTCCAACTTTTATGCCTCTAACTAAAGTCCAGAAAATGCTTTCTAAAAAGTAAACAAATAAGCACAACCATTGAATTAAATTTAAAATTAAAGAGCCAATCATTCCTGGAAAGCGATCCCAGTCAAAAATACCCCAACCGTTCATATCAAACGAATTATTAAAATCTGTCATAATACGTTCTCCCAAAGCAGTAAATAATTAAAATTTAGCGGTTAATGTGCCACTAAAAGTGAGTGTTGCATCGCCTTCAATTCTTTTATAATCTTCATCGGATTCCATAATTGCATCTGTAAGTGTTCCGATAGCAATGCTGTTTTTGAATTTGCGATCGTTTTTTGCAAAATCATCACTCAATATATCGCCAGATCCGCTTTTTTCTCTACTAATATTTCTAATACCGTGACCTGTGTTAAATTTGTATTCAATTTTTACTTTCATTTCAAAATTAGATAGCCTAACAGTTTTTATGTCTGAACCAAAATTATCTGGAACGAAACTGATTAAAAGTTTTGCTTTTGTAGAATCTAAACACTCACTGTTTTGCATATAAGAACCAAGTGTCTTTTCTATGTTGAAAGAATAGGCAAAAGAACCAGACTTTTCGGTATCATAAGCAATTTGGCATAATTCTTTAGAATTAAGTTTCATAATGTCATAATAATATGCATTTTTCTCAGCGTTGCTTAATTCTTTTTTTGAACTATATGTTTCGTATGCTTTTAATGTTTTTTCCATATCAACCAAAAGCAAGGATACTTTCCCATCGATTAGATTGCCCGAAGTATCGTAAATAAAGTTCTGCTTGTCATTTCCGCCAGAACTTGAATTTGAGCTAGGCCCACCACAGGCCGATAGCATTAAAGTTGTGAGTAATAAGAATAATTTTTTCATAACTATATTCCCCCGTCTATATTATACCATTAATTATTGATATTATCAATAATTAGGCCTTTTTATCCCCTATTTCGGTTTTACTCTCTTCTATATCATTTAGAATTGAGAACGCACTGTTACCGAATGGATCTTCATCAGTTCCAACCTCATACTCTTGAGGCACAGGTTCATCAATTTGGCCATCTACTTTAACCGTTTCTTCTTCCACTTTTGGTGGTTCTTCTGGATTGTAGAATCCTTGACGTTGTTCTTTGGAGTCTGGAACTCTACTATCATCAGAAACAATATAAGTGTGGCTATTGCGAGTTTGCTCGCTTACTGCATATATTTGTCGTTGATCCAAAGCATACTCTTTTAAATTTAGTAGCTTTTGGAACTTCTCGTCAAATATAGGCAAAATATTTGTGTGTCCTGGATGTTGTTTTAATTCTAGGAAATAAATCTCTCCAGGCTTCATATTCATAAATTGTGAAGAAGTAATCAAATCAGCTTTATTAAATGAGCGGTTTGAACTTCCGCTATTATCTCTTTCTCCTTGTGAACTGGATGTTGAAACAATCGTATATGTTCCAAAGAAGTGTTTGAAATAATCAATCGAACCAGGTTCGCCTAAACCTAATATGATTTTCATATTACAGTTCTGAATGATTGTTTTTGCAAAATCCTTTCCATATTTATCTTCAAGTTGAGAAACAGCTTGGATAAAAATTGAAATGAAAAGTTTTCTTTCTCTACCTACGGAAAGCCAATTATCAATTTCCGAAATTCTTGGTAGGTTTGCGAACTCATCCAAAATCAAGTGAACATCTCTTGTATTTTTAAAACCAGTCTTTTGACTTTCTAATACAAGTAAGGAGTATGCTTGATTGATTATCAAACTAGCTAAGGGATATTTAGAGCGGTCTTCATCTGGCAACAATAAGAATAAAGCAGTAGCTTTTCTTTTAATGTCGCAAGCATCAAAATCGCTTTTAATCGTTAAATCAATACTTGCAGTATCAACAAACTTATCAAAAGCAGTTGTGTATGTTGAAAGAATACTTAATAGCGTTTTGTTTGGAACACCACGCTCATAGTTAGATAATATTTGAGATTGTGCTAACTTTCTAGCTTTTGAATTAAGTGGTCTAGTAAACCAATAATTAAAAAACTGTGCATTACCTTTTCTATTAATTTCAGCAATAGTTGAAAAAGTGAACTTTTCCTTAGTAAATGTTCTTTCGTATTCTGAAAGACTTTTATCCTTTTCATAGTCTTCCAACATACCATAGACGATAGCTTTAAATATTCCTTGGCCTGCGGTAGCCCAGAAAGCATCCGCACTTTTATCTGAAGGACATATCAGTTCAGCAAGATGATTAATTTCTTTATCATAATGGTATTGAGCTTCAACATTCTTTATTGGATCTTCCATATACCTATCGTAATAGTCGATAATAATCCCTAGAGGATTATATTTTTCAGAGACTTCAGGTCTTCTAAAATCAACTATATGGATGTCATATCCGTTCTCATTCAACGTATTATACGTTTTTTCGATGATTTCACCTTTAATATCGATGACAATCATTGATGGCTTGTTAGAACTCTTCGCCATCATCAAAACGGTCGGAATGAGCATAAATTTGGTTTTGCCAGTTCCAGTAGTTCCTACTACTATACTATGAACATTACTTGTTCTATGAAAATAATAGTCGCCACTACTAGTTAATCCAGAATTAATAACAAGTCCATTAACAACATTGTCTTTAATGTTTTTTAAAAGAACTGGAGCATAGCGGTTCTTTCCTATTTGAATACCGTATTTTTCATCAAGTTCTTTTTTAGTTAAGAATCTTGAATCATCGTAAAGATTGCTATCTGCTCTATCAGCCCTTGGGCCTTTATTTTTCTTTGTTAATTTAACGTAAACTATGTAAAGCAACATAGCGAAACTAGTAATTGCTCCACATATTAAAGAAAATAATTCAAACAAATATTCTGGAACTCTTTCGATTTGAAAGTGTATTCCCATTTTGTAAAAAGCTAAAGCAAATACACCAACGGCCCAACCTAAAGCAAACATAAAAACTAAAATTACTAACCATAAGATTAGTTTTCCCTTTTTATTAGATTTGCCATTATAAGTGCTACTTGTCATTATCTTTTTGCCTTTTAGCTTTACACTTCCAAACAATAAGAGCAACTGTTGCAACTGCTGAAACAATCGAAATTATTCCAGCAGTTATATGTAATCCAAATCCTATTGTTTTCATTGGAAAGGCAATCAAATTTAACAACAATGTTGCGACTAATGTTGCGATTGACCATCCAATAAAGAAGTTAAAATCTTGTCTTTTCATTAAATTAGAATGTTTTTACTACTAAAGCTGTATCAACAAAGTTTTCACC
>JAEEGJ010009981.1_pt1 | contig 25032 bp, 27 predicted proteins | sample 8958761 | NCBI WGS metagenome assembly JAEEGJ01 (sample SAMN16246546, study PRJNA631951) | gut metagenome | biome: gut microbiome; feature: rumen; material: RS-attached | host: Bos | place: Iran: Karaj | collected 2018-10 | reverse complement strand
CTATGGTGGTTGGTAAGGATGACTACATCATCTGCGATGATCGTGACCATGCCAGTATTGTCGATGGCCGTCGCCTTTCGTTTGCCCGCCAGTTGCACTACAAGCACAACGACATGGAGGATTTGGAGCGTGTGCTGCAGAAACTGCCTTATGAAGCCATCAAGCTCATCGTCGTTGACGGCGTGTTCTCCATGGAAGGCGACCTCTGCAAACTCCCTGAGATTGTGGAGCTGAAACACAAGTACAACTGTTCCATCATGGTTGACGAGGCTCACGGCATCGGCGTTTTTGGCGATCACGGTCGTGGCGTCTGCGACTACTTCGGACTGACTGACGAGGTAGACCTCATTATGGGTACATTCTCCAAGTCGTTGGCATCCATCGGTGGATTTATTGCTTCCGACTGGGATACCATCAACTTCCTGCGCCATACTTGCCGCACCTATATCTTCTCAGCCTCCAACACGCCCGCAGCCACCGCTGCAGCCCTTGAGGCATTGCACATCCTCCAGAAGGAGCCCGAGCGTATTGAAGCCCTGTGGAAGGTGACGAAGTATGCGCTGAAGCGTTTCAGCGAGGAAGGTTTTGAGATTGGCGATACCGAGAGTCCTATCATTCCTCTCTATGTACGCGATGTTGACAAGACGTTCCTGGTGACTGCTCTGGCATTCAAGGCTGGTGTGTTCATCAACCCCGTCATCCCGCCCGCATGTGCTCCGCAGGACACCTTGGTGCGCTATGCATTGATGGCAACGCATACCGAAGAGCAGGTTGAACGTTCGGTGAAAGCCTTGAAGAAGATTTTCGTAGAACAAGGGATTATCAAATAATAATTGCCTAAAAATTTGCACGGATGCAGAATTTTTTGTACTTTTGCATCCGCTTTTCGGGGCAACGAGGTGTAGCGCAGTTGGTAGCGTTCCTGGTTTGGGACCAGGCTGTCGCAGGTTCGAGTCCTGTCACCTCGACAAAAATGAAATTAACCGCTTGGAAATGAGGCGGTTATTTCTTGTTAGAGGGGGTGAGGTGCGGCAGGAATGCGGCAGAATCTGATGAAGGCCTCCGAGGTTTGAGAGTGTTGAACGTAGTCCGTTTCGGTAAAATGAAATGGACAAAAAAATGACTTTTTCAGAAAAACAAAACGTGGCGAGCCGGTGTAAGGAGTACCGGGAACCTGAGGTGACGTGGGGTCGTATGGGCAACGGCGGCAAGGGCCGCAGTGGCGGTGTCGAGAACGTGGTGGTGACATACTACGCATACGACCCGGAGAGAGGGGAACTGAGGCGCAAGCGCATGCGGCTGAACCGTGAGCTGGAGCGCATAGAGGGGAAGCGTGCGCGGCGCGAGTATGTGCGCGGCGTGGTGGAACGGCTGCGTGATGAGCTGAAGGCGGGATGGAACCCGTGGATGCAGCAGGAGGACTCGATGGTGTACACGCGATGGGACGTGGTGTGTGAGCGCTACAAGGCGTATCTGGCGAAGCTGCTGAGCGAGGGTCACATGCGGGACGACACGGTGACGGGCTACCTGAGCCGCTTGCGGCAGCTGATGCTGTGGGTGGCTAAGGAACGGAAGAACGTGAGGTATGCGTACCAGTTCGACCGCCGTCTGGTGGACGCCTTCCTGGACTATGCGTATCTGGACAAGGACAACACGATACAGACCAGGAACAATTACCTGGCATGGGTGAAGACGTTTGCGAAGTGGATGCTGCAGAAGTCGTACATCGACCAGGACCCGACGGCGGGATTGCAGATGCTGCGGGTGAAGGCAGGAAAGAAGAACCGGTCGGTGATACCTGACGCGGTGCTGGGGGACATCCGCGAATGGCTGGAGACACACGACAGATACTACCTGCTGGCGTGCTACGTGCTGCATTACATGTTCGTCCGTCCGAAGGAGATGAGCTTCCTGCGCGTGGCCGACTTCTCGGTGAAGCGGAAGACGCTGACGCTGTACGGCGACTACACGAAGAACGGCGAGGACGCTGTAGTGACGGTGCCGGACCATGTGATGAAGCTGATGATAGAGCTGAAGGTATTGGAGAGGCCCGGCGACTGGTACGTGTTCTCGGACAAGTGCCGTCCGGGACGGGAGCGGCGTGACGACAAGCAGTTCCGCGACTACTGGAACAACCACCTGCGTAAGGCGCTGAAGCTGCCGAGGCAGTACAAGTTCTACAGCCTGAAGGATACGGGCATCACGAACATGCTGCGGGCTAACACGGACGTACTGTCGGTGCGTGACCAGGCACGCCACTCGAGCATCCTGATAACGGACATCTATACGCCGAAGGACATTCAGGCGGCCAACGAGCTGCTGGTGAGGTACAAGGGGGTGCTGTGAGGGGGAAAAGAAAATCCCGCACGATCCGTCGCGGACAGTGCGGGAGGTGTTCAAAAAAATGAAATCTTGATGAATAAAAAATGACTTGTTCTATTTTTGGGTCGCTTAGTGAATGTTACTCTTGAGAGGTACTGGTGACGCCGAGACTCTTGAAGTAGTCGAAGGCGCCGCGGATGTTCTTGAGGTACTTGACGTACTTGATGCACTCGTTGTCGGGAATGTCGCCGGTGTAGCAGAGGTCGATGAGCCAGTCGGTCAGCTCCTGCAGCTGGCGGTACTCGTTCTCCAGGTGGTTGCACGCATTGTTGAGAAGGCTCATCTTGTCCTCGTCGAGGGTCATCTGGTAACGGCCTACCTTGACCTCGATGACTTCCTTGGTCGTTGCTTTCATAGGGCACCTCCTTCCAGCCAAGAGGCCACACACATGATGACAGCGAGGAGAATGAGGTAGGCATGGGCGTAGAACACCTCGATGCGGGTGACGTTCTCGCCTGCGACGGCCGAGAAGAATTCTGACCTGCCGTCCATCCAGACGGAGGCACTCATGAGGACGGCGACGAGGAGGTGGCGGACGTGGGTGCGGATGGCTGAGAGCTCATAGCGCCTCCAGTTGTCGAGTACATGCTGCACAGCAGCTGCGGGATCCGGCTGTGTCGTGGCCCAGCCGAGGCTCAGTTCATTTGCTTTCATACTAAATCGTTTTACATTGTTCGTTACTTGTGCCGCCCCGCGCCTCGGGGAAAAGGGGAGGCGGCTGTCAGTCCCCGTTTGAAGTCAGAGCCGTAGGTCCACTGGTGGGCGATACATTTCTTCGGAAACATGACAGCCGCCTGTTGCTGACAATATGCGGGCATGAAAAAAGCCCTGCGACGATGAAAGCGGGCGTTTGACTGGTTGCCCCTCCAGTTATGACGCAGTAGCGTCTCGAACTCGGGGGCAAAGGTAGTGCTTTTTAGGTTAACAACAAAAAAAAAACGTTAAACAATATTAATATGCACTATAAATGTGATAGTGCATTGTCAGCGTGGCGTTGAAACGCACCAGGCTGAAAAACGAAACCCCGGCTATCCTCGCGGACGGCAGGGGTGCGGTTTTTAATAACTAAAAACTAACAAATTTAAACTAAAACAAACTTAACTAACAAAACAATCCGTCCTGCCGCTGCAGGAACTTTCTTAACACTTATGAAACAAATCATAATACTAAAACACCATATAGACAATAAAAAGCATGAGTGATACCCTCACGGGCGGTATTTTTTGCGGCGCGTTGCGCCTATAGGCTTCAGCCCGTATTCAGGGCGGGAACAGTGCGTAGTTGACGCCTACGCCTACGTAGGGTTCAAAGCCTCTATATTGGAAGCCGTAGCCGTAGCCTGCCTGCAGGCCGACGGAGAAACGGCTGCGCTTCTTCTGAATGGTTATGGTCTTGGTGATGGTATTCGTTATCTCGCGCTGTCGGACAATGATGCTGTCGAGCTTCGGCCACTGGTTATATCGCAAGCCGCTGACGTAGGCGGTATAGGTGCTATCGTCGGAATACTGGCGCTGGACAATCTGCATGTTTATGGAGTCAGATTTTAAGCAGGTTGAATCATGCTTATTATCTACATTTCCATCCAAACAAGCGGAAAGGTCGCTGACGGGCACCTTAATATATTCCACCACGCGCTCGTTCTTGACCACGGGCATGGTGTCGTGGACGTAGACGTAGGTGGTATCTCGCACGGAATCTATGCGGACGCTGATGGTGTCGCGCTGACTGTCGGCATAACGCATAGCCCAGCGGTCACAGTACCAACAGACGGCAACGGCGCACAATAGGATGAGGGCTACGAGAGTGAGCTTGATAATTTTTTCACGCATACGCTAATTGAAAATTGATAATGGATAATTGATAATTAATAGTACAAAAGGCTTGCTTTATGGCAAGCCTTTTGTGTGTTATTACTCATGCTTTTCTTTATTTTGTTGAAAAAGACTATCCAAATCAATTTTGCAGCTATAGTATTTCTGATTGTTTCTGAGATAGCCACCAAGAATAGAATATGAGTATTTAACCCCATTTACATATATCTTAACCGTTGACGTGCATGCGGCTTTTACGGCTGATGTTTGTTCGCTTTTTGCCAGTACTTGTGCTATCTCATTTATCGTAGATGTGTTTTTTATCATGATAGAATCCCAAACATGATTATAAACCTTGACAGAATCCTTAATCCATGTGGAATCCTTACCCATGACAATATGCTTTTCCCAATGAAAGTCTTTATTGGATGAATGATAGTTGTAGAAGTAGCATACCGAGTCTATATTGCTAACTTCAAAATCACAAAACCCTTTGGGTTTTATGTCTTTCTTGCCACAACTACAAATTACAACTATTAATGCCAATAATAAAGTTATCTTTTTCATGCTTATTTCTTGCTTTTAATGGCTTTGTTTTTGGAATTATATATCATATATTCATCAAAACCAAAACTGAAATAAATCTCGTATTCGTTAGAATCCACTTTGTTATAGTAAGGACCTTCACCCATACTTTCTTCAATATTGATATCACGAAGGCTCTCAGGCAACTTGTTGTTGGCCACATTGAAAGAGTCAATTTTGTGGATAAGAGCTTCGATACGTGCCTTGTAGTTGCTATATTCTCTGTATTGCATGAACTTGATTGTACCAATTGCAATAGCAATCGCTGTACAAAATATAAGACTGTTTCTTAGTGTCTTTGTCATAATTCTATTTGATTATTTGTTGCAAAGATACTCAATATATTATTGCCAAGGAAATCACGACAAAAAGACCCGCATTTCGTGGGTCTTTTGTCGTTTTTGGATTACGCTGCTATCTGCACCACATCATAGACCTTGCCGTTTTTGAGGCGTCGGTTGCTGATACCCATCGATGAGAGGTTGATGCCGAGAAGCGACTGATTCCTGCGAGTCAGTTCTATCTCCGGATATTTCTGCTGTACGGCAGCAAGAATCTCCAGGCTCGTCATCTCGCGGCTCTGCTCATTTTCGTTCGGCTTACGGAAGCATGTGCTGATCATAGCCGTGAAATCATCAATGGCACAATACTCCTGATTGAGCACTTGCAGACGCTCGTTCTCTTCTTGAGTGAGCCAATAAATCTTCATCTCTTCGCACACCTCATATTTAAGCTGCGCATAGAGCTGATCGTAGTCGATTGGCTGATTAGGAATGATAGTGCCGAATGGAATCTGGAGCACGACGAAACGACGTTTTCCCGTCTTGTCCTTTAGTGGTCGGGTGACATTTGTTGTAGCCACGAAAGATGCCATACGAGCACGAAGCGTGATGTTTCGGCCATAGATCTTACGGGCATTAACCTCAGCCTTGGTGATGATGTACTTCAGAGTGGCTTGCTGCTTGTCTGTGTAGCGGTCAAATTCGTCAAAGTTCACAAGACCACAGTTGGCAAGAGCCATGTCTGTGTCGTGCTTGTTGGTGAGGTTGATGTGGTCGAGATAGTACTTCTGAAGATGCTCAGGAAGCAGTTTCTTGATGTACGAACCCTTACCACACCCCTGTTTGCCAATAAAGAGGAGAACGAGCTGATTGCCGTAGATCTTGTCAAGACCATACCAATGAGCCACTTCTGATCTGAACCAACGGCGTGTGAACTCCTCCTTTTCTGCGTCAACGCCTGGAATACGATGAATAAGTTCGCCTACACGATCCACGCCATCCCATTTTGGGAGTCCGTTGAGATATGAAACAAACGGATTGTAGGTCTCAGTAGTCTTTGAGCAGATGATGCGCTTGATAAGGTCGGCCACCTTACCTTCTATGCCAGCTTTCATCGCCTCAAGGATGATAGAGTTAAGAGCCTCGTCGCTAACAGGCTCATAGTCAGTATTTGCGGGCATGTCGCCCATTTCCGGTTTGAGCACCTTGTACTCAAAAATGTCGCTCACCTCATTATGTCTGAAGGCGAAGTTTTCACTCAGGAAGTCTTCAATAAGACGCACCTGTTTTGCAAGAGAAAGTTTTCCCATGTCGTTAAAAGGTTTTTAGTTGTTAATAATGTTATTAATAAAAAGTTTGAATTTAGAGTATGACAGCCTTGATTTAGGCGCATGTTCTTCACAATTTCGAGTTGCAAAAGTAAGTATATTTTCTTTAACTTCCAAACATTTTTCAATAAATTTTTCTCGATTATTGTTCGTCTTTTCTTGATCGAAATACGTAACTTGTTGATATCTCCGATTGTTATGTATTTCGGCATAAAGCAATTCTTTTTTTTGTGTAATACTGGTGTAATACTTTGGGGCTTAAAAATGAAAAAAGTTTTCAACGCATAGTATTACACCTTTGCGCTTTTGAGTATGTTAATGACTTGATTAATAGTGTCTTATCCTTGGTGTAATACTCGTGAAAGTATTACACCACTATTACACCAAACTCCCGAAATTGGTGTAATACTTTCAAGGGTATTACACCAAAGATAACGTGCTGATAATCAATAAAAATATTGCACATAATATCAATTGGTGTAATACCCCCTCTAAAAACTTTTTGTTTTTTTTCTTTTCAAGAGTATTACACCTATTTGAATTAACAATTAATAATTAACATGCCTGTCCGATTTGGATATCTTATAGGAGTCTATGCTAATTATTCGCTGAAGCTCATCAAGCTAAAGCAAGTTTTTAATTGTTAATTGTTTTGCCTTCACTATGCCTTCGTTCTGCCTCCGTTGTAGGTCCGCTCTTCCTTCGCTTCAAGTCCGTTTCAAAGCCGTTGCAAGTCCGTTCCTATGAATGGGAGGAAAATGGGATTTACATGGGAGATACATGGGAGGAAGAAGGTTCTTTCCTGTGCCTTTTATGGATTGCTTCTACACTCCATCACCAATTCTCATGAACATATAGAAGAGCGTTTCTTGTTTGCCGTATCGAAGTCTATTGCTACAAAAACTCGAATCTGTCAGTTTTCAGAATGGGTAACGGTCTTTTAGATACTGAATCCAATTCTGATACTCGACAGTTTTCGGGAAATGCTTTTCTATTAGAGCTATCAGATCTTCTATAGTGATGTACCCAAAAGTTGAACGGCCTTCGTTGGTGAGGAATTGTTCGTATTGGGGCAGCACTTCACAAAAATGTGGATTTCCTTTAGGGTGAATAGTAATGCTATGGAACTTCTCTATTATATGATTTCTTACCATACTTGCTCCGAGAATATGATTTCTCCATATCTGGCGGTACTTGTTTTTGCATAGAGGGGTATCTCTAATGGGATATTTTGCAATCTCTGGAGTAAACCAACCACAGGCCTTTGTAATTTGAGCATACCTTGAATCGTCGTTTTCCATCACCTCACGACGCTCCTTATCTCCAAATGGATAGCCCTCTTCGGTATATTTTACTTCAATGCCAATACCGCATTTCTTACCTTTGCACTCATATTCTATATAAGTGTCAAAAGAAGTGTTATCATTCAGACACAGAGTTTTATCTGGTGCCCATTCGATTCTGATGTCTGTCACCTTATCAATCTCATCTGTGCCAATAATATCGTTGAAAACCTTAGCTGTGGCATCGTAATCATGCATCATTGGAACAAATATGTTCCATGGAATATGTTCACTACGCAGCATGTTGGCATACAGTCCGTCATGCTGTATTGCTGTAAGGCAATGAAAACGATCGTTTATCTTTTCCTTTATTTCTTCACGAAAGTCGTCACAGAAGTTTAGGCCTTTGTTGGCATCTTCTGGTTTTAGGAAAGCACCATATTTCCCATATCGGTTTTCAGGATCAAAGGACACTTTCAGAACATTTTCTCTAAAATCAGATTGATGAGTGCGTGCCTTACGCTTGAAAGGCTTGTCGCCAGAATAGATTAAAGGTTTTTCCATAATAGTTTTGTTAATTGAATGTTTTTTTATTTTCAATTTTCGTGGAGCGAAAATTGGTCTTGGATTATTCAGAGCAATGACTTCCTCATATTCATGTTTATAGCACCAAATAGAATTGCTTGGACCATGTTGGAAAGATAAACTTTTGCCGTTTTTTCCTGCAAGCATTTTATAAAATATAGCTTCAATGCGAGATAAATACACGACATTGTCTTCATCTATCCACTCACCATTATTGTTTCGGATTCGAAAAAGATGAAATTCATCATTATGTTGTTCCTTTTTTGTCATGCATATTCAAATTTAGGAGTGTCAATCGTAACAAGGTCTGATTCGTTGTCATCACCTGTTGTTGGGACAGCCAGTTTGACGATATTATCAGGCATCTTGTCGTCAATCAGTAGTGTCAAAGGATAGATGCCGCTGTTCTCTTCTATAATTGGATATCCATTCTTGTCGAATTTATCCATATAGGCAGAATCTATTCCATATACCAAAATCTTCTTACTATGGATGTCCATCTGATGATTGATAAAAGGATCTTTCTCTGCATCAAATGCCCTTCCCTGAGTTAAATCCATTCCGTATGTAAGGAAAGGAGCTGCATCGCATGACTTTGATAGCAGTATCATCGTATGTGTACTGCCATATAAGTTGAGAGCATATTCCGTGGAGTGGCGGAAATGAAAGTCTCGCTCAAAGTCCTTGACTATATCTCGAAATGTTTTACCATCGGATAACCTTCTTCCATTATGGTTAAAGTCTGAAGGGTCAAAGTAATAGGATTCAATAATTTCTTTTTCCATCATATTCCGGAGATTTTGATAGATAAATATGTAGGCAAGCAGTTTTTCTGGTGATTATTATAATGCACAGTAAACAGATTCAGGATTTGCGAATTCTGTTCTCTGGTTTTTTCCCCGTTTTCAATGGAAAAATAATAACAAAATAGCCATAAACTTCAATCTCTCTTGCCATACTGTGTTTCTTGTTTAGATTTTTAGTATTTGCTAAGTTCCTCTATGAACTTATTGATGTCTATAACTTCCACTTTTGGGAATGGGATTTGTTTCAAGATGTCAAAATGGTGGTCATTTGATACTATGTATTTTGCAGTTGCCTTAATGGCGCAATCAACGAATTTGTTATCGTCCTTGTCTGCTTTAATCAAATCAAAATGATAGTAAACTTCTATATGTCGGGTGTTACTTCGATTAATGATAGCGTTCACAACACTATGTGCTATCTCGGCCGAACCTGTGCGTTGTTCTATTATCTCTTCATATTCGTCAAGGATTTCGTCAGAAAAGCACAAGCAGTACTTGCCAAGTATAAAATCTCTCCAGATAGGATAGTATATACTTGTCCTTTTCAATGATGATATCAAGCAGTTCGTATCAAGAACTATGTTTTCCATAAAATTAATATTTGTATGGGGTGCGCATATGTTCTGATTGCCATGACTGGATGGTTTCGGTACTTAAAGTCCCGTCTTCGCATAGCTTATCCATAGCGTCAAGGGCTTTGTTTGAGAAATACTCTGCTATGAGATTCTTGATGTCGCAGAGTTCCTGCTCGTTTTTCACGTTGGCTATGGAATCAAGGATTTGCATCTGGTATTTTGAGAATACAGGGACTGGGGCATGCACACGTCCATACGCAATAGCAGGTTCACTTACCATTGCGGAGTCATCAGGTATGTTATGATAAGGCTTGTCCATATTTTTCTGATTTGATGTTCTGCGTGCAAAAATACTATTTTATTTTCATACTTGCAAGAAAAGTGTGTAGAATTTATGGATAGTGCTATCCCTTTCTAATTCTCATAGTTATACTGGCTACATATAAGCAAAAGAATATATAAGGGAATAAAAACCACGTATGAAACGATAGTTAACCATTGACCTCTCAGATTTAAGATTCCAAAAATCGATAATCCAATGCCACATAATGTGCACAGAATACAAATAGCATTTTGGATTGAATATCCTATGTGTGTACCCGGCGTTACTATGTTCTCATAGCATCGGCACAAGTACATTCCTAAATAATAGAACAAAACACCTGCAATTGCAGCTGCAACAATCCCTATTATTATACGCACTCCCATATCTATATGTTCCAAAGTGCAATAGATACCTGCTACTGGAATTATCATATATAGTAATGCCTGCAATAGACTGCTCGCAAAGTTCATGCTACTTTTTGGCACGAATAAAACCGCCAGAAGGATTATTACGCATGATATGATTAAGAAAATAATACCTTTCATTTTTCTGTTCGCATTTTTTATATGTAAGCCACGTCAGAATGATTTGCTCAAGTTCCTTCGAGTGGTTCTTCAGCATCTTCAAATGCAAAGGTAATAACAAATTTGCAAATTTGCAAGAAAAGTGAGCGTTGAATCTTATAATAACGTGAGTTCGACGAAAATTAAAAACGCTTGCGCTTTGCTTTGAAACATTAATTAAGACGTAAATTAAAACATTAATTAGGACAAAAATTTATGAGAATTTAAGCCATAAGGCTCATTAATGTCACAATTAATGTTTCATTAATGTCCTAATTAATGTTATGCGACAGCAAAAGTAATTTCATCGAATTCACGTTATAATAAGTGGGTATTGGCTAAAAAATCTAAAAAAGATTGGTTGTCTTGGAGATTTTTCTTAACTTTGCCCCACGTTAATGGCTAAGGTCTAAAGTCTTTTGCCCTTTGCCCCTTTGACCTAATAATTATTGACTGAACAATGGCAATAAATATTCTAAACGTAAAGCGTTTTATTTTTTCCGTGTTGTTGCTGATGCTTTCTGTGGTTTCAGCTTCAGCTCAAACGGCAGGCGAGTATCTGAAGTTGACGGATGCTGTGCCGGGTGGCTATAACTTTTGGTATTTCATTCCAGAGGACTATAAGGTTGAACAGCATAAGATGCCTCTTGTGATCTTTCTGCATGGTGCGAGCTTGTGTGGTAAGGACTTGATGCGTGTGCGTCGTTATGGTGTGCTTAATGCTATTGACAAAGGTATGGTGATTCCAGCTTTTGTACTTGCACCTCAGAATCCGGGTGGTGCGTGGAGTCCGTCAAAACTCAATGATCTGTTGGAATGGGCAAAGGCTAACTATAACGTGGATTCTACACGTGTATATGTGCTCGGTATGAGTCTTGGCGGTTATGGTACGTTGGATTTCGTAGGTTCTTATCCTGAGAAAGTGGCGGCTGCTATGGCACTTTGTGGCGGTTGTTCGCTGAAGGATATGAGTGGACTTGGAAAGTTGCCTCTATGGATTATGCACGGTACGGCTGATAGGGCGGTAGGTGTTAAGGAGTCAAAGAGGGTAGTGAACTATCTTCAGGAGAGAGGGCAGGACAAGCTACTGCGTTTTGACTGGCTTGAGGGTGGTAATCATGGTGTTCTTGCACGTCTGTTCTATCTTCAGAAGACATACGACTGGCTTATCTCCCACACCACAAACAAGCGTAAGATAGAGGACTGCATTGACATTACGTGGGATGACATCAAGACTACATATCAGAATATGAAGAAGATGTCGGAGGATTATGAGCATGACTAACTGCATTGGAAATGCAGTTAATTATTAATGAATAATGAGTAATGAATAATTGTTTGGTATGAAGAACTAAACGCTATACCAATTATTCATTACTCATTATTTTTTATCCATTACTTAATATAGTCCTTTGCTACCATATCATAGTAAAGGGCTTCCAGTTCGCCGACACTAAGCTGCTGTACTGAATGTTCTATCATTCTTATTAGCTCCTCGCGTCGGCTTTCATCGTTGTAAGAGTCGAAGTTCATTGTTTCAATTAACTGTTAATAATTTGCATATACATGCAAGTTTTTTGATGGGTAATACTAATTACTCCCCCATGTGGGGGTAGGGGGGAGGAGCTTGTCACATACTCCGATGTTATCAACATCGGACTACCCATTGGGGAAGGACTGGTTAGGTCTTACTGTTCCTTCCAGAACGATGGGGTGAAGATTATCAGTACAGAGAAAATCTCAAGACGTCCCATGAGCATGAGGAGGGAGCAAATCCACTTGGCAAAATCGGGGAGCTCGTCCCATGACATTGTAGGACCGATTTCTGTGCCGAGCGTAGGGCCTACGTTGCTAAGCGTGGATATGGTAATGGTAATCGCGTTTGTGTTATCTACACCTGCCGCTATCATAGTAAAAGCACAGAAGATGCACATGAGGCAATACACGGTCAGGAATGCAAGCAAGGTGACGCGCTTCTGGTTTGGAACATTGGTAGCGCCTATGCGTAGTGGCAGGATGGCGTGTGGATGCAGCATCTGTCGGAACTCGTTGCGTACTCCCTTCAAAAGCATTATACATCTTACAGCCTTGAAACCGCCACTTGTACTGCCGGCACATCCGCCAATGAACATACACACGGCAAGAACTACCCATGTGACATGAGGCCATTGTGCTGCATCGTCGTTGAAGAGACCTGTGGTAGTAAGGAATGACACTACCTGATATATTCCACAACGGAATGCGTGTTCATAGTCGTAGCCGTTATGTGCTATGAGCATCACCATAATGAAGAATGTGAAGATAAGGGTGATTCCGACGTAGAATTTCACTTCTATGTTATTGAGGAGATTCTTCACCTCGCCCTTGATTACGCAACGGTAGAGAAGGATGAAGTTAAGTCCGGAAAGGAAACAGAACAGGGTACTGACATATTCTATTGCCGGTGACTGGAATGCCTCGATACTGTCGTTATGAGTGGCAAAGCCTCCTGTAGCGAGGGTTGTCATGGCATAGTTTATACTGTCAAAGATATCCATTCCGAGAAGGTAATAGCTTATTCCACAGACAACAGACAGGCTTAGGAAGATAATCCAGATACTCTTTGCCGTAGAGGAGAGACGAGGGTGGAGCTTGGTCTTGATAGGACCTGTGGCCTCGGCTGCAAAGACCTTTACGGAACCGCCTACCATTGATGGCAATACGGCAATGGTGAAGAATACGATACCGAGACCGCCAATCCATTGTGACAGACTTCTCCAGAAGAGTATTCCGTGTGGCAGACATTCCACATCATCAAGAATCGTGGCTCCTGTGGTTGTGAAACCCGACATTGACTCAAAGAAGGCATTTGTGAAATTTGTGATGTAGCCGCCTATGAGGAATGGCAGGGTGCCGAAGAGACTGAACAGGGTCCATGCCAGTGTGACGACAAGGAAGGAGTCGCGTCGGCTCATGGTGTTGGTCGCATCCTTGCCGAGATAGCGGAAGGCGAAACCGAACATCTGAGTTATAAGTATTGAGAGAATGAATGCAAACGTGTCATCTTCCTGATATATCAGAGATACACCAAGGCACATTATCATGAACACAGACTCAAGGAAGAGCAGTGAACCGAGAATCTTATATGTTAGTTTGAAATTCATTAGCCTAACCAAGCCTTCCCAAAAGGAAGGATGTTTTATACACTTAGAGCTATATGGTCATTTCCTCTGTCGTCTTCTGGCTGACACATACTAGAAGATACTTAATCTTCAACATCACTCCCTACGGAAGTTCAATGTTGATAACCAAAGTCCCCCTATGCAGGGGGATTTAGAGGGTCAAAGGAAGAATTTCTCTATTCTCTTCATATCGGCATTGTGGCAGAAGACCACGACATTGTCGCCTGCCTGTATCTGCGTACCACCACGTACGAGGATACCCTCACCGTCGCGCACAATTCCACCGATTGTCATTCCGTAAGGTATTCCGAGTTCGAATACCTTCTTTCTTGTCACCTTTGAGCCAGGTTGTGCAACGAACTCGGCTACATCGGCGTTGGCATTCATTAGGAAGCGCACGTTTGACACGTCGGCATCCATCAGCATCTCGTATATGTGACTAGCTGCAATAGCCTTCTTATTGATGATAGTACCGATATCGAGACTCTCTGCCATTGCTGCATAGTCGAGGTTCTCTACCATTGCAACGGTCTTGCGTACACCCATACGCTTGGCTGTGAGACAAGCAAGGATGTTGGTCTCGGCATTGCCTGTTATGGCCACGAATGCCTGAGTATTCTTTATTCCTTCCTCTATGAGGAGGGAAACATCACGTCCGTCACCATTTATTACAAGCACACGGTCAGTATCAAGAAGGAGTTCGTTAAGAAGCTCACAACGTGCAGGATCCTTCTCGATAATCTTCATATTCATGTAATCGGGCAGGGTAGAGGCTGTTCGTACGGCAGTCTTGCCACCGCCCATGACCATTACGTTCTTCACGTCAGCATATCCTTCCTTACCTACGAGCTTACGGATGAGAGGAATATAGTTTCGCTTGGTCATGAAATATGCGAGGTCGTTAGCCTGTAACTCGTCATTACCATTAGGGATGATGGTCTCGTTGCCACGCTTTATGGCAACAATGAGATAAGGCTCCTCCGGTCCGCATATATCCTTGAGAGGCTTGTTTAGGATTTCTGCAGTCTCACGCAGTTTGATGCCGAGCATCACGAGCGCCCCGTTGTGCACATCCCAACGCAGACGAACCCATGACATCTTAAGTCCGTTGATGATATCCTTTGCACCGAGAAGTTCTGGGTATATCACGGAGTCAACGCCAGAAGCCTGAAGGGTGTCATGGTTCTCTGGGTCGGCAAACTCATAGTCTTCCACCTTTGCCACCGTCTGTTTCGCTCCGAGAGCCTTGGCAATGGCACACGATTCAAGGTTGACGTGCTGGTCAAGTGTTACGGCTATGTAAAGGTCACATTCCTGCACACCTGCCTGACGTAGTGCGCTGATGCTGCCTGGATGGGCGTGTAGGGTGAGAACGTCGAAATTGGTAGAGATATTATCAAGGCTGTCCTCATCATCATCGATAAGAATAATCTCCTCGTTGTTTCGAGAGAGGAGCTTTGCCAGATATGTACCAATGGCGCGTGCGCCTGCAATTACGATTTTCATAAGCCTTAGAAATAAAATAAGTTTTATTGGCTTCCGCTTGCGCGGATGACTTTTGAAAGTAAATTGGGAGTAAATTGAATCAGTAAATTATATCTGGAAATGCAAATTTGTTTGGAAATTCCTTGTGCTGATATTAATTTACTGAATATAATTTACTGGGAATTTACTTTCCCAATCCTCGCGTAAGCGAATTTGCTTTCATTCTAAAGCGAAGCGCAAGTTTTTGCGATGCTTTCCTCGTCTATTCCCACGATATGATGAAGTTCAGCAACAGTGCCTTGTTCAACGAAGCTGTCTGGCAATCCGAGACGCTTTACCTTTACATCATAGTCATGATCCTGGAACCATTCGGTAACGGCAGAACCAAGTCCACCATTGCGAACACCATCCTCTACGGTTATCACCTTCTTGAATTTATTACCTACCTCGTGAAGAATATCTTCATCCAAAGGCTTCAGGAAACGCATATCGTAGTGGGTGACAGGAGGCAGGTGTTTGGTGTCGGAAGATAGCATTTTCTCCACCGTGTTGCCCACAGGACCTATTGTGAGAATTGCTATGCCTTCGCCTTCACCTTCTATGGAAGTGAGTTTTCTACCCGTTCCTACCTTTATCTCCTCAAGAGGACAGCGCCAATCGATGAGTACGCCACGACCTCGTGGGTAACGGATGACGAATGGTCCTTTGTCTGGGAGCTGGGCTGTAAACATCAGTCGGCGAAGCTCATGCTCGTCCATTGGGGATGAGATGGTGAGGTTAGGCACAGGTCTCAGGGCTGCCATGTCGAATGCTCCATGATGGGTAGCTCCATCTTCGCCTACAAGTCCGGCTCTGTCGAAACAGAACACTACAGGCAGTTTCATGATTGCCACATCGTGGATGATGTTGTCGTAGGCACGTTGTGCGAATGCGCTGTAGATATTGCAGAAAGGGATGAGTCCGTCCTTTGCCATACCTCCTGAGAAAGTAACAGCGTGGCCTTCTGCAATTCCGACATCAAATGCACGATCAGGGAATGCTTCCATCAGTTTGTTCATAGAACATCCTGTAGGCATTGCAGGAGTTACGCCAACGATACGAGGATTCTGCTTGGCGAGTTCAACGAGTGTTTCACCGAAGACATCCTGATACTTAGGCGGTTTGTTCTCGTCGCTTGCCGTGATACGAGCACCAGTATCTGGGTCGAACTTACCCGGAGCATGCCAGATAGTGGCGGCTTTCTCGGCAGGCTTGTAACCCTTGCCTTTCTTGGTGTGGATATGCAGGAGCTTTGGTCCGCGCATGTTCTTGAGCTGTGAGAGAACTCGCACGAGTTCCTTCACGTCATGACCGTCAACAGGACCGAAATATCGAATGTTGAAGCCCTCGAAGATGTTCTGCTGCTGTGAGAGAACAGACTTGATGGAGTTGTTTAGTCGGATGATAGTCTTGCGACGGTCATCATTCAGGAATCCCTTGCCTGTGAGCCATTCTGCAGCCTTGTTACGCCAATGGTTATAAGACTCATTGGTGGTTAGGTTGAGAAGATATTGCTTCATACCGCCTACAGAGCGGTCAATAGACATGTTGTTGTCATTGAGGATTATGAGCAGGTCGTTAGGCGAAGAACTGACATTGTTGAGACCTTCGAATGCGAGTCCACCGCTCATGGCACCATCGCCAATAACGGCAACAACCTTTGGTGATGGCTCTTGGGTATCGGGTGATAGCTTGGCAGCAACTGCCATACCAAGAGCTGCAGAAATGCTGTTAGAGGCATGTCCGCAAGTGAAGGTGTCGTATTCGCTCTCGTCAGGAGAAGGGAAAGGATGCAGTCCGTTAAGTTTCCTGTTTGTGTAGAAAACGTCGCGTCTTCCAGTAAGAATCTTATGTCCGTAAGCCTGATGTCCCACGTCCCACACAATGCGGTCGTAAGGAGTAGAAAAGACGTAATGGAGGGCTACGGTAAGCTCCGTTACACCGAGTGAAGATGCAAGATGCCCAGGGTTTACCGAGAGCTCCTGCACGATATCCTCGCGCAGTTCTTGGCAAACCTCAGGCAACTTGTCCACAGGAAGTTTCCGAAGATCTTCCGGTGAGTCTATTTTCTTCAGTAAACTGAAATCAGTCAATTCTTAAAAATATCGGCCTCTCCCCCCGCCCTCCCCCGTAGGGAGGGAGCCGATTCGAGAATGGGGGATTGTCTATATTCTAAAATAAGTTAGCCTTCTACCTTCCAGCTCCCTCCCTACGGGGGAGGGCGGGGGGAGAGGCCACTTTTATTACTTTACGTTTCCAACCTTGATAAGGTACTCAGCAATCTGAACAGCGTTCAGAGCGGCACCCTTCTTGATCTGGTCACCAGAGAGCCAGAATGTAAGTCCGTTAGGATCAGAGAGGTCCTTACGTACACGACCTACATAGACGTCATCCTTGCCAGCTGTGTAGAGAGGCATTGGGTAAGGCAGACCTTCCATTGTCTCCTTGCTTGCATTAGGATTTGCCTTTGCACCTACACGCTTTGGATCGTCAACGAGTGTAACGCCCTCGCCATTGCGAAGAGCCTCCTGAGCAGCCTCTACAGAGATAGGGCTCTCTGTCTCAATCCATACAGCCTCAGAGTGAGCACGGAGAGAAGAGATACGAACACACATAGCAGAACACTTAGCGTCTGTGTGCATGATCTTCTTTGTCTCGTTGAACATCTTCATCTCCTCCTTTGTATAGCCGTTGTCCTGGAAGACGTCAATCTGTGGAATTACGTTGTAAGCCAACTGATAAGCGAATTTGTTAACGGTTGGCTGCTCGTTGTTAGCGAGCTCCTTATACTGCTGCTGAAGCTCTGCCATAGCTGCTGCACCAGCACCAGAAGCACTCTGGTAAGAAGCTACGTGGATTCTCTTGATATGAGAGAGCTTCTCCAGTGGCTTGAGTACTACTACCATCATGATAGTTGTACAGTTTGGGTTTGCGATGATACCGCGTGGACGGTTGAGGGCATCCTCAGCGTTGCACTCAGGTACTACCAATGGCACGTCATCTTCCATACGGAATGCACTTGAGTTGTCAATCATCACAGCACCATATTTAGTAATGTCAGCTGCAAACTCCTTGGATGTACCAGCGCCAGCACTTGTGAATGCGATGTCAACATCCTTGAAGTCATCGTTGTGCTGGAGAAGTTTTACCTCGTATTCCTTACCACGGAATGTGTACTTGGTACCAGCTGAACGCTCACTACCAAACAAAATGAGGTCATCCATAGGGAAATTTCTCTCATCAAGGACGCGAAGGAACTCCTGTCCTACTGCACCACTTGCACCAACAATTGCTACTTTCATTTCTTCTAATTTTTAGTTGTTGTTATAAAAAATCTCAAAATTGCGGTACAAAATTAATAATTTTCGGGGGATTATTCGCTATTTTGCCGATTTTTTTGCAATTTTGCAGTCAAAAAAGGTGAAAACAAACATAAATCAATGCTAGATATTTCGCAATATTTCCCCATAACCAACCCCACGATGATTTTCTTCGTCGTGCTCTGCATCATTCTTGTTGCGCCTATTGTCATGGGAAAACTGCGAATTCCCCATATTATCGGAATGGTGATTGCCGGTGTCATTGTTGGCAAGTACGGCCTCAATATTCTGGAGCGCGATTCGAGTTTTGAACTGTTTGGTAGGGTGGGACTTCTGTATATCATGTTCCTTGCCGGACTTGAGATGGATATGGAAGGCCTGAAGAGTGATTACCGAAAGGTGTTGGGATATGGCTTCCTGTCTTTCTGCATCCCTTTCATCTTGACTTATTTCTCATGCACATGGTATCTCGGTTACAGCCCTATGGCATCGGTTCTTATCGGCTGTATTATGTCGAGTAACACGCTTATCGCCTATCCTATAGTTGCGAGATACGGTATGCAGAAACATACGGCCACCACGCTTTCTGTAGGTGCCTCTATGCTTTCGCTCTTCATAGCCCTTGTTTCTATGGCAGCCCTTGTGGGAAGTGCTACGGGAGGCACGGGGTATGCTTTCTGGGCTTTGTTTGCTGCTAAGTTCTCGGCATATTGTGCCGTGACGGTGTATGTGATACCTCGTGTTACGAGATATTTCTTACGCAGGTATTCTGATGCCGTTATGCAGTTCATCTTCGTGCTCTCGCTATTGTTCCTTAGTGCTGCTGCAAGCGAACTGATAGGTCTTGAGGGAATCTTCGGCGCTTTCTATTCAGGTTTGATACTCAATAGGTTCATCCCTACGGTATCGCCTTTGATGAACAGACTTGAGTTTATCGGTAATGCCCTTTTCATTCCATATTTCCTTATCGGTGTTGGTATGCTCATCAACGTGCGCTTACTCTTTGGTGGTGGTGATATCATCATGATAATGGCTTGTATGGTGGTGTTTGGTACGATAGGAAAGGCATTTGCAGCTTATCTTAGCGCCTTTGTTTATCGTATGCACAGGTTGGAAGGACATTTCATGTTCGGTCTTACCTCTGCCCATGCTGCGGGTGCTATTGCCATTGTGATGGTTGGCCTTCGTCTTGAGGTTGAGCCAGGCAAGTATCTCCTTGATGACAGCGTGCTCAATGGCGTGGTTATAATGATTCTCTTCACTTGTATCATCTCAACCATAATCACGGATAATGCTGCTCGTGCTATCGTATTGAAGGAAAAGCATGACAAGGGTGCTAACTTCGAGGAACAGAAGGGTGATGATGAGAAGATTCTGATTCCTGTGAAATATCCAGAGACATGCGATACGTTGCTTGACCTTGCCATAATGATGCGTAATAGGCGTTTGAACCGAGGCGTGATAGCCTTGAATGTGGTTTATGATGACGAGGATGCTGCATACAATCAGCGACAGGGACAGCAACTCCTAAAGCATGTGCAACAGAAGGCAGCTGCTGCAGATGTTCCAGTTCTTCCGCAGGTGCGTCTGGCAACTAACATAGCCAATGGCATTAACCATGCATTCAAGGAGTATGACTGCTCGGAGATTATCCTTGGACAGCATATCCATGATAACTCAACCCGTAAGTTCTGGGGACAGTTTGCACAGAGTATCTTCCATTCCCTTAACCGTCAGATTATCATAGCCCGTTGCGTGATACCTCTGAACACTTTGCGAGCCCTTCAGGTAGCCGTACCGTCTCGTGCGGAGCTTGAGCCTGGTTTCTATCGATGGCTTGAGAGACTGTCACGACTTACCGAGCGCCTTGGATGCCGTATCGTGTTCCATGGCAGAAGCAATACTCTGGAGTTTATAACAAAATTCGTACAGGCAAGACATAAGTCTATGCGTGCCGAGTATGTTGAAATGGAGCATTGGAATGGTTTTATCTCACTTGCTGAGAGTATTGAGAATCATCACATGCTCGTGGTAATCACGGCTCGTCAAGGTACGGTTTCCTATAAATCGGCTATGGAACGCCTGCCAGATGAATTGACTCGTTACTATCACAAGAAGAATGTAATGATTATCTTCCCAGACCAGTATGGTAGTCAGCCAGATGCTATGACCTTCGCTGCTGCACAGCATACCGAGCAGGAGAGCCTCTGGGAATATATGAAGAGGAAATTAAAGATAGAAAAATCGTAAATTTTTCATTTTAGAGAAATTGTACATTATTCGCTGAAGCTCATCAAGCTGAAGCAAGTGTAAATGGTAAATTGCTAATTGCTTGATGGGTTTGCGAATAAATTGTACATTGTAAATGGTAAATTGTACTTGAAAAGATGATAGAAATTAAGAATATAACCAAGTCCTTTGGCTCGCTTCAGGTGCTCAAAGGCATTGATCTCCATATTGACAAGGGTGAGGTCGTGAGTATTGTCGGACCAAGTGGTGCCGGAAAGACCACGCTTCTCCAGATTATGGGTACTCTCGACAAGGCTGATACTGGTACTGTTGTTGTGGATGGTGTCTCTGTTAATGAGTTATCAGGCAAGAAACTATCCGACTTCCGCAATCAGCATATCGGTTTCGTGTTTCAGTTTCATCAGCTGTTGCCTGAGTTCACAGCCCTTGAGAATGTCATGATTCCTGCTTTTATCGCAGGAAAGAGCCGTAAAGAGGCTAAGGCTCGTGCTGAGGAACTTCTTGAGTTCATGGGACTTGCTGATCGTGCCTCTCATAAGCCTGCTGAACTTTCTGGCGGAGAGAAACAACGTGTGGCTGTGGCACGTGCCTTGGTTAATAATCCTGCGGTTATCTTTGCCGATGAGCCTTCAGGTTCACTTGATACAAAGAACAAGGCTGAGCTTCATCAGTTGTTCTTTGACCTGAGAGATAAGTTCGGCCAGACCTTCGTCATCGTAACTCATGACGAGGGACTTTCACAGATAACCGACAGATGCATTCACCTTAAAGATGGAGTAATATACAATAATGAAGAAAATACTGTTAGGACAGAAGAACCTGCTGAAAGCGGCTTGGAAGGTTGATTTCGGCATGTATCTTGAGGGCGACGAGGAGGGCAAGATATTGCTCCCTACACGCTATGTGCCTGAAGACCTTGAGGTAGGTGACGAGATTGAGGTGTTTGTCTATCTCGATAATGAGGAGCGTCGTGTGGCTACCACTCTTGAGCCAAAGGCTATGGTGGGCGATTTCGCCTATCTCGAAGTGGCTTGGGTGAATGAGTTTGGTGCTTTCCTCGACTGGGGACTGATGAAAGACCTCTTCTGCCCGTTCCGTGAGCAGAAAAAGCGCATGGAAACAGGTCGTTCGTATATCGTTCACGTTCATCTGGATGAGGAGAGCTATCGCATCATGGCTTCTGCAAAGGTTGAGAAATGGCTTGAGAATGATAAGCTTGCCAAGGAATATAGACCATCTGCGGAAAAAGAAGACACGATTCTCTCGCAGCGAGAAAAAGGTGACTTATCCACTCCTCCCCTCGGGGAGGCTGGGAGGGGGTTGCTGCTGCCTGGTTCTAAAGTTTCCGCTCTTATCTGGCAAAAGACGGATCTTGGTTTCAAGGCAATAATAGAAAACAAGTATGGCGCTTTGCTGTATGACTCTCAGGTGTTCAAGGACATCCATACAGGCGATAGGATAGATGCTTATATCACAAAGATTCGTCCAGACGGAAAGATTGACATAGCCCTTCAGCCGAGTGGCAGACAGCATACCGAGGACTTTGCAGAGCAGTTGCTTCACTATCTGCAATATCGTGGAGGTCGTTGTCGCTTAGGTGACAAGAGTAGTGCCGAGGAAATCAAGGAACAGTTTGGAGTCAGCAAGAAAACCTATAAGCGTGCCATTGGTGATCTCTATAAGAGAAGACTTATTACTATCTCCGAGGATGGTATAGAGTTAGTCTGAAGTTCTACTTCAGAGGTTATAAGGTTATGAGGTTTTAAGGTCGGACTTGCTTTAGCTTGATGAGCCTTAGCGAATAATGTTTTTGAAATTAAGATATTAAGAGATTAAGAAATTAATTCTCACTTGCTTTAGCTTGATGAGCCTTAGTGAATAATGTTTTTGAAATTAAGAATATAATTTTCAATTCTCAATTTTCAATTTTCAATTGTTTAAGACCTCCTACCCCTCTAACCTCTAACCCCTCCCCCCTAACCTGAAAAACTTTAACCCCCTAAAAATAAATCTTATGAAAAAAATCTTAGTAATGGTTGCAGTCGCCATGATGACTGTACTGAATGTGAATGCACAGGAAGGCTATGATGACACGAAACATGAAGTTGCGGTCAGTTATGGCTTATGGTCAAACTCTGATATTCTCGATTTCTTCGAGCATGTGGGTGAAGCCCTGGCTGGTGCAAGTTTCGAAAACGAGAAGTTCTTCGGTCCTATAAGTGCCGAGTATTACTATCATGTGAAAAACTGGATTGGCGTTGGTGCCGTATGTGCCTATGGTGAGAGCACGGAGGATGTCTATAATCGTTATTCCAGTAAAACTACGAGGGATGCTGTTTACAAGAATACCTATCTTACGTTTATGCCTTCCGTAAAGTGTGACTGGTTGCGTAAGGAGCATTTCGGCCTCTATTCCAAGGTTGCCCTTGGTGTTACCTTCCGTAATGAGAAGCACGATTATGACGACCCAGCGGATAAAGATACTAACGATAGCGATACTCATATGAACTGGCAGTTCTCATTTATCGGCATAGAGGCTGGTGGTTCAACCTTGCGCGGTTTTAGTGAGTTCGGTATTGGAGAACAGGGAATCGTCCATGTTGGCTTACGCTATAAATTCTAAGTTTAATTTCGGGAGTTTAGAATTGCCAGGAAGGCAACACGATTAGTAACCCCGTACATACGAGTGAAACGAGGATGTGCGGGGATTAAGTCTCATATTCCTAATGCTGCCTGGAGGGCAGTACATAGCGAAAATAATGTGTAAAAGTCAATCAGGTACAGCCTTTAAGATTGGCTATCCTATTCTGAAACCTCCCGACCTGAAGACCTCTAACCTTCTAACCTCTAACCTCTAACCTGAAAACCTTCTAACCCTCAAAACTATGAAACAGAAATTGCATATTGTGTTATATGTGTTGGCTGTGGCGATGTTGTGCAGCTGTAAGCAGGCAACAGAAAAGAAGAGTGCAGCTACAACTACAACCGACGATAACAGCCAGTTCGTTACTCTTACCGATGTTGTTCCCGATGCAATCATGGAGATACGCTATTATGGTACGTACAACTTCGTGGGTACCCGTATTGATGGCTATGAGGAACCAACGGCATTACTTACCAAACAGGCGGCTGATAGCCTTCGTGCTGTAAGCGATGATGTAATAAAACTTGGGTATAGGCTGAAGATATACGATGCCTATCGTCCGCAAAAGGGTGTTGACCACTTTGTGCGTTGGGCTGCTAATATCCCAGATACTCTGATGAAGCGATATTTCTACCCAGACCTTGACAAGAGTGTGCTCTTTGAACAGGAATACATATACGAGAAGAGCGGTCATACTCGTGGAAGTACCGTTGACCTCACGCTTTTTGATATGAAAACGGAAAAGGAGGTTGATATGGGCGGTACTTTCGACTGGTTCGGTCCTGAGAGTCATCCTGACTTCTGCGGAAATCCAGAGACAGGTAAATATACAGGCGATAATAGCAAGTCACCCGTTGGACGCTCTATTACTCCCGAGCAGTTTGCAAACCGTATGATTCTTCGTGCAGCTATGCTTCGTCATGGTTTTAAGCCTCTGGATAGTGAATGGTGGCACTTCACCCTCAAGGACGAGCCTTTCCCCGACACATATTTCACTTTCCCTGTAAAGCAACTAAAAAAAGGGGAAAGATAAAACTTTTAGATGTATTTTGAACGCAAAGGCGCTAAGACGCAAAGTGTTTTTCTTACCACGGAAAGCACGAAAGAAACGGATATCTTGGGCAGCAAGCTGCTTTTAACTGACAATAATTACCAATCTTACCAATCTTAAACCAATAAGAAATGAGTATTTATGGAAAAAGATTGCGTAGATTGGTAATTATTGTCAGTTCAGCACCAAAGGTGCGTTATATATTTTTTCTGGAACAAATTTTCTGGTAATCGTGAATAATTTTTGTTCCGTAACCAGCAGCTTGCTGCTAAGAATTTACTGATTCCCTGCTAATTTACTTTCAGAAAAACAGACCTCAATACTCATCCGCGTCATCCGCGTCGATGCCACCGAAATATTCCTTGGAATCTAATTCCTTTGGCTCTTTTGTATTAACAGGAATCGTACTTGTCTGGATAAGTAATGAGACACCCATCTTCTCTACAAATATTCTCGGACTTACATATATCTTCTTCATCTTGATCGAATTTATCAAGAAAATTAATGCGATATTTACGTGATATTAACGGACATTACACGTTTTTCACTTTGTGAACC
>JAEEGJ010009980.1_pt1 | contig 25033 bp, 15 predicted proteins | sample 8958761 | NCBI WGS metagenome assembly JAEEGJ01 (sample SAMN16246546, study PRJNA631951) | gut metagenome | biome: gut microbiome; feature: rumen; material: RS-attached | host: Bos | place: Iran: Karaj | collected 2018-10 | reverse complement strand
CCTGAAAGCATTAGACATTATTAACATGGCTGAATTATTTCATGAGCTATTGTAAATCAGCAGTCAGTTATACCATGCGTTGCCTGAATGAAAGACTTTGTCGATGGGCTAGGCACAAGTACAAAAGTTTCAGAGGGTATAAAATTAAAGCTAAAACATGGCTTCAAGAGTAAGCAAAAAGAGAGCCCAACATGTTTGCACATTGGGCTCTCGGTTGGAAAACATAATGGGAATATGAAGAGCCGTGTGAAGTGAGAGCTTCACGAACGGTTCCGTGAGAGCCTTGTGGTGAAAGTACACTTGGCTACTCGACTGAGAGATCGGCGGCACCATCGCCGTCTCCTACTCGATTAAATGAATAAATATCTTATTTACATGTTGACTTATTGGAGTTTCGCTTCATCTTTGACATGGCGGTATCCTTTTAAGGATGAATAAAGATTGTAATTAGCATTAGCCACGTGTAAACTGAAGTTTGCTGAAATCAGCATATCCTGAAGTATCACCAGTGATCATGAATACTCCTGCTTTTATGACCTTATCTTTATAGTTGTCGTTTTCGCCCCAGTAATCAAGCACTTCATTGAGATTGAATTCGTTTTCTATATGGCAGTTGTCATTTGAAGAAAGAGGATTAACCTTACGGTAGAAGTTGATAATATCTTCGGATGTGTCAATCTCTTTAGTCATATAATATTCTGAGCCGTTCAGTGTAACAAGTTCAGCGTCTGTGGGCGTTACATCATAATTTCCGAAAAATCCACCGTTTACCCATCCCTCATATACATTGAAGTACAATGTTTTCTGACCTCTTCGAATTAATCCACGTACAAGCAGCTCAAGTTTGTCACTTGATTTTATATCAGCAGAATAGCTTATATCAAAGTCATTACAGTTTTTTTGGCCATCAGCATCTGCGTAATCAACATATCTTTCACAGTAAAACGAATTAGTATCGTACCATTCAGTTCTGAATGATCCATCTTTTCTCACAATTGATTTAGCGCTGTCATCATTTATTTTATTGTTATTTATATTTATACAAAGATCGCCTGTTCTGTTGTAGTCTTGATGAGTTCCGATGTACATTTCTGCTTCGTCTTCTGAAAGAGGGATATCCTTTTCAATATTCAGTACATATTTTGTGAGAAGAACGAGATCGCTCACGTTACTTATGTAGTCACCATTGACATCGCCTTCTGTAACAATCTTTTCATTTGAAATGGAACTTAAAACAGCTTTTCTGCATACAGCTATATCTGAACTGTCAATAACACCGTCACCGTTGAGATCACCGCGCATAACAGAATCAAATACCTGCTTCCCGCTTTTACTTTCATCAGCAAATGAGATATAGAAATCGTCAACATAGTAATTTGCAAGTATCTGCGGTGTGAATACTATTTTATATTTATGGTGCATTTCATGTACAAACGAAAACGGAATATTGCTTATACTTGTCCATTGTCCTGATTTGCAGGTTCTTGATCCAAGTTCTGTTATTGAGCCATTTTCCGGAGAAGAGGGGAGGTAAGCAACCAAATCGATTCTGAATGGAACTTCATAGCCTGAATCCTGGAATATCTTAATTCCTGTATCGTAATCATGAAGCTGCGGCTCGCCGTCTCTTTGAGGAAGATCATATGGATCCAATTCATAGCAGAAAGGCTGGTAGCCGATGCCTTCTATAGTTGAGATATACATAGAATTTTTTCCGCTGTAGCTGTGTTCGTCCGTTATTTCGGCATTAGCTAATTCACCTTCGGTGCCAGTTTTATTGCTGCCGTTTTCAAAGTTTTCTTTTATTATCATTCCTTTTTCGTCAGCAGTCAGTGGATCGTGAGGGGCATAAGGTTTTACAGGCATAGGAGGACCGAAAACTTGTTCATCTGATATGACAGAGTTTATATTAAAAGAATTGAGCTTTGCTGAACCGTTGCTCCTGTAGGCGCTAACGGCAAATGTTATATCATTCAAGTAGCCAAGAGTGAGACCTGCTTCTGACCAAGCCTTGAAATGTGCAGCAACATCGATAGTACCTTCCAAATGGTTTTCTTTATCGTATTCTAGCGGGTCACGCTTAGCGACGCTCCACAAATCTGGGTAAATAGGCCCGCTAAACATTGTTACAAATATAGATTTGTATATTTCATAGGTCGTGCCGTCAATGGTTACTTCTGCCAGCTTTTCAGGATTTATCGTCATATAGAGCTCATCATATGATTCAAGTATATGAAAACGTGTATCAGGATATGAAAACCATCCCTCAACACATACGTCTGTATAACCATCGCAGGTTACATCAACATTATAGTCAATAACATATTTGTCGGTCTGATATGCACTGATAGTGTTAGGTTCATATTTCATGCCCTTGCCTGATATACAATTCTCGATATCGCTCCAGCTGGCTGAAAAACCGTTAATATCGGTGTTTTCATATTCGTAGGTGCCTGTATAGTTCTGGTTCCAGGAATCGTAATAGTAGCCGTCGACTTCGCCTTGCTCCCAATAATCTGCGGCATTGGCAGTTATAGTTATATTTTGATAATTAGTGTAATTAAAAGAACCCCAAATACAAAAAGCAGTCGTAAACGCTGAAATAAGTTTCTTTATATTTATATTCATGCGAATCCCACCCTTAATAATATTGTACTTTTATTATAAAAAAAGCGCAGAAAAGCAAGTCAATTATTGCTTTTAATCTATTAACGCTATTCATCAATGAGCTTTATAGGTTGGAGATTAACTGCCAACAAATTATGGTCAATATTCTAGATAATTCAAACATAATGTAGCCTATTAAACAAAGTTAATTAGTCTCTCCTCAATAAGCAACGTCCTCTAACACTTTCAATTTTCTATTATCAAAAATGAAAAATGAGAGGGAGAATTTGAGGAGGCGCAAAAGCATCTTCTGAAAGTCGCTTGCGGAACTCAACTAGTAGCGATAGTACAAAAGGTATCTTATCCTCATATTCTGGCATACCGATGAAGTACTGATAGTATGGATTTTATCTTATCTGCTCTAACAGTTCCTCGTCTGGATAATGATACTGTTTCTGGATCAAAAGTGAACCAAGCGCCATGCGCAACAGCTTTGCTGGCATACCTGTTTTGATCGGGAACAACTTTGCATATTCTTTTTCTATGGTATCCCAGGGTATCATCTCTGCTTTCTTGATCCATCTATTTTCTGGATTCATCTGCAGTCCCTGTGGTTGATTAAATCGGTGAATGATATTTGTTTTTCTTCAAATCTATACATGACGTCCTCCGAAGTGCAAGCTTTTTCTTCATTTTTCGCATTTTTTCCTGCATCTTATTATATCACATTCTTCTGATTTTGTCGATATTTCGGAGAATATTTGTGACTTGAGGAGAGACTAATTACATTAAGATTCCCCCCCATCATGTCAGAGCAAAACTGCTCATATTTGATGAGGGGGTTATTATTATATTCAATCTTATTTGTAATATCAAACGTGTAATTAAATAATTTAAATAGTCAACATGTAAATCTCTTACAGTATGCAATAAACTCAATGTCTGAGAGCGGCTTTGAGAAGTAATACCCTTGTATCAGATTACCACCGAAGGACGTGATTATATCCAATTGTTCCTTAGTCTCAACACCCTCTTGAAGCACTTGCAGCTTGATTGATTTGAGCTGATTGACAGTGATCATAAGAAAATCCAGTCCTGCCTTGTCTGTTGCTTTCCAGAGTAGTGATTTGTCAATTTTCACAGTCTTGTAGTTATTAGACATAAGATTAGATAAATTGGAATAGCCTGTACCGTAATCGTCCATGGAAAATGTAAAGCCATAATCCTTCAGTTGTTGCAGTGTATCGTTAAAAATACTGTTACGGAATACATCTACTGTTTCTGTCAGCTCAAGATTGATGAAGGAGACGGGTACATTGTATTTATGCAGTAATTTATCGAATTTCTGGACAATATTCGCGTCACCTAGCTGAAATGGTGAAACATTCAGTTCTATCCATTCAATTCCATACTGTTCAGGGTGATAGTTTGCATAGAACTCACAGACCTTTTCAAGTACGATTTCACCTAGATTGGAAATAAGACCATATTCTTCTGCTGCACTGATAAATTCATCTGGAGGGATAAATCCGAGTTCTGCATCATCCATTCTAACAAGTGCCTCAGCAGAGACAACAGATTGAGAGTCTACAGACCATATCGGCTGATAGTATACAAGAAATGATCTGTTTTCACAGGCTCGACGCACAGCATTTAGCATTCTTGTGTGCTTGCGGATAATGTCCACATCCTTGTTATTGCGCAGAATCATATTTGAATCGATAAAGTCAAGATTTCTACCTCTGTGGAAAGCAGAATCAAGTGTTATATTCTCCTTATCTTCAGGGAGATGTATAACAGTAACCAGTGCATTTAAGTAGATTTTTTTATTTTCAACTGTCCAGCTCTGATTAAATATTGCTTCCAATGCTATAAGATAGTCGTTCTCGACAATTAAATAATTATCTATTTTGTCCCTGTCAAGCATAATTGCATATTTTTCAGTAGTATATGCATAAACATTGTTTTGCCCTACTAGTTTTGAGATTTTATCGCAAACGGTACGGAATGCGACAGTCCTTTCTTCTGAAGAAAGAGTACTGAGAAGCTGATCTGTATTTACAAGTGAAACAGCGATAAGCGTCATTTGGCTCCCCATATTACAGGCTGTTTTGTAGAATTCTAGTAACTCTTTCCGTTTGTATACATTAAGTTCGTTATCGACTTCTAAACTAGCATTTTCAAATACTATCGTCATCAATGATAGCATGACGGCTTCTGTAAAAAGCTGTATTTGTAACTGGCGGAATAGGATTTGTACGACAATGCCCATTATTACGAACCCTAAACCGGAAAAGAGATAGAGGATTTTTTGCTTCTGTACGAACGCAGCTTTTCTGATAAGCACAATGATTGCCTGTACGAGATAGATTATTACAATTGCATGCAAAACAAGGAATGCCTTGTTTCGAATATAATTGCAGTCAGCATCGTAGTAGAACAGAAAATGGTAGAAAAAGTTTGTTGTGATCAGAAAAAATGATAATGCAGCGGGGAGACTGTACAGCAGATAAAAGTTTTTACGTCGATTTATAAGGTGTCCACTTATACATTGAACGTACAATCCGAATACATATATCGTCAGCACATTGAAAAGAAAGTATAAACTGATAGAGATATTGGCTGCTAGATTAATTTTTGATTTTGCAAAATAGCCTGCTAAAATATTGCTGAGACTGCCGGAAAGGACACAGACACAGAGGAAAGCATAAAGTGTGTGTTTTAAGTGATGGATACGTTTGGACATTACGAAGTAGAATATACAGCATATGCAAAGCATAACAGCAGCAATATCATAGGAATTATTATAGGTCGTGCTCGTCATATTTATCATCTCCTTTGATAATATGCGATGCGGCATGGTAACATGCTTTTTGTATAAAATTTCCCTAATATGTATGTTTGACCAAAAGCTATCTATACACTTTTATTATATAAAAAAAATGAGGATTATTCAATAGATAAAATGTTAAGTTTCAATGGATTTAGTATGGTTAAAGCGCTGGAATACTTTATTTCTTAGGCTTTCTATTATCTAAGTATGGTTGTGACAATTACTATTTCAAAATAGAAAAAGAACTTTTATATCGAAGAAATTATCAATAAGAATAATACTATTCTGCACAATAAATGTAAATGGCTATAAATAGACAGAATGTCTTGTAATAAATGTAAGAATTCATTTCTCCTTGTGCTTATTGAATATTCAAGTATTGTATAAATATTATATATGTTTTTTGCAAAAATAGTCAAGTTTTTATGAGATTTATAATTAGAGCTAGCTTAAGAATGTAATATATAGATAGGAAAACAACGTATCAAGCTTTATATCACAAAGAAGTTTTTTGTATATAATTAATTAACTCTAGCGTAAGTTGTAATAATGTAAGATATATTAAAAATAAGATTAGTGTAACCAACCACATTTGATTCATAAAAGCTCATATTCTTAAAAGTATACATTCATTGAAATACAGGTTTATTTAGCTTGCAAGAAATAGTTATAGATAATTGAGGAAGTCCGGTGTGCATAAAATCAAGTGGAATTCACATGGAATGAATATTAGAAAAGGAAAGAATGATTTTATGAACGCAGTAGCTGCCTTTATATTAAGACAGTAAACTGTTATAATCAACAAAATAAAAATATACTAACAGTATTATATTGGTTGAACCATATTACCAGTTTTTAAAAACTGAAAATTTTGTAAATGCGCAAAATAACCTATTGACAGGCAATGCAATTAGTGATATAATAACTATAAGAAGAATACGATTTGTATATAATTGTACGAGAGGGGTATATTAATGTTGTATAATGTATATTATCCTGCTGAGGATGGCAATACGGAGACAATCGTTCTGCTGCATGGTTTTGGAGGCAATTCACGCATCTGGAAGTATCAGTTACCGTTACTCTCAAAACATTATAATGTTCTTACCATTGATCTTCCAAGTCATAATGAAGGTAATTTGCAGCTTTCACAGCTTGAGTTAAGTTTAGATGCAATAAGCAGAGAAATACTTGCTGTATGTGATAATTATTCTGTTAGAAACGCTATATTCATGGGGGTATCGCTTGGAACTATTTTTGTGAAGTACATTCAAGCGTTTTATCCTGAATATGTTGACTTTGGAATTCTTGTTGGCGCCGTTGCAACTGTAAATGCATTACTTCACGGATGTGCTCATCTTTTTTCAAAAATAGGCGATAAGCTTCCGTTTGCAGCAGTTTACCATGTTTTTAGTTGGATTATTATGCCTGGTAAGCGTAATGAGGAAAGTAGAAGTATTTTTCGTAAATGTGCAATTGCATTGAATAAGAAGGAATTCAAGTTGTATATGCATATTTTCAACCAGGCTTTTCGTTTCAGCAAGATATTTGAAAAGGAGCATCATCCAGAAAATATTTATATATCTGGTAAGCTTGACTCCTGCTTTCTGCGTCGCACAGTACGTGAAGCTAAGATTACCTGCGGTCGAATGATTCAGATGGCTTCATGCGGTCATGTATGTAATATTGTACAGAAAGAACGATTTAACGAGCTTATGATGCAGGTACTTGATAGGGATTATATTATCATGGCAGAATGATTTCCTTAGGAAGATGTTCTATTGACTTCTTTAAGACTGTAAATAATTAAGGATCAATAAACTACCCTCGGCGTGTGAGTCGGGGGATATTTATTTTTTGAGGGATATTATTTAATGCACTTGATTTGTTAAAAAGATAATATATTGACATAATATTTTTAAAATGATATAATACAATCGGTTGGAGGAATGCGAATGCAGAAAACAAAGATAAAACACATTATGCAATGGCATATTACTCATAGATGTAATCTTAGATGCAGTCATTGTTATCAGAACGATTACGGTTCTGAGCTTAATTATGATGATCTTAAATGTCTTTTATTTCAGTATATCAATTTCTGTGATAAAAATTATTTTCGCGGACACATCAACTTTACTGGCGGAGAACCCCTCCTTTCAGAATATCTTTATGATATTATGGAAATGTGTGATGAATATAATATTACTTTTGGTCTTCTTACTAATGGAACTCTTATTGATGAAAGAACAGCAAAAAGATTAAGTCAATTTCGCGGTATTTCTTTCGTTCAGGTTAGTATAGATGGTACTGAACACACTCATGACAGTGTGCGCGGAAAGGGGAACTTTAAAAAAGCTATTGAAGGACTCAAACTTGTTGGAAGTTATGGTGTACAGACAATGGCTGCTTTTACTTGTCATAAACGCAATTATTCGGAACTTGAAGATGTTATACATATTGTGCGAAAGAACAAAATAGACCGTTTTTGGGCTGACAGGTTAATACCTATGGGAAACAACTGCGAAGATTTACTTTCTACTGAAGAATACCGTAAGGTAATATGTATCCTTACGCAAGAACATAACAAAAAAAGTTTATTTTCACATACAGATGTTCATCTTAATCGTTCACTACAATTTCTCGAAGGAGGAAATTGTTATTATCAGTGTGCTGCAGGGAAAACACTTCTAACACTTCTTGCTGACGGCACATTACTGCCGTGCAGACGCCTTTTTATCCCCATCGGGAACTGTCTTGTTAATGATATGAATGAATTGTGTGAGAAAAGTGAGATCATTCATGAATTGAAGGAACAAAAGATACCTGAAGATTGCATGTTGTGTCCTCAAGCAGTGTTATGCAGAGGCGGAGCAAAATGTCTTACGTATGCTGTGACCGGTGATTATAGAGGCAAGGATATAAATTGTTATTATAAGTATTAAAGCATCTAGAAAAAATTATAGGAGGAAATCATGATAATCCGAAGAACAAAAAGAATATCTTTAAAACTATTCGTTCTAATGACATTATTATTAATGTTTATACTTTCGCTTTCTCCCATAAACGCATTTGCCGATGATAAAGCTTATGAAGTAAGAAGTGCGGAGTTCAATGTCGCATTTACCAAGGAAGGTAATGCTGTTATTAGTGAAAAATTTGATGTTGAATTTATCAAAGGAGATTTTTCACATTTCTACATAGATATTTTCAATCCGAACAATAAGCTTGAATACATTCAGAATATAGATGTACTTGATGTAAAGATTAACGGTATTCAGGCTGAAAAACAGTTTAACATGGACAGAAATGATAATCATTACTATTTTGAAGAAAGTTCTGATAGATTTACAATCCATTGGTTTCGCCATGCATCTGATGAAACAGTAAGTTATGAAATCGAATACATGATAGATAACGCAGTTAAGCTCGATGAATACGGTAGGGCTGTGTTTGCTTGTAGGCTTATTGGTCAGAATTTTCCTAAAACAGTAGGTTCGGTTAAAACTACTGTTGAGTTCATCGGGATTGATGAAGATACTATGGCGATATGCACTAAAGGAACTACTGCATATTATGGTAATACAGCTGTTTCTGAAACATCAAACGTTGCCGGAATGTATCAGCTAAATGTAAATACGACAAGTGAATATTTTGGATCTCTTTTAGAGCTTGATAGTGTTGAAGTTCCGAATTATGTTAGAAGATCAGATAGTTCTGAGTCGGGTCACGTTGTGGTAAGAGTGAATGGCAGACGTTTCAATCTCTGTGGCTTTATATGTCCCGCTACCTCCTGTGTTATAATATTTATACTTGTCGGTTGGGGGATGTTTATTAAACCTAGTAAATCCAAGTTGAATGCTATGCTCAAAAAGGATCCAAAATTATTTGATAACGCTGCATCACGTATAGACGAAACGGGGCTTCCTTATTTGTGGTGTTATTTTTTCAGCATTCCGGATAAAAACAAGTATGATCATTATGCTAGATGTTTTTATCTTGAATTGATAGATCTCATTAAAAAAGGACAAATCACAATAGGCAAAGACAGCATTAGGTTCAATAGTAATATTATCTATGAAGACTATAATAACGAAATGCATAAAGATGATGTTGATTTCATCAGTCTTCTGACTCATATGTGTGAGGATTCTAATAAACTTGATAAAAACGAAATACTTTTAAATAGTTTCAGTAAAACGATTTGTAATCCATCTATACAGGTTCATTTTGCACATAGAATCAAACAGTGGAGCGATGCATATTATATTAATTTGAGAAAAACAATGATATACTCTGATATGAAATCATCGGGACAAATGAAAAAGATAGCTGATGATATAAACTTATGGCTCAAATACGGCCAATTCATGGAGTTCAACATCATTCCTTGCGACTGCCTGAGTATTATTCAAAGAACTGGATCAGTTAACTTATATACAGTTCTTGAAATGCTTTGTTCAATTTCCAATCTTGGTAATCATGAAAAATATGATGAAAATACTTATGCATTGTACGTTAGTCTATATAATGTATTTCAATATATTAACACTAATCTACTCCCACAGACAACAGCACGTTCATTCGTTTCTACAGGATCAGATAGCAGTAGTGGTAGCAGTTGCTCAAGTTGCAGTAGCTGTAGTAGTTGTAGTAGCTGTAGTAGCTGTGGAGGCGGTGGTGCAGATTGATGTATCATTTTGTATTATGAAAACATTATAGCATCATCAGAATAGGATTATTAAGAATTTGTTAATATAGTTTTACATTAAAAATTGATAAAACTGAAAATACTTTAGTCCATAATGTCTGTTTTGGCTAACAAGATTGATGATGAACAAATACTAAGTTATATAAAACGTCTTTGTTCTATCGTGTATTAGAAGCCGAGGTAACATTGGATTTTAAAGAGCAGGATATCAGTGACAATGACAATATTGCCCTGTATTGATTAGAGTCATTTTTGACAATGATAAACGCATAGACTCTTTGGAAGCAAGTCGATTAAGAATTTAGCTTCTTAATAACTGGCGAAGGCATTACTGAATTTAAATATTACGTTGATGTAAACTTAATGTTTATATGAAATAGTGGATATAGTTATGCTTCAGTTCTTTATAATAGAATATTGAAGGGCTATTAAAGTATATTATTATAACGAATAAGCAGAAACCGTCGGATTTGATAAACACCGACGGTTTTTCTATTAGTATTATTGCTAATGAAAAAGAAAGATTTTCATAGACTATTTCTGATTAATATATTGTAGTCGTAAATAAACTGCATCTTACATCTATCTGTTGAATGATGTATAATATGCTACAAGGAAATTGATGGAGGCAATTGGATATTTCGAATAGATTCATGTAGTAAATTGGAGCTTTTTTGAACATAGAAGGAGTGTTATTCGGAATAAAACAACAGAGTTCGCAACATTCAGACAGGCAAAGGCATAGTTTTTTTATTTTCTAAGACCTGTTATAACATCACCTTCGATTTAAATGGCAATTGATTGTTTTCTTATAATATTTATACTGTTTATTGAAGATGTAGTCAAGCATAATACCTTATTATTATAATGACAATGACGGTCTTTAAATACATTTGTTCCTATTTATAGCCTTTAGTCTTTACAGGTGAAAATATATTCACAAATCTTTTTTTCATAAATTAAAAATCCATTCATGAACTTTTCAAGAATCAATTGCTTCAACATATTCGCAATCAATATTATACCGTCAGATACTCTTTTTCATAATGACATCAATATATTCCGAAAGGGAAAAGCATCCATCGTTTTTACATTGTCTGAATGCAGTTATTGCTAAATAATACAATTCATGATCAAGTGTCCAAATTATCGTTCCATCTGTTTCGCAGAACTCAGAACCGTAAATATTATCATCTATAACAAATCTCATATTGCGTGATTTGATCTTTTTATTCTTAAAAGTCAGGATGCTACAATCAAAATCTGTCTGAAATGATATATTATCCGATTTTTCTTTCAATGCATTAAAAATGTGTCTAGCCCTTTTTAATCAACATTCATATAAATATAATAACGCCCTGTCTTCTTCAGTCTGATCATGATTCTTCTTCCATTTTAAATATACAAACGTTTTAAGAATATGGATTTTAATTTTTTTGGTAAAAGGTATTGACAAGTGTATTAAGATGTGATATTATATGAGTGTAACAAGTGTACTATTCGACATAGTACACATAGCACAGGAAGGAGCTGCTTATGTTTACAATTGACCTGACAAGCCGAATACCCATATATGAGCAGATATATCAGAAGATCGTCATGCTTATCCTTAACGGGACACTTGCAGAGAATGATCAGCTTCCGAGTGTGAGATTACTTGCTAAATCTGCTGGAGTAAACCCGAATACAGTCTCCAAGGCATATCAGGAACTTGAGCGCAACGGTGTTATATATTCTGTCCCAGGTCGAGGAAGCTTTGTATCTGCGCAGAATTTTGATGAGTTCCGTAAAAAGATTATGTTAGATTTTGATTCTACGGTAAATGAGGCTTTTGAAAGAGGGCTATCTCCAGATGACCTTAAAGCAAGAATCGACTCATTGTTTATTGCTTATAGAAAGGATGATTTAGCATGATTGAACTAAAAAACACAGTAAAAAAGTTTGACAGCTTTACAGCGCTTGATGGTGTTAATCTTACTATAGAAAAGGGAACCTCTTTTGGTCTGCTTGGTTCAAACGGAGCTGGAAAATCGACAATTCTCAGGCTTATTTCTGGAATTTATGCTCCCGAATCAGGAGAAGTAATAATAGATGGTGAGAGTGTTTTTGATAACGTTGACATAAAACAGAAAGTCTTCTTCATAAATGATGAGACAATTCAGTTCGGCGGATTTACACTAAAAAAGCTAAAAGATTTTTATAAGGATTATTATAAATCCTTTTCTGAAGAAATCTTTGAAAGTCTTCGTAAAAAGATAGGCCTTCCGCTTGATAAGAAGATAAATACCTTTTCAAAGGGTATGAAGCGTCAGGCTATAGTTATAATAGGACTTGCCTGTCGTACAGATTATCTTCTGCTTGATGAGGCTTTTGATGGACTTGACCCGACTATGCGTATAATTGTAAAGAATATGCTTATTGATGCTATGCTGGATCGGCAACTTACAGCTATAATTTCTTCACATAATCTTAAAGAGATAAACGAGGTTTGTGATAAAGCTGCTTTGCTTCATAACGGAAAAATTGTTTTCTCTCGTGATATTGATGATGTAAAGGGCAGTGTACATAAGATACAGGTTGTATTCAGTAAGAACGAGGACGGTACAATAGCTAATTATAAGAAAGAAGATTTTTCTCAGGATGGAATAGAGATATTACATTATGAGCAAAGTCAAAGCATATGTTTTATAATTGCAAAGGGCGACATAGAGACAATAAAGGCGGCTCTTGTTCCAAAGCATCCTATGCTTACAGAGGTAATCCCTCTTACTCTTGAAGAAATATTTGTCTATGAACTGGAGGTGCTCGGATATGACAGCAACGATAACATCACCGAGTAAGAAAAAAAGTTTCTTTTCAATACGTTTTATAAGTAACATTTCACAAAACATGAAGCTTCTTATAACAAATATGTTTTTTCACTTACTTTGCTTTCCTGTTCTAATGGGAGTGGTGCTGAGAGAAATGTATCTTTCTGATCAGAAAGTGTCATATAGCGATGATAGTATACCTTTTGTGTTTATAGCCTTCGTTGCTTTTATTTTCAGTGTTGTTCTTGGTTTTGTAATCCCAATGATCAATTTTCGTTATCTTTACAATAAAACGCTTGTGGATATGAATTATTCACTTCCACTGAACAATCGCCAGCGCTTTTTTGCAGATTACATTTCAGGTCTTATTGTATATCTTGTACCATTGTTTGTTGGATTTGTAATTTCTGCAATAGAAATTCTTATTGGTTCGACGTTCATAGATTTGCACGAGTTATTTGAGTACTTTCCACTTATACTGAAAATCTCTTCAATTATGATAATCGGTATGATAATGCAGTATTCTCTTGCAGTGTTGGCAATAATATTTGCAGGTAGTACATTTGAGGCTCTTTTCAGTATAGCATCAATAAATATTATGATTCCTTCGTTTATAAGCATTACTTGGATTAATATTGTTAATGCTGCTCATTTCGGACTTGATGAAAGTTCAATTATCAAGAACTTAACTTTCTTTACAACAAGCCCTGTGGGAGTTTGCGGATACATTATATATTATATCAATATATTAGAGACGTCTCAATTTGATTATGGATTTACTAGAATTACAGAGCGGTTATCCTCTTTTACTGATTTGAGTTATGCAGCCTTTTTAATAAGATCTATTCTTTTTACTGTTCTAATTGTTATGATATCTTTCCTGCTTTATAAAAAACGAAAGGCAGAAGATGTTTCTAAGCCATATGTTTTTAAGGGATTCTATTATGCAATAATGACTATTACAATATATTGCATCGTTTCACTGATGAAGATGACAATTATTTTAAACGGAGTGGTTACTTCTCTTATCGTAAGTGGAATAATATGGTTTGTTATGGAGGTAATTAGGAGACGAGGCTTCAAACGCTTTTGGAAATCGGTGATAGGCTTTGCTGCAGTAAGTGTTGGCGTATTAGGAATTATCAAATTTATTGATATTACTAATGGCCTTGGAAGAGCAAAGTATTTACCTTCAGTCTCATCCGTAAATAATATGGTTGTTAATATTTATGGAACGAATGAAATTGAGAATGTGAATAATCGTCTTTTGACTGATAAGCAACTTATCAGCGATATTATAGAGTTTAACCAAGAAATCGTAGATCGTCATTTTCACCCTGATAACTACAAATACGAGATTTATTCCAAATATTTTGATCAGAACAATGCTTATAATAACTTTGATGAAATTAGTATTGATATAACCTATTACACAAAGAGCGGAGCGGCATATATTCGTAATTATTGCGTTCCCTCAGCAATGCTAACTGAATTTGCCTGCGATCTTTATACAAGTGAAGAGTATGCTGAACAAATTACAAAAGAGGGATATAAGAATAGTTTATGTAAGGGACGTGGTTCATATACCATTCATGTTGAAAATCCTACAGAGGCTGAATACTGTCAGATTACTTTAACAGATAAGAGAGGCAGTTCTAAGATTGTGGAGATTTCGATTGAGGAAGGCAAACAATTGTTTGAAGCGTTACGTATGGATATTGCAAATATGTCACCTGAGGACCTGAAAAAATCTGATTATTATTGTGAATTGAATGACATATTGATTAATTCTGCGTGTCATAATACTACAGCATTTATGGACGAGCGTGATATTAAATATAATAAAACATCAAAAGAAATGATAAATACCATGTTTCTGAATGAAGACTATTTGACTATAAAAACTGATCCTGTGTATTTGTTCCCAATTTACGCATTCACTAATTCTGATTATATCGATAGATTTTTCAATTATTTATATCATTACAAAGGTTATGATTCAGAATATAACCATGATCTTATAAAACTTGAAAATACTCTTTGTCTTGGTATTCACAGGGAACGGTCTTCATATGACTATGACTTACAAAGAAACATGCAGTTAGATAATGTTACTTCAGTTGAAAAGCTTTTGGATATAGCTACACCGATTGTTATAGATGAAAAAGTTATTGCGGAGGTGCAGTTTACTGGTTCGACACTTTACGTTATCGATCGTCCTGGCAATCGTGAAATTCTTGAAGAAGCGATGCAAGATTTAAAAAAGTACACATAAATTAAAAAACGTTATTTATTATTATTGCATCAAAGATAATTTTTTTCGTAAATACTGTTGTGATGATATTATATTGTTAAGAAACGAAGTTGGCGGACAAACTAATGGAAAAGTTTAAATACGTAGTATATCATTAATAAACTTATCAGCTTCCTTAATTTTAAGGAAGCTGATTTTTGGGGGGGCGAACCCCCGGTCATTACTGGGGTTTCAAAAAGCTTTAGCTATGAGTAGAAAAAGAGACCTCCAATGTTATAACCCGAGTTTGACGAAAAAATGATAAAAACCTTGGCGTTGCCACTCTTCTGAACGGCGATTCCAAGGCTTTTTGCTATAAACAGAGATTAAATAAAAGGTGACATTATGTATTACAATTATGGCCTACAGTTACATTTCTATCTGTGATTTTTGCTGCTTCAACTCGCTGATCATAAAGCATTTTCTTGGGATATTTATGTTGAATGACTTGAGAATAAGATCAAGATCAGGATCATCGAGATCGCAGAAACAATAATACGTATCACTGAGTTTCTCAATCTTCCACTTGTTTAAAGCATCCTGTATTCTATCCGCAGAATGTATATTACTGAAAAGCAGATTATCATCAACAAGCTCAGGATGCTTTTCTCTTAACTGTCTTTGGATAAGAGACATTCTTTCTGTACGCCTCCAAATTGTCTGAAACTAATAATAAGTCCGCGAGCAACATCATCAAAACTCTTATGCAGTGATAATTCAAGGTGACTGAATCTGGAATACTTAAGAACAACATGAAGCACATTGACATTAAATACTTCGCCATATTTGCTCATAAGAGTAATATCTTCCTTCCAGTCTACCTGTGCCTGTTCACCGGGGGCTTTCTCATATCGATGATGCCTTCCTGTTACATTCTTAGGAATAAGTTTGTTCTTCCTTATGTATTTGGGTAAATTCGCATATGTACCAATTCGCTTTACGCCATATTTCTTGATCAGGAAATCATATACAGCTGAAATCTTTGCACGATTTATTTTTAGATTATCTATTATCTCATCGAGATATTTATCCAGTCTGCTCCTTTTTCTCCTGCTTTTAGGTTTCCCTTCATAACCTGCGTAAGATTTCTTAACCGTTCTCCAATCCATATCATAAATGAAAAGATGATGTATATATGTAAAAAGCTATATTACTCCAAATAGCTAAAAAATCATTGCAACGAAAATATTAATGTCAAATATTTAGATTGTGAAGAAACATCTGATACGAAAGCAATATTTTTTCTCAGCTTTATTGCCGAGAATTTTTGATGATTTATATTTATAGCGAATAATCTGATGGCACTTAATTTGATCGTTTAAAAATGTATTGATTCTTAAGCCGATGGCTTATTCATCATGATAAATTTAATCTGTTGAATACGGATTGAGAGATAATTAAATTGTAATATAATAACCTTATTATATCGCGCAAAAAAGCGGCTTAATACAGTCGCTTTTTTGTAAAGTATCTATAAGTTTTCTATTCAAGGCTTTATTTGACCTTGTCAGTAATTATAATCGATTGTGTGGATTGGTTTGTTGAATTTCCTTGAGAAACTCACCTTATATGAATGATTTCTTCCTTCTTTTACGACGTTCAAAGTAAATAGGCTTAACTCTTCGCCTAGGTTGATTATCTTATGAGTAGCCACTCCGTTCTGCCACTGCTTCACCTGTATTCCCTCGTACGTGAAGTCTGTTATCTCAAGTATTACAGGGGTGTCGACCAAATCAGCGGAAAGTACCTTAGTCCATGTTCCATCCGTTTCTTCACAAAAGATATCGCCTCTGAAAATGCTGTATTCATACTGGAAATCCTCACTTTTAAGTTCCTTTCCATCGTATCCGTAACCATTGTAATGAACGACAACATTCATTTTATAATCATAGGAACGGGGATTTGTCAGATTACCGTTATCGCAGCTGATAAGCTGCTTTCTCAGCATACAAAGATCGAATACATCTATCCTGCCGTCCCTGCAAAGATCCGCCCTTGTCCAGTCGGGCATGGACACATCGTCAGAGCCCTTCAGCCATTTCTGCAAGGTCAGCAGATCCGCGATGCCGAATACATTATCTCCGTTTACATCGCCGAGGCACTTCCACTCCACCTTTTCACCATGGTATTTGCTCTTCGGAACCGTTGCCTGTAAGATACACAGGTAATCAGTGTTGCATATGCCGTAATCGGGAGAGCGTTCAATGTAGTATACGGAGATATTTCCGTCAGAGATCTCCATGTTCCTGATGCTTACACCGCTGCCGCCAGTGGAGTCAACTTCCCAGTCAAGGAACAGCACGTTGCCTTTGAAGAACTCGTCGCCGTACTTGGACATAACCTTCCTCTGCAGGCTCTCATTTGTAAACCAGGAGGACATTATCTCCTGGAGCTCCTCTTCCGATGTCACCACCGCAGGTCCGCTCTCTGTCATTTTTTCATAGTTGATGCCACGAACCGTTGTGGCTATCTTGTCCATAAAGGTAGTACCGCTACCGTTTTTTTGTACGTTAAAGACTATATCCGCGGTATTATAGGGATATTCATCAATGATAGCCTCGTTCCATGTATAAAGCTCATAGCCCTCGGGCAGATACTTTTCATCGATGTAAAGATCATGAACGGTCTTGCCTGTGCGCTCCGTATCCCAGTAATAGGGATTAGAGCCCTCGCAGTACTTGACAGTGCCGCCGAACAGGCTGAGTACATCGTCATTGGGTATCTCTATGGTCTTGCCCGTATCTATATCCACTACTTTTATACGTACAAGATCGCTTTCCAGAATCTCATTGTCGTTCCAGACAACATAGGAACCGTCATACTGTTCCTTAGGTATCTCTACCCTGAGGATATCAAAATCCGAGGTCCTCATGAGCACTCCGCTTATCACAGAGGTATAGTCGATTTCCAGATAACCGTCCTTTTTTACCACGTCCCTCAGACCATGCTTGAACACTCGTCCCCTGTAGGGGTCAAGGTAGGTATTCAGCATCAGCACATAATTCTCGAAGAACAGCTCCGAATACTGCTCCGTGAACTTCTTTGCCGCGCTCTCATTCAAATATCTCGAAAGGAACTTGTCAAGTTCCTCCTTTGAGGTTATGACCGCCGAATCCGAGCCGTAATACTTATCGTAGATCTCATTTGCGGAATACTTCAGTTCTCCCGAATAAATGCTGTAGGACGAAAATGTCAGCCTTGCGTCGCTCAGATACGAATCGCTCAGGGTTATCTTATTGCCGTTATCCGCAACGGTACAGTCGGCAACAATAGCCTTTTCAACAAGGGGAACGCCTGCGTCAGCGCCTCTTGCGAAATCCCATCTGATAATGCCTTTTCCGCTGTTCAGAGCCCTGTAAACAGCAACAAAGCGTTGTGTGCCTCCGTCCAGTACCTTTGCTGTTTCCACGGAACATGATGACCGGAACAGTTCCCTGAACATATCCTCATCCACAGCTGAGGTCCAGCTGTATGCCGTACCGATAGCTTTGTCTATACAGAACAGAACGAGATCATCCTTTGCGGATACAGCTCCGTTCTTCTCCTTATATGCCTCGTACTCGGCAGCACAGTCGGGAAGCCAGCCGTAGATATCTGTCTCGGTGATCTCCTTATCCTCGTCTACTGCAAAGGAATAGAAAGCAGAAGCGTTAACGCCTCCCAGATCGATCCCCGCCTTTTGAGCAAGGGCATTGTTCTCCATAACAGGGTCGTATCCGTCCTCAGGCATTATGCATATCTGTATCCACTTGTCGGTCAGTGCCACAGCAAACTCACCCTGCTTCTCTGGAGCATAGTATACTGCCACCTCATAGCAGCTGCCTGTCTCCGAGCTTTCCGAGCAGTAAGTTTCACGTTTGAGTTCTTTCATCATGCCTTCCGTTGTCCTGATCTCATAACGTGACGCTCCCTGCTGTTCATCATCTGACGTTCCTGCCATACTCTCCTTGAACACAACACATACAAGGCCGTCCTTTACAAGAGTAGCACCGTATGTATTCCTGAATCCAAGAGCACTTTCAAAGCTGTCGGGGATCCAGTCGGGAAGAGCAGCCCCCATTGCATGATCGGCAGCATATACTTTAGATAATGCGAAAGGAGAAAGCTTTTTTACCGAAATAGTTGTGATTGCCGTTGCAACAGAGGCAATTACTGCAATAATTTTCTTGATATTCATAATATTCACCTACCATACTTTAGATTATTAGCATAGATATGCTTTATTCCATTATATAATGATATCTGTTTGAATGCAAAAGATTATCTTATTTTATGTTTTTCTAATTTAACGTGTAAGAATAGTGAAATGTGCGGATGAATTCGTAAATTTTTTATGAACAATTCGTAGACAAGGGCTAAAAAATTTTTTAAAAGTAATGAATTTATGTCAATGTCGTATGTTGTGAAAAAATAGAAAGACTATAATTCCTCAAATTACAGATATACTCGTATATTTAGCAAGTAAAATTACTATATCAAGAAGTAACATTAAATGTGTTACCGGAAAATGGGTGGGATTTGTTTATAAACTATTAAAAATGTAGCAATATTATTGATTTTTACGTTAAAATGGTATATAATAATTGATAATAAATACAAAAATATTTGCCTTTTCTTCCGGAGGTATTTTTATGTTATATAATGATCCTGTTTTCTTAAAAATTGCAGAAGCGTTGCTAGTAGAATATACAAGCGTTTACTATATTGATGCCAAAACAAATGAGTATCAGTGGTATTCCGCAGACGCTGAGTTTCAGTCTCTTCATATAGAGCAGGGCGGTAAAGATTTCTTCAAAAATCTTAAGAGAGACGCAGATAAGGTTATTTATGAGGATGATAAGCATATATTTATGCAGGATATTCAAAAGGAACACCTCCTTTCTCTTGTTCGTAAGGGCGATAAGCGACGAATAGAATATCGCCTTATGATTGATGGCAAGCCTGTTTATCATGCACTTAGTTTGATAAGAGGAGTCGGTGCTTCTGACGACTATTTTATTCTCGGAGTAAAGAATGTTGACAAGGAAGTAAGAGATCGTCAAAAGGCTGAAAAGTTTGAGCAAGAGAGGGAAATCTACAATCAGATAGCTGAAAGTTTAGCTGGCCATTTTGATACGCTTTACTATGTAGATATTGATACAAATGAATATTTCGAATACTCTTCTACAGATACATATAAAAATCTGAATATTCCTACCAAAGGCAACGACTTTTTCAGCGAGAGCCTTAAGAATATGAAAATATATGTTCATCCGGACGATCAAGAAAGAGTAATACCTTTGTTTAACAAACGTGTAATTAAGAGAAATCTTATAAATTCAAGAATGTTCAGTGTTACCTATAGACTTGTTATTTTTGGTTCTGTTATGCACTGTCGTTGTATTCAGATATGGGCAAACGATAAAAAACATATTCTTGTAGGAATTGAAAACATAAATGATGAGGTCAGGGCAAGTGCATTGCTAGAGGAGACAAAGAGACAAAGTATTACTTATGGTCAAATTGTTAACAGTCTCGCTTTGAGATATGACGTCATATTCTATGTTAACAGTGAGACCGGTGAGTATTCGAGATATTCTTCTGGTGTCATTACTATTGATCAGTCATTAACTTTTAATGGAAAGAATTTTTTTGCGGATGCTCATGAAGTAATCAATACACAGGTACATGCAGAAGATAGAGACAGGATGCTATCCAAACTTGATAAAGACTATATTATTACTACTTTAGGAAACACTACTCAGTATAGTGAAGATTACAGAAATCTAGCAGACGACAGGATTGAGCACATAAGACTCACTGTCATGCGTTCAAATGATAATGTTCATTTTATTGTAGGAATTGAAAATATTGATGAAGAGGTCAAGAAAGAGCAGGAGCAGATTGAAGCTCTAAAACGTGCAAATGAGCTTGCAAGACGGGATGTACTGACAGGAATAAGAAATTTTACTGCTTTTCATGAATTAGAAGATTCAATCCAGAATAGTATTGACCGAGGATTAGGTCATTCTCCGTTCGCAATAGTTATCTGTGATATCAATGACCTTAAGCATGTTAATGACACAAATGGACATGATGCGGGTGATGAATATATAAGATCATCTTGCAGAATGATTTGCAGTATTTTTGCACACAGCCCTGTGTTCAGGATAGGTGGCGATGAATTTGCTGCTGTTCTTGCTGGAAATGACTACGACAAACGAATGTCCCTTGTAGGCATGCTTCGAAGAAAAACACGCGAAAACTACAAGCAGAATAAGGGCCCTGCTGTAGCCGTGGGAATAGGCATATTTGACAGAATGAAGGATAAAAAGGTCTCAGATGTTTTCAAACGTGCTGACGAAAATATGTATGAAGATAAATTGAACCTTAAGTCCGGAAAGGTTGTTATAGACAGAAAAATGCATGAAGAGACGTTTTCGAAGATACCTGCTGATAGAAAAAGAATACTTGACAATATGTTCGAGATGAACTTTATTACATCTGAGGGTGTATATATTTATCTTTGTGACATGAAGTATGATTATTCCAGATGGTCAAAAAGTATTGTCGATTCATATGGGCTCCCATCGGAGTATATGTACGGTGCAGGAGCGATTTGGGAAGAGCATATACACGAGGAAGACAAGGAAGCGTATCGCAGAGGAATTGCTGATATTTTTGCCGGAAACCTTAGTGGTCACGATATGCAGTACAGGGCAAGAAGAATCAACGGTGAATATAATGTTTGTACATGTCGTGGAATAGTGCTCAAAGATGAAAATGGTGAGCTTGATTATTTTGTAGGAACTATCAGGGATCATGGAGTACAATGTAACATCGATAGTCTAACAGGTCTAGAGAATCAATATGGTCTTTTTGAGGAGATACAAACAAATATTATAAAAAATAAGGAAATACGAATCGGTATTGTCGGTATTGCAAAATTTTCTGAAATAAATGAATTATATGGATATCATTTTGGAAATCTAGTGCTTCAGAAGTTTGGCCGTTTCCTTTTTGAGCATGTGGAAAATCTTGGTAGAGTGTACAGACTTGACGGTACAAAGTTTGCTATACTTTGTTCATCACTTTCTGTTGAAGAAGTTACAAACAGATACGCTGACCTGCGTTCGTATTACAGAGAAGGAATTCTTATTGATGATAAAAACATTATACTGGAATTGAACGCAAGTCTTATTGAATTAGATAATTTCAATATTGACTCACAAACCGTAATGACATGTCTTACTTTTGCGTATAATGAATCAAAGACAAAGAAGCACGGAGATCTTGTAGTGTTCAATAACGACGTTGGCAACGGTAACAAGGAGAAGGTTGAGAAATTTAATACAATAAGAGCTTCAATAACTAAGGGGTTTGACGGATTTTATCTGATGTATCAGCCTGTTGTCGATGCTCAAACTGAGAAATTGATAGGTGCAGAAGCTTTAATAAGATGGAAAAGTCAAGAATATGGAGTTGTACCTCCTGACATGTTTATTCCGTTATTGGAACAAGATCCGAATTTTCCGTCGTTGGGTGAATGGATAATTAATACAGCAATAAGAGAAGCAGGGGAGATTATTAAAAGTAATCCGGATTTCGTTATTAATGTTAATTTATCATATTCTCAGATAGAAAAACCGGATTTTGTTGATATGGTAATGTGCATACTTAATAAGGCTGAATACCCACCCGAGCATCTTTGTCTCGAAATAACTGAAAGATGTAGACTCTTAGATTTAGACCTTTTGAAAAATACAGTATGTAGCCTAAAAAGTAGAGGTATAAAGGTTGCTCTTGATGACTTTGGAACAGGCTTTTCTTCTGTTGGAATTGTTAAGTATCTTCCTTTTGACATCATAAAGATAGATAGGAGCCTTGTCCGAAATATAGAAAATGATATTAAGGAGCGAGAATTGATAAAAAATTTTGTAATGATTGCAAATACATGTGGTTCTTCGGTTTGTGTAGAGGGAATAGAAAACCTTGCGATGGGTGAAATCCTTAGACAATATAATGTTGATTGCTTCCAGGGATATTATTACTCAAAACCTTTGATATACGATGATTTTATAAAATGGATGAAATAGTAAGTTGTTTTTAAACGCATCATATATTATCTATACTTGTAGACTGTTTTTCACTCAAGGAACTTTTAATGAATATTATATAAATAAGAACGGTATAATATTGTTTTAAAATTAAGGAGTTTTATTATGAATTTAGATTTTCATTTTTTTACAGAACATATTAAGTCAATGGCTAGTGTGTTTTCTGTTGAGGTTTATCAAGACGGAACATATGGAAATATACGTCTTGTAACAGGAAACGCCATCTTCTTTAAAAAATCAGATGATGATCATGAAAAGATAGGTGAAGAAGCTCTTTATAATACTGAATTTTCGCCAAATCAACCCTATGAATATTATATGCCTAAAGATAAAAATTTCGAAGAATTTTGTTATCGTAGTGCTATTCATGGTGAAACATTGCACACCTACATACATCCGGAAAGAATGCCTATGTGGTTGCATCTTACTGCAATACCATTACAATCTGATAAGCCAAATATCGGATATTGTGGCTTTGTGCAAAGCTTTTCTGAGGCGCCTGATTATTCGCTTATGGCAAATACGGAACCGGATATTTCATCAAAGGTTTTACAGATATGCATGAAACTTCGTAGTTCAACTGATTTTTCGTCCTCAATAAGTGAAGTAATTAAAGATATACGTGATTTATGTGATGCCGAGCATTGCTGTATATTGCAAACCGATTTCAGCCAACGAAAATGTTCGGTTCTCTGTGAGGCTTTTAGTGAGCATACAGATCTATTGTCTATGGAAAAATATGTTGATGATGATTTTTTTGCTATAGTAGACACATGGGAAGGAACAATTGCGGGTAGCACTTGTGCAATAATTAAAGATAACCGTGATTGGGAAGAACTTAAAAAAACAAATCCTGTTTGGTATAATTCAATAATGCCATCGGGCGCCAAGAGCATAGTTCTATTTCCGTTAAAATACCATGAAGATACTTTAGGTTATATATGGGCTATTAATTTTGATGTAAACCAGACTATGAAAATAAAAGAAATGCTTGAATTGACAACATATTTTCTGGCTTCTGAACTGGCAAGTTATCAATTGTTTGAACGTATGGAAACGCTAAGTTCCAAAGATATGCTTACAGGAATCTTTAACAGAAATGCAATGAATAATCGTATAGACTTTTTGTTGACTAGTGAAAACAAACATAATGATTCTGTATGTATTATTTTTGCGGATCTTAACGGTTTAAAACAGGTTAACGATAACGAGGGCCATTTTGCTGGTGATTTATTGTTGAAAGATGCAGCTCTTACATTACAAAAACATTTCCCTGACTACGAAATATATCGTGCAGGAGGAGATGAATTTATGGTTCTTGCATTAGAAAGTGATAAAGAAAAAATGATAAAGAGAATATCAGAATTTAAATCCGCAACTTCAAAACCAGAGGGCGTATGTTTTGCTGCAGGCTGGAGTTATGAAACTGTTAAAGAAATAAGGAAAGCTATGCATAATGCTGATGAAAATATGTATGCCGACAAAGAAGAATTTTATCGTAAATATCCTGAAAGGAAAAGATAAAATACATTTTATTCTATATAAAAATAAAATGGCTTTTCAGTTTGCCCGACATGGGCACAATCTAACGGGTGAAAGTCCCGAACATACCCAGATAGTGGGAAGTGTATAGCCGAACAGCAAGGGTGTCCGCCGTGAGGCGGAATCTGAAGGAAGCTGTAA
>JAEEGJ010009978.1_pt1 | contig 25035 bp, 16 predicted proteins | sample 8958761 | NCBI WGS metagenome assembly JAEEGJ01 (sample SAMN16246546, study PRJNA631951) | gut metagenome | biome: gut microbiome; feature: rumen; material: RS-attached | host: Bos | place: Iran: Karaj | collected 2018-10 | reverse complement strand
ACAACTGGACAGCCACGAAGGATAATCTGCCGAAGTACGATGCATCCAATAGTGCATATACATACACCTGGGTAGAGGATGCTGTAACGGATTACACCGCAACATCTTCCGTAAGCGGAAATGTGACGACGATCACAAACAAGCATACTGCAGAAGTTGTATCCGTATCTATTGAGAAGATCTGGGATGACAGCAATAATCAGGATGGTATCCGTCCGGCATCTCTGGATGTTAAACTTCAGAAGAATGGAGCAGATCTTAAGACTGTAACCCTGAACGAAGCGAACGGCTGGAGCTATACAGAAGCGAACCTGCCGAAGAATGAAAACGGCACGGCGATCACCTATACATGGTCTGAGCCGAGTGTGACCGGATATACTTCCACAACGACGGTATCCGGAAATAAGACAACGCTTACGAATAAACATACTGCAGAAGTAGTTTCTGTAACTGTTGAGAAGGTCTGGGATGACAGTAATGACCAGGATGGACTCCGTCCGGCATCTCTGGATGTTAAACTTCAGAAGAATGGAGCAGACCTTAAGACTGTAACACTGAACGAAGCGAACGGCTGGAGCTATACAGAGGCGAACCTGCCGAAGAATGAAAACGGAACGGCGATCACCTACACATGGTCTGAGCCGAGTGTAACCGGATATACTTCCGGCAAAACAGTATCCGGTAATAAGACGACGTTTACGAACAGTCACACAGCAGCCGTGATATCTTTGACTGTTGAGAAGGCTTGGGACGACAACAATAACCAGGATGGTATCCGTCCTTCTGAGCTGAAGGTAACGCTTCTGAAAAATGATGTGGATTACGCAGAAGTGACACTGAATAATGCGAACGGCTGGACGGCGACAGTGGACAATCTCCCGGCGAAGAATGGTGCACAGGAGAATGTGTACAGGTGGGAAGAAAAAACTGTTCCGACAGGATACAACTTCGTAGGTGCCAGCAAGAGCGGCTCAGTGACAACACTTATTAATGAGCATGCAGCAGAAGAGATCACGCTGACAGTAGAGAAGGTCTGGGATGATAACGGTAATGTTGCCGGTCAGCGTCCTGCCAGCCTGAAGGTCACGCTGAATGCGGATGGCGCTTACTATGCAGATGTCACTCTGGATGAGACAAACAACTGGACCGCGACAAAGACTGTCCCGAAGTACAACAACGGAACAGCAGTAAGCTACAGCTGGGAAGAGGATGTTCTGCCACAGGGTTACACAAAGGCATCCGCAGTGAATGGAAATACCACAACGCTGACAAATACCTATGATCTCTCCCGTGAGAAGACATCGGTAACAGTTAAGAAGGTATGGGACGATAACAATAATGCGGATGGCAAGCGTCCGGCAAGCCTCGAAATGACGCTGAGCAACGGAACAGTCGTAACACTTAGTGACGCAAACGGCTGGTCCGCGACAGTAGATGATCTGGCAAAGTACGATTCTAACGGTACGGAGATCACTTACACCTGGACGGAAGGCGCAATGCCTCAGGAGTATTCAAAGACAGGTGAAGAAACAGTCGGTAATACGACAACGTTCACGAATACCTATACAGCACCGGCACCGGTTCTCGGAAGCCTGAAGATCGAGAAGATCCTTGGTGCGGATGCTCCGGCAAGTGCTGCATCGAAGACATATCACTTCACCGTGAGCGGTCCGAATGGGTACACTGCGAATGTCGAGATCCAGGGCACGGGTTCTAAGGAACTCACAGGTCTTGAACTTGGTATCTATACGGTTACCGAGGATAAAGATGATGCAGAGATCGACGGTTACACGCTGAGTGTTTCGAATAGTGGAGTAAGTATCGAACTTACAGATGATACACAGAAGACAGTTTCGATCACGAACAATTACTCCAAGAAGACGGAACCGACGAATACGCAGCCAACGGATACGCAGCCGACGGATACACAGCCGACAGGATCGAAGCCGACGTCCACTGAACCTTCGGAGACGGAAGGATCTTCTTCCGGAACAGCTCCGACAGAGGGCCCGTCGGAAGAGTCTCCGACACCGACACCGGATCATGAAATCGAAAGCGTCACGATTGATGACAAGCCGGTTTCTCCGGATGACTACAAGAAGAATCCGGATGGTACGGTCGAGTTCACTCCGGAGACAATCGAGGGTCTGACACTTGGAGCACACCGTGCAGTGATCAGATATAAAGACGGTTCGACAAAGACGATCGAGTTTGAAGTTATTTCTTCCAATAGAGGAAAGAAGATCGTCAAGACCGGTGATGTCGGCGGACCGGATATCGTTCCGGTAGTATCGCTCTTTAGCGTAGCTGCGGCATCGATCGTGATCGTGCTCATCAGAAAGCGCCGTTCACAGAAAGACGAACTGTAATTCCACAGTTTTCAGGTAAAACTTAAAAAGGGAGTGTCACCGTCATAGGTGACACTCCCTTTCTTATTGCTTCAATGTGAACTCGTGTGATTATGTGATTTAATAATCCATATAGTCATCTAAATCGTCATAGTACTTATCAACCACCCGCCCGGTATTCCTTGTTTTGTCGATCTTGGAATAGAACGGAATGTCGACCAGGAACAATAAAAGAGCAATAGATGCGAAAACAATAGCAACTACTGTGACCGCACTACAGTTCTTTGTGGCTAATGCAACAATAAGTAATATCCATGAGACGAGTACTATACCCGCAGATATCCAGAAGAGGGCGATCCATGTTGAACAGTTATTTCTGATTGACTCGGTAACGCTTCCCCAGGAAGGAACGACAACCGGGATCGTGAGCATGATGATCAGTAAAAATATCGCGCCGATCGCGGCGAGCAGTGCTGCGATGGAACAGCCTTTTTTCTTCTTCCGTTTGACGTTGCCCTGCTGTGCGGCCATCGGGTATGGCGGGTAATAAGGAACGTTCGGCTGCACAGGCTGCTGCATCACCGGCGGATATGCGGCCGGATACTGATAGGGGACTTGCGGGGCTGCCTGAGCAACCGGAGGTTGAGGAGCAATCGGCGGAACCGGTGGTTGAGGTGCAGCCGGCGGAACCGGAGGAGCGGATGCGAAGGCCTGTCCGCAATAACAGCAGAATCTGCTGCCATCGGCTAATTCTTTGCCACACTTATTACAAAACATAGAAAAATCCCCCCCTTGATTATGATTCCAGGAAGATAAGAATCAATACTAATCACATTATAGTTCTGCCAAAACAAGCGTGCAATGTCACTGCGAAAAGCAGAGAATATGGGAAATAGTGCTTCTGGAGTATGAGAAAAATCAGGAACGGTACAGGCGGTTTCTCTTAAACTGGATAACTTCGCGTTTGAAATCTTCTTCGAAAGTGTTTCTTGCTTTCATGGTCCACCAGTCATGACTTAAGCGGTCGAGCTCATCCATGCGGGAGAAGACGGGATCTTTTCCGAAGTGAAAAGCATCGGAAGCGCGGGAAAGGATCGGGATCTCCGAACCGCTTCGCATGGCTTTCAGAAGGGTTCTGCCTTTTTCGGAAAAGCCGAGAAGACGCAGATATCGCGGATCATCAAGATGAGAAATATCCTCTTCGTTCTGTCCGATGACTAGAGAAGTAAGTGCGCGGAGGATCCGTGTATAAGAGAAACAGCGGGTCTCGACGGCCTCGCGGAAAGAAACGGATATGTCTTTTCCCGGATCAAAATGCATGGATCGGACGGCGCTTTTCAGATGGCCTGCCAGCTGCGGTCCCATGTGTGCGGCCGAAGCGATGCGGGATAGCTCCATCGAACGGATCAGCGGAATGGCTGAAGAAACCAGTTCTTTTTCGCCCATCGGAACTGTACCGGAATTCCACAGATGCAGCATCTCGGCAATCATCGGGACCGGCATATACGGGAGAAGCTCCGAAGCGGATGCGATAAAATCCCCCTTGGACAGAGACCTGTAACGGGTAAGGATCTGTTTTCGTAAGGCTGTTGCACTGGGAAAAGCACTTTCCTTCAAGCTTTCTTCGTGATAAGCATCCTCGCGTAAGAGAAGATGCGGCGCGATAGAGGAACCGGCGCGGTCAAGCTCGCGCAGATAGGCGATTGCCAGGATGTTATTCGGCGCATGGATGATCCTGCTGAAATCCTCGGGAGAAACAGAGTCTGATCCCGACGTGCGGGACGCCATTACGGAAGATGCTGCCTGCTCCCAGGAGGCGGCATAGGGAAGACCGTTTTTCTGGCAGGTATCCAGGACTTCGGAAAAAGCAGGATCCGATTCAAAATCGATCTTTGCAATTTCCGAAAGATCGGTAAGTGAATCATGTTCTGCTCCGAAATAAAGATCGGTGATCACGCCGCTTCGGATCAGAGACGAAACGGCACCATGCGCGAAGCGGTCGGCAGATCCTGTCGAAAAAGTAAAAGGAAGCTCCAGGACCACGTCCACACCGCAGCAAAGAAGAGCGCAGACACGGGAGGTGCGGTCTGTCAGGGCAGGGATACCGCGCTGGACGAATTCACCGCTCATGATAACGACGACCGGAGTATTCTCCCCCAGCTCTTCACGGATCCTGCGGATCAGACGGAGATGTCCGTTGTGAAGGGGATTATATTCGGCTACGATTCCGGCGACGCTCATCTTGTCCTCCTGATAAAGTGGTACAATAAATATACTCTATTTAGTGCTTTTCGAAAAGGAGGACCGGCTATGCCGTCAATGACCTCAGTAAAATACAGTAATGCGAAATTCCGGAAGATCGCCCTGATCTGTGGGATCTCCGTAGCTGCTGTGATACTGGTGGCCGTCGGAATCTATTTCCTGATCCATAACGGAGTCTTCTATAAGAAAACAGATACGGATGGAAAGTCATATGAACTGACGCCCGAGATGCAGGCGACAGTATCGGAAACAGCATTTCACCGCGGATATATGTTTTCCGGAACGGTAAGGCTTCTCTCGGAAAACCGTCTGATGGATCCGTGGGTACTGTCCTGGTATGTGATCCCCGGAACGACGCGAAGCGTGCCGGCGATGGAATCGGCATATGTGGACAGCTTCGATCAGGTGCTTCTTCTGGAGTCCTATGTGAAGGACGGAAAGAGAAGCAAGGCAGAGTCCCTGATCAAGGCAATCGACGATTATCTTACCGATAGCAGCGGATATCTTCTGGCATTTAGAAAAGCAGACGACCTCGCCTATGGAAGCGACAGAAAGAAGGCAGAGAGCTGTGAGCAGAACGAGGACCAGGCGTATCTTCTTCTTTCGGAACCGCCCGTCTCGATGAAGGCGACTACGGGATATCTGCGGGCACTCTTAGATTATTACGATAAATGGGGCAGCAGCAGGACGCTCGACAAGATAAAAACGCTTGCTGGGAAGATCTTTGGCTACGGAGATCAGACTTCGTACCGGGCAGCAGATCAGATGGCTATGCCGACGCCTATTCCGGTCACGGAAAAATCACTGATCACACCGATGCCGGATGACACTGAAAATACTCTGCCGGAGGGATCCGAAAAGAAGAAAGACCAGCTTTTATCTCTGACAGGCACGGAGCTTGCCGCCATGGATCTCGAGGCTATGCGCCGTGCGGCTATTCTTCTTCCGGAATATAAGGAGAAGTATGAAGAGACTGTCCGCATCGTAAAAGAGGGAAAGATCAGCGGAGATCTGCCGCTTTATGCCTGGATGTATACTTCAGGCGGATATATGTACTACACAGGAAGCCAGACCAATGTCGACCTGGTGTCGTCTCTTTATGCGATGGTGCATCTGGCGGAGATCGGGCAGTTTGATGACGAAGGCTACGCATGGATATCCCAGCAGATCTATAACACCGGATTCCTATACACGTCCTATGACATGATGTCCGGAGATCCGTCCTCAGACGTGGAATCTTCGGAAGGCTACGCACTGGTCCTCTATCTTTCGGTAATCAAAGGAGATGACCATCTGTTCTCCGCGACATATAACGCGATGATGAGAAACTATGCAACGCTCTCAACCAGCGATGCGCTCTATACATTCTTCCGGAATATTCCTGAATCCAGGATCTCCGTATATGCCCGGGAGAATCTCCTGATGGAACTGATTCTTAAGTAGGTGAGAGTATGTCGTTCGTTCTTCTTTTAGCATTTTTATTCTTTGTCGGGAGTCTTACGGGATGGGTGCTTGAGCTCTTCTACCGGCGCTTCGTCTCGCAGAAAAAGTGGGTCAATCCGGGATTTCTTTCAGGCCCGTATCTTCCGATCTATGGATTCGGCCTGGTGCTTCTTTATCTGATCGCATCGGTGGAACCGTATATCGATTTTGACCATCCGCTCCTCGAGAAGCTGGTGCTTTTCACGCTGATGATGCTGGGAATGACGATCGTGGAATATATCGCGGGAATCATGTGCCTGAAGTATTTTAAGCTTCGTCTCTGGGACTACACCGACCGCTGGGGAAATATCCAGGGCGTTATTTGTCCTTTATATTCATTTCTGTGGTCCGTCCTCGGCGCGATCTACTACTTCCTGATCCATCCGCATATCCTGCGTTCTCTCGAGTGGCTGTCCAGAAATCTGGCGTTTTCGTTCTTTATCGGATTCTTCTATGGCGTATTCCTGATGGACCTTTTCCACAGTACAAGGGTCGTTCTGGCGATCAAGAAGTTCGCCAGCCAGCAGCAGCTTATCCTGCACTACGAGGAGATCAAGGAGCGTATCGGCCGGTATAAGGAGAGCCGCCTGATCCGGGCAGGATTTATCTTCCGTATGTGGATGGACAATCCCTTCAGCCGTTTCCTCAAGGACTCGTATGAGACAACAAGAGATGCGATCTCTGATCTGACCGATGGTCTCAAAGAGAGTTTGCAGTCCGCCGGATTTAGCTCGAAAAGCACTTCTTCTGATCCTTCTTCTTCTCCGAAGTCAGAAAACGATAAAAACATAGTAAAAAGGTAGGTTTTTATTCTATCTTTCCCCGGAGGGTGTGAGTATAATCGTCTCAACAAGGGAAAAGAGGAAGAAAAAATGGATAGTAGAGACAACGCAAAGAAAACAGCAAGAAAGGTAGCACTGGCAGGTGTTTTTGCCGCATTGATATTTGTCGCGACGGAACTTCATATTCCGACCGCGCTCGGATATATCCATCTGGGGGATGGTGTGATCCTGTACTGCGGATATGCGATCGGACCGGCGGCATTTCTTCCGGCGGCGATAGGCTCCGCACTTGCTGACCTGATCGCCGGATATGCAGTCTATATCGCCCCGACATTTATCATTAAAGGCCTGATGGGAGCTTTTGCCGGATTCCTTCTCATGAAACATAAGGGGATCGTCATCCGGATCCTGGCGTTCCTCGGAGCGGAGCTGATCATGCTCTCCGGATATTTCCTTTTCGAAAGCTTTATGTACGGACTTACCGCGGCAAAAGGCGCGATCGTGATGAATCTGATACAGGCCGGAGCAGGCATCGCCATGGCATTCCTTCTGTCCCAGGCGCACTCCCTTGCCGAGGAGAAAAAGAAGAAATAATACGGATAAAGTTTTTCCCGGAAGTGCCACTTTGCTGTCCTAGTATTGGGACAGTGGATAGAGTATAATGACACTCTAAAGAAAAAGAAAACCTTTTGTATTCTATCGCAAGAGGTCGGGAGGCACGGATGGATGATTTGCTGGAAAAGCTGAATACTGAACAGAGAGAGGCAGTTCTTCACGACGAAGGACCTCTTCTGATCTTAGCGGGGGCAGGTTCCGGCAAGACGCGCGTGATCACTTACCGTATCGCGTATCTGATCCGTGTGCGCGCGGTATACCCGTCGAATATCCTGGCGATCACATTTACCAATAAAGCGGCAAATGAGATGAGAGAGCGTATCAATACCCTGATCGGGGATACCTCCCGGAATATGTGGGTCGGTACTTTTCACTCCATGTTTGCGAGGATCCTTCGCCGCCACGCGGAGTTTCTCGACTATACTCCGACATATTCGATCCTGGATACCGATGACCAGCTGAAGGTCTTAAAAGAGTGTATCAAGGAGATGGAACTGAACGATAAGCTCTTTGCGCCCAGGCTCGTTCAGACGATCATCAGCAAGGCGAAGAACGATATGCAGTCTCCGGAGGAGTTTGCTATCATGGCCGGAAACGACATGCGCATGTCCACGATCGCGAAGATCTACCGCAGATATAACGACAAGCTTCTTTCCAATAATGCCATGGACTTCGACGATATCCTCTTTAATACCGTCCGTCTCTTTAAGGAGCATCCGGATGTGCTGACGATGTATCAGGAGAAGTTCAGATATATCCTCGTCGATGAGTATCAGGATACGAACCATTGCCAGTATCTCCTGATCCAGCTCCTTGCCAAACGGTATAGAAATCTCTGTGTCGTCGGTGATGACGACCAGTCGATCTATTCGTTCCGTGGTGCGGATCTTAGGAATATCCTGGATTTTGAGAAAGACTTTAAAGATGCCAAGGTAATAAAGCTCGAAGAAAATTACCGCTCGACATCCACGATCTTAAATGCGGCCAATGGTGTCATCGCACATAATAAGAAGCGTAAGATGAAGAATCTCAGAACTTCCGGAGATGAAGGAGATCCGATCACTTTCCTTCTGGCGGATCACCATGGCATCGAGGCATACTACTGCGCCGAGAGTATCCGAAGAGACGCCGAGAGCGGTGCTTTTCCATATAGCGATGTGGCGATCCTTTACCGTATGAACGCGCTGTCCCGTACGATCGAGTCCGCGCTGCGTGAGAAGGGTATCCCGTACCGTGTATATGGCGGTATGAGGTTCTATGACAGAAAAGAGATCAAGGATGTTCTGGCATATCTGCGACTGATTTATTCCGACGCCGACAACTATGCCTGGGAGAGGATCATCAATGTGCCGAAGCGCGGTATCGGAGATACCACGGTCGCCAAAGTCCTGGCAATCTCGGAAAGAGAGAATATCCCGGCACTGACCGTGTGTGAGAGATGTTCGATGTTCCCGGAACTGGGAAGATCGGCGGAAAAACTCTTCGATTTTTATCTGCTGATCGCCAATCTCCGGAAGGTCCTTAACGAGAACGAAGCCTCGTTTTCCGAATACATCGAATATGTTCAGGATAAGTCGGGACTGGTCGGGGAGATCATCGAGCAGCGCGAAAAGAAAGATGAGATGGTCGACCGCGTCGAGAACCTGAAGGAACTTCTTTCAGAAGCCGTGGAATTTGAGGCGAGAAGGAAGAAGGAAGTGGAGATGGCTCTGGTTCAGAATACCGAAGAAGAACTGGCGCAGGATCCATATATGGAGAATGAACAGCAATTCGGACTGGATCTTACCGGTATCCTGGGGGCATATCTTCAGAATGCCGCACTATATTCCGAGGGCGATAATGCAGATGACAGTGAGGATTTTGTCCGACTGATGTCGATCCACAGTGCCAAGGGCCTCGAGTTCGGTGCGGTGTATGTGGTCGGCGTGGATGAGACGATCTTCCCGAGCGCGCGCTCCGTCAACGATGGAGACGTGGAAGAAGAACGTCGTCTGATGTATGTTGCGATCACTCGTGCCAAGAGAAAACTGACCATTATATCTGCCAGATCCAGGATGCTTTTCGGACAGACGCAGAATCTCTCCCCATCCCGTTTCATCAAGGAGATCCCTCCGCAGTATATGCGTGCGATCGCCAATAAGCGGAAAGAACAGCCGAAAGAACCGGTGAACCCGAGGTTTGGAGGAGAGGCGAAGACTCCGGCTCCGAGCTATATACCGTCCTATAAGGCGGTAAAACCGGCCGCGGCAGCGGGTTCGGATTTTACGCCCGACACGATCAGCAAGGGGATGAGAGTGCTTCATCCGAGATTTGGAGAAGGTATCGTGGTCTCCTGCGAGAAGGTCGCCGGCGACGCACTGATCTGTGTGGACTTTGACGGGATGAGGAAGAATATGCTCCTGAATAAATCCGGTTTAAAGAAGTGCTAGAACAGGTGAAGCAAGAGTCACAGTGAACAGACAGAATAATGATATACTAGACAGGTAAGGAGGATGACAACATGGATAATCAGGAACAATCGCTGTTTGACCAGTTTCCGGCCGAGTTCTCCCATTTGAAGGAGAAACGCGAAGGAATCAACAATCCGCGTGACCGTCAGCTTCTGACGATCCTTCGTGACGAGCGTGAGAAGAATCTGTCTCCCTATGCTTTCCATACGAAGGACAGCCGTGGAAGAAGATTCGACGAAGAACCCTGTCTTGTCAGATCTCCTTTCGAGAGGGATACAGGCCGTATCATCTACTGCCAGGCTTTCAGAAGGCTCCGGCACAAGACACAGGTGTTCTTTAATGCGAAGAATGACCATATCTGCTCCCGTCTCGAACATGTCATCTATGTAAAGTATATTGCCACCACGATCGCCCGCGCGCTGAACCTGAACCTCGATCTTGTTGAGGCGATCGCACTCGGCCATGATCTCGGACATGCGCCATTCGGCCACACCGGCGAGAGGATGCTGGAGAGCTGTGCACAGAAATACGATCCGGATATCATCTTCCGCCATGAGTTCCAGAGCCTTCGTGTCATCGATCTGCTCGAACAGCGGGCGAGCGGAAATCCGGGTGGACTGAACCTTTCGTTCGAGGTGCGGGACGGTATCGTTTCCCACTGCGGTGAGACATACAGTGAGTATATGCTTTCGCCGTTCCGTGACAAGCCATCGGATTATCTGAATGATCCCAAGACGGCACTTCATTCTCTTCCTGCGACACTGGAAGGCTGTGTCGTCCGTATCGCCGATAAGATCGCCTATATCGGAAGAGATATCGAGGACGCCTGTGAAGCAGGCATCATGGAGTTTGAGGATATTCCTGCTGCGATCCAGTCACAGCTTGGCACGAATAATTCGCAGATCATTAATACCCTGGTCAGTGATCTGATCCATAACAGTCTGGACAAAGATGAGGTCCGTCTTTCGGATGAGGCCGGTCAGGCGATGAAAGAACTTCTGGAGGAAAACGTGGCGCGTATCTATCGGTCCGAGAAGATCCGCCGGTACGAGAACTCCGTGAAGAATTCTCTGGAAGGCCTTTTTGAAGCGCTGATGAGAGCTATGGCAGACCGTGAGAAGACCGCAAGATCGCAAAATTCCGTATACCAGGGTCTTCTGAAATTTGTGGCGGAGTATCCGGACAAGAATACAAGTGATGTACAGATCGTTGTGGATTATATCGCCGGCATGACTGACTCTTATGCCACGTCCTGCTATGAGAAGATCTACTGGATCTGAAAATGGGAGAAGAAATGGAAAAGAAAGAAGAATTATATAATTTCTACGCGATGCTGGACCGTATGCAGTATATCCAGCGTTGGGGCCTGATGAGAAATACCCGTCAGGAGAACCTGAAAGAGCACAGCTTCGATGTGGCGGTCATTGCCCATTCGCTGGCACTCATTCATAATCACATCCTGAAGGAAGATCCGGTGGATCCTTTCCTGACCATGGGTGAAGCTCTTTATCACGATGTGACGGAGATCATTACCGGCGACATGCCGACCCCGATCAAATATAAAAATGTCGAGCTGAAGCATGCCTATAAAGAGGTGGAAGCGCAGGCGGCCGAGAATATCCTGTCTCTTCTTCCGGAACAGATAGAGGGAGAGTACAGAAATCTTCTTCTTCCGGATCTTTCCGATGAGAAACGCAAGCAGATCCACCGTCTGGTAAAAGCGGCAGACCGTCTCAGTGCGTATCTCAAATGCCTGATGGAAGAAAAAGCGGCCAATGACGAGTTCCACTCCGCAAAAGAAACGATCGAGAAATCGATCCACGATCTGAACTGTGAGGAAGCGGAATACTATCTGGCGCATTTTGTTCCGCCATATGGCATGACGCTCGACGAGATCAGCAGATAAAGGGAAACGATGGGAGATAAACTTCGAAAAGTATATATCATTCTTGCGGCGGTTTCCGGCCTGATCGGCCTGATCGTGATCCTTATCGTCGGCGGGACGCTTCTAAGCGTGGACAGATCTTCGGATCTTTCGCAAAATGCGAAGGATACGATGTATCGTGCTGCTGTCCTGACCGGGACGGAGGATACACTTCCGGTATGGCAGAGAGAGATTGAGCAGGGGCACCTGAGTGTTGCCGACTATGTGGAAAACCAGTTTACGGCGCATCCGTATCTCCTTTCCGGAAAAGATGACAGTGCTTTTGCATCGGATCTGGCATGCGTGGCATATAACGATGCATTTAAGACCGAAAAGATCGGTGAGATGCTCGTCGGCGGTTCGAGAAGATATGCTATCGAAAAGATCTTAAGCGAAGTAGATCTTTCTTATACACCCGTTAATGGTTTTTCGGATCCGGTAGGCACACAGTGCGGCAGGATCGAGATAAAAAGCCCGCTGGAAAACGAAGAGGGATATGCTTTCGGAATCCGCAGGATCGAGGGAAATATGCAGGTCGAGGGAAGCGAGATGCGAACGGATTTCTTTGTGGATCAGTCGCTGCGACCCGGTGAGATCTATGTTCCTCAGGTTTCCGGACAGGTGGACTTCACGATGGAGTGGGATACGCTCGGAGAGATCCCCGGGGATCATGATGTGGTTATTCTCCTTCGTACTTCCGACGGAAGAGGAAGCGTTCTAACCGGAGGAAAGGTGAATATTCCCGACTTCGTTTCTCTTCAAAATGATACTGTCGTTTCTTCGTGTATTCAGATGGGAAATCAGGAAGCCTGGTATTCTCTGGATGCGCAGGACAGGGATCTCTATGTCAATCTGGTCGAAGCTTCTTCCGATGTAGCAGTCACTCTTTATGACCGCTATGGAATAGAGGTAGGAAAGAACGATCTTCCCGATGTGGATTTTGAGACGCTCCGGGCGAAAAAACAGGAGACGGCAGCGGAACAGAGTGATGATGAAATCGAAGGAACCGCCGGAAACGCATTTTTCGTCCGTGTCCAGAGAAGCACGAATGCTTCACCCTCTGTTGCTGAGATCTCATATGTCCTCGTACAGTCTAAAGAAGTCGGAAAGACCGATGAAACAGGGTATCTTGCCATCGTAAGTGATGAGGGGATCGTTCCGACGCCAAGACCGACCGGCGCGGTTTCCGATGCCGAGAAAGAAAAGATCGTAACATGTAAAGACGAACGCGGAGCTACGGTCGAGCTGACACGGGCAAGTATTAACTTTCTTCCGCTGAATGCATATCTTACGGAACTTTCTTTTTCAAATGGCCAAAACGAACCGCTTGCGATCTATCCGGAATTCGATATGAATACCTTTGACTATTCACTGGTGGGGGATTCTTTCTCCGATGTCAGTCTGAAATATACTGCGGTGGAAGGATATGCGGCAAATATTCTTATGACGAATGCCACGAATATGCTTTCCCCCGGTGCTGTAGGGGACACTGTGGCGATCCAGCAGGGCGAGAACGAGCTGAAAGTACAGGTCAGCTCGCTCGACGGGACGACCCGGACGTATACGCTGTATCTTCTGAACGGGCAGGATTCAAAGGGCTTCCGTAGAAATACGCTGTCTCAGTTCCCGGTGTCGTATGCCGATGGCCTGTGGCTTCTTCACTGCCTGCACCCGAATTACCGGTTTGAGGCATATCAGACCGGCCTGACCTTCGAGGAGGTCTTAAATAACGAGGACCATGTGGACAGGAGCCTTATCAGCTCCACGTATAATCCGGACTGGGTCAAGCCCGGAAGCCCGGTATATGACGGAAAAAGCTGGAAAGCGGCAAAGAGAGAAGTCGTCGCCTATTTCCTTGATCCGAGAAACTTCCTGACACCGGATGGCATCTTCCAGTTTGAGAAACTCTCCTTCGATGAGACAGCACATACTCCGGAAGGTATCTCGGCGATGGTGAAGAATTCGTTTATGGAGGAAACTGACCCGGATTATGTATCGATCCTTCTCAAGGCCGGAAAGGATTCGGGAGTTTCTCCTTATTTCCTTACCAGCCGTATTCTTCAGGAGATGGGAAGAAACGGAGAGTCCAAGCTGTGTCATGGAACCCTGGACGGATATGAAGGCTATTTTAACTTCTATAACATCGGGTCCACGCCGAATCCGAGCGTCAAGGACGGAGCGCTGATCAATGGCGCGAAGTATGCGAAGTACGGTTCCAAACCGGATGAAAAGAAGATCACTCCGGATGAGGAAGCGCTGCTTCTTCCGTGGACGACTCCGGAAAAAGCGATCTGCGGAGGCGCACTCTGGATCGCAAAGAGTTATATCGAGATCGGACAGAATACTCTCTATTTCCAGAAATTCGATATTCTGGATAATGAGGATGGCATGTATAAGCATCAGTACGCACAGAATATTGCCATGGCAAGCAATGAAGGAACACGTTACTACACAGCATATGCTTCCCAGGATATGCTCGACGGATCTTTCGTATTCATTATTCCTGTTTATGAAGAAATGCCGAAGGATTATGGAATGTCACTTTAATTTGATTGCCATTCATACCTATATCCTTTATAATGCAGGCACAAGAAACACATTTAGAATCAGGAACCAAAATATAAAATGAGAAAATACGTGCGTAAGATATGTGTGTCTGTCTTATTGCCGCTGCTTGTTTCAGTAGCGGTCGTATTCTCTTTTGCAGCTTATAAGCGGGCAGCAGGCGGTGTTACCGTCAATCTCGCATTTAGAGAATCTTCTTCCCGGACCGGTGAGGTCGTATCCCTTGATGTACGGTTCAGTTCTTTTCCATCCATAACGAGATTCGGACCGATCGAGATCGGCTACGATGCGAATGCACTGGAGTTTGTGGGAATGGATCTCGGAGAGGATCTGGAAGGATTTAAACTGGAAAAAGAACAGCCGGAGGGAGAGGCCCTGATCCGTTTTTCTGCCGTGAATGAAGAAGCCGAGGCCAGCATCATGCAAGGCGCGACGGAAAATGAAAAGAAAGATCCCACTTCCAAGCCTACCGATACAGAGCCTGTTTTTTCATCGGATTCACCGATCACCGTAGCCACTCTCCGGTTCCGTATCAGCGACCAGGCGAGAGGCGAGGTCAAGGCATGGCTGGGAACGATCTCCGGACTTCGTGACAGTTCTCTGGAGAATGTAGTTGCCGGAACCGGAACCGGCGGATCTGTGATCGTGCAGGCGATGACATCGTCTGATGCGACACTCTCCGCACTATCTGTTGGCTCCTTTGATCTAGAACCGGCATTTGATCCGGGTATCTTCGAATACTCCATTACCGTATCGAAAAATATTACTGATGTGGCAGTCACCGGCGTGGCGTATAACGTCAAGTCCACAGTTACTGTCGAGGGCGGTTCGGATCTTCAGATCGGCAATAATACCGTGCTCGTAAAAGTCGTGGCGGAAGACGGGGAAGCCGTCAATGTCTATACGATCAACATCTACAGAAGTGACTCCCTGCTGGTTGAAGGAATCGAGCTGGAGGACAGCGACGGCAAGATCTTCGAGTTTATCCAGCTTCCGGACTCCCTGACGATCCCGGCGAACTTTTACCAGTCCACCTGCATGGTGAACGGAAAAGAAGTGCCGTGTTTCCGCAGAGACGGCGTGCTCAGCGTTCTGATCTATGTTTGCACGCAGGGAGAAGAGCCGGGGCTCTATGTCTATAATCAGGAGACGGGCACTATGCGCCGTTACGAACCGGGCAAGATGCTCCTTCGATCATCCCTGATCCTTACTGTTGCGGAAAAACCGATGGATGTGATCGTTCCGGAGGGCTTTACTTCGACAATGATCGCTTATGGTTCGACGGAGATCGAGGGATATGTCTCAAAAGACGGATCGACGAAGATCGCGTATCTGAAGTCGGAAGACGGATCTGCCAGATTCTACGTGATCGACTCGACAGAGAAGGATTTCTATCCTTATAAAGCTCCGAGCACCCATAGAAACCTGTTTTTGTATTTGTTCATTATATGTGCTAGTATAGCAGTGGTTGAAGCCCTGATCATTGGCATCCTCTTCTACAGAAGGAGGATCTCGTACCGCCGTCAGGTCAAACCAAGGAGAGTCTAATGAGCACAAATGAACAGCCTTCCGGGCTGAAAAAACTGATGCAGAATAAGAAATTCCAGGAGATCTTCTGGTATTTCGTATTCGGCGTACTTACCACGGTCGTAAATCTTATCACTTTCTTTTTGCTGAAAAAGGCCTTTCACTGCGAGTGGCCGGTAAAGATCGGAAGCTGGGATTTCAATCTTTTCATTACGTTTATTAATGCAGTCGCCTGGGTGGTTGCTGTTATTTTCGCGTATGTCACGAATAAACTATATGTGTTCCATACGAAAGGAAACATATTAAAAGAGTTTATCGCGTTCGTTATTGCCCGTCTTTTCACATTCTTCGCCTTTGAGCTGGGTCTTTTCTCTCTGGCTGTCATGGTGATGGAAAACGCGATGGGACTGCCGCAGGATGATGTGTTCTTAAGCATCTTCGGATTTGATATCACGAATCTGTTCGTCGTTAAACTCTTCGTGGCGTTCTTTGTAGTTGTTGCCAACTATATCTTCAGTAAGATATTCATCTTTAAAAAGCCCCAGAATACAGATAAACCTTCAGAAGAAGCTTCTGAAAAGACTGATGAGGGCTCTTTAGAATCGTAAGGGATTTACCATGATCGATCAAAACGCTCCGGAATTTCTTCAGACAGCCAATAAATTCGGGATCAAACTGGGACTTGAACGGATGAACGGCCTTCTTTCCAAACTCGATCATCCGGAAAAAGACCTGAAAGTTTTTCATATTGCCGGAACTAATGGAAAAGGTTCCGTTTCGTCATATTGTGCCTCGATGCTCGCCTGGGACGGAAAACGCGTCGGGCTTTATACTTCGCCGTTTCTCGAGCGTTTTTCCGAGCGGATCCGTATCCTCGATGGAAGAGAGGGACTCCTTTCCTGGGAAAAAGACGATACGTACGGTGAGATCGACGGCGGTTCCCTGAAGCGTCTTTCCGATCTTGTCGAGAGCAAGGTCAAAGAGATGCTGGAAGAAGGGGAAGAACACCCGACGGAATTTGAACTGGTTACCGCCGTGGCTTTTCTGTTTTTTGCCGAGAAAAACTGTGACGCCGTCGTTCTGGAGACCGGACTCGGCGGACGCCTGGACTCGACGAATGTGATCGGGAAGCCTTCCGCCTGCATCATTACCGCACTCGGATATGACCATACCGACAGGCTGGGCGACACTCTCGGGAAGATCGCGGCTGAAAAGGGCGGCATCATCAAGGAAGGTGTCCCGGTATTCGCGATGGATACGCATCAGCGGGAAGTACCAAACAATGATGCGGAAGAAGCTGCGCAGGTCCTTGAAAATATAGCAAAAGAAAAACATGCGCAATTAACGTGGCTCCGAAGAGACGAAGCCGTAAGATCCAGCCAGAACCTCAGGGGCCAGTGCTTTTCGTTCAGAAATAAGAATTACCGTATCCGTATGCACGGCAGCTATCAGCTGGAGAATGCATCGCTGGCGCTTCTTGCCATGGAGAATTTCGTGTCGCAGGAAGCAAGGCAGGAAGGGATCTCCCATGTGCTCTGGAAAGGCCGTCTCGAGGCGATCTGCCAGGATCCGCCGGTGATACTGGACGGAGCGCATAATCCGCAGGGAGTGACGTCGTTCGTGGCATTTCTGGAGGAAATGGAAGTCCTTCAGAATGAAAACCCGTGTGAAGTGATCATGGGCGTGATGGCCGACAAAGATGTCACGAGGATGCTGGATATCCTTTCGAACCGCTGGTGCGTGCCAGTCGGGCGGATCACGCTGGTAACGCCAAACCAGAAACGCGCCATGCCGGCAGCGGAACTTCGTAACGCATGGGATGAGGCGCTGAGACGAAGCACAGAGTTTTACAATTTGGAATCGTGTATGTATAATGCTAGAGAAAAACTGATCGCAGTCAATGATGTCGAGACGGCATGCAGAAATGCTGTCGCCCGCGCGGTCAGAAACCACGCCCCGATCTACATGATCGGCTCCCTCTACCTTCTTGGCGAGGCAAGAGGCGTGATCGAAGAAGAACTGCGGAGATACCGCCTTCTTTAAAGAAAAAGGAAAAAGAACAGGAACGCGCATATGGATTGGAAAACTGCAGGAAAGACTATACCTGAGATCACGACAAGAGACCTGGTAGTATTCCGCCTTCCGCCGGAAGAGTCGGAACAGCTGGCCCGTCAGTATAACCGTGCGCTCTCGAATATGAATAGTGATGGCGCGGATGTTGCCATCATCTCCCTGAAAAAGATCATCACAGAATATCCGACCTGGGGCGAGCCTTCGCTTCTTTTCGGTATCTGTGTTGCCCAGTGTGAAGAGTATCACCGGGCGCTCAAGTGTTTCGAACATGCACTGACGTGCGGACTTCATTCCCAGCAGATGACGGAGCTTGCGCAGTATTGCCTGGCGCAGGCGAAAGTCGAATATGAGCAGGCACAGGCGATCGCAGAAGCGACCCCGGAAGAATCTCCGCTCAAAGCACTGTCCTCGGCGATCACCCGCCAGGAGTCACCGATGGTGGCAGAAAGTGAAAACAGAGAGAGGATCCATGTACAGGCGCCGATCCTGATCAAGGCACCGAAAAAACCGAGAAAGAGAAGGATCGCGACGGAAAAAGAGATCCGCGATGCACTGGCACAGTCCACCTCTTCGAATGGTGAGATCCCGGATGAAGCGATCAATGTAGAGTTTCCGAAGACTCCTGCCGAGAAGATGCGGATGACCGCGATCGCGCTCGGCGTGATCGTACTGATCGCCGGAATTATTCTTCTTTCGGTTTTCGTGATCATCCCTGCAGTAAAGAAAGCCACGGCGAAGAGCAAGGATGCGGAGAAGGTCGAATTCCTCGAGAAAAAACTTGAGGAAAATGCAGGAGATCCGGAGATTGCAGCGATCATCGCCGCATATAACAGTGCTTTTGCAGAAGACGGAGCAAGCGTGAGCACTCCGGCTACCATCGAAGAAACCGCGGATGCCTCCACGGAAAGTGCGACGGAACAGGCGACGGACACGACCCCGACAACGGAGTCTGTAGCGCAGACAGATACAGCCGCGGAAACTCAGGCAGAGACCGCTTCGGAAACGTGAGCCGGAAGCATAAACACATAAAGATACGAGATATAAGTGAAGGAGATAACCATCCATGATGTATATCAGCACAAGAGGATACGATAAGAAATTTACTTCGGCGGAAGCCATCAAGCAGGGTATTGCCCCGGATGGCGGACTTTTCGTGCCGGAGGAGATCCCGCAGCTTAGTAAGAGCGAGATCATGGCGATGACCGAGATGACCTACCCGGAGATCTCGGCAACAGTGCTCGCCAAGTATCTTACGGACTTTACCTATGACGAACTTCTGGACTATACGACACAGGCGTACAGCGAAGAAAAGTTCGGTGAGAAGCCGGCTCCGCTGGTTCAGCTGAATAAGTATAACCCCAGAGAATATATCCTCGAGCTGTGGCATGGCCCGACGGCGGCATTTAAGGATATGGCGCTGCAGCTTCTGCCGCACCTGATGACCGCATCTGCCAGAAAGACCGGCGAGAACAGAAAGATCTGCATCCTGACCGCGACCTCCGGTGATACCGGTAAGGCAGCGCTCGAAGGATTCAAGGATCTGCCGGGTACGGAAGTTATCGTATTTTATCCTTCCGAGGGTGTCTCCGAAGCGCAGAAGCGCCAGATGATCACCACCGAAGGAAATAACGTACATGTTGTTGCCGTCAACGGCTGCTTCGACGATGCCCAGTCCGGTGTCAAGGCGATCTTCGGAGATCCGGAGGTGGCAAAGATCCTGGATGAGCAGGGCTGCGTCCTGTCTTCGGCAAACTCCATCAACTGGGGCCGTCTGGTACCGCAGATCGCATATTATGTCGCTTCTTACGTCGAACTTCTGAAGTATGAGGAGTTTAACTTCGGCGAGAAGATGAACGTGGTCGTTCCGACAGGAAACTTCGGTAATATCCTCGCCGCCTGGTTTGCCAAGAAGATGGGCATTCCGGTTAGAAAACTGATCTGTGCATCCAATAAGAACAAGGTCCTTTCCGACTTCTTCAGAAGCGGTACTTATGACAGAAACCGTGAGTTCTATAAGACCAATTCTCCGTCGATGGATATCCTTATTTCCAGCAACCTCGAAAGACTCCTTTTCGAGGTAACAGATAAGGATGCAAAGAAGACCGCTCAGTGGATGGAAGACTTAAAGACCAAGGGTGTTTATTCCGTTGATCCGGATACGCTAAAAGCACTGCAGATGACTTTTGTCGGCGGCTTTGCCGATGAAGCCGGTATCAGCAAGACCATAAGAGATGTCTATGACCGCTGCGATCATGTGGTCGATACACATACTGCCGTCGGCTTTAATATCTACAACCGCTACTATCAGAGATCCGGAGACGAGACCAAGACGGTCTTCGTTTCGACAGCGTCTCCTTTCAAGTTCGCACCTTCCGTTATGGATGCATTAAATGGATCCGGCTACAGCAACGGCAGATCCGATGAGGTGATCAGTAACGAACTTTCTGAAGAAAGCGGACTTCCGATCCCGTACGGTCTCAAGGACATCAACAAGAAGCCGGTACTGCATAACCTGATCATCGAGAAGGAGAATATGAGAGCAACAGTTCTCGACCTTCTGAAGAAGTAAGAACTGCTACAAAGCGAAATAGAATGTAAGAGCACGTCAAATATACCTTTGACGTGCTCTTTTGTCATAGTAGAATAGAAATAGGGTTGTGAAATGGGGGTATAGCTTATGACACTGGTGAAAGTCCATACCTGTTCTAAGTGCGGTGGCACACTGAAGGTGAATGACGATCTGCAGAAGTACGAATGTCCGTTCTGTGGTATTTCCTATGAATACGAATATTTCCAGAAGAAAGTCATCCTGGAGATGGCTGAATCTTCTCTGCATGCGGGAGACTTTCCTTTCGCGGAGAAGAGATACCTTTTCGCGCTGAAAAAACAGCCACACGACCCGCGTCTGCTTCAGGGCCGTATCTTAAGCCACGCCAAACTTGACCGTGTGGAAAAGACGCTTTCCATCCCTGATCTGATCGGAGTTGACTATCCGAATGTCGAGCGCGCAATGAAAGGTGCCGAGGAGAATGCTTTTCCCGAAGATAAGGAATACTTCGGAACACTCCACGATACTTTCCGGACTGCGGAAGAACTGGAAGACATCCAGAAGAAAAGAAGTGATCTGGAAAGTAAGCTCAAGGCCGATAAGGAAAAGTTGGAATTCAGTGAGACCAACGGGCTTATGCAATCGATCCTGAGTACCATCGGAGACCTTATGCATTACATCTTTTCCCTGCCAACTGAGCCGCAGACACAAGCGATGAAGGTGTTTTTTGTCATATACGGTATGGCCTTCCTTATTTTCCTGATTTTTGGCGCGCATGCCCAGGAGGACAGAGAATTCCGGATTATACTCTATATCGGACTGGGGATACTCCTGCTCCCTATGATTGCTGTCCTGATCCTGAATATACATCTGAGAAGAAGAGATAAGAAAGAGAAAACAGAAAACATCAGAGTCAATACGGAAGACCTGGAAAAGACGGTAAAAGAGCAGGTCGCGAAAGAGAAGGAACTCGCTGAAATTATTGAACGTCTTGGAAAGATGGACCTGAGCAGGTCAGAGGATGAGCCGGATGGTTCTGAGAAGCAGAGTTATGAAGACAATCTGAAGGAGATCGTGACGTGTCCGTCCTGCGATGGCGAACTGATCGATAACCGGTCCAGAGCTCTGTATGAGTGCCCGTTCTGCGGTCTGACATTCGATTATGAGTATGTACGTCACGACCGTGTCCTGGATCAGGCGGAAAAAGCACTTCTGAATAAACTGTATCACGAAGCGGAACTGTACTTTTCGAAAGCGGAAGAGACGCGTCCCGGAGATTTCCGTGTGCATCGCGGATACATGCTCTGCGGAATCAAGGTTCCGAAGACACCGGACATAAAGCTGGAATTTGATCAGACGTCGGAAGGACTTGAGAATCTCCGAATGCGTGTGGATTCAGTTATTAAGAAAGCACAGCCGGGAGATAAGGAATACTTCGAGAAAATCTCCGAACTCGCCGATATTTACGAAGAACAGCTGCGACTTCAGAGGAAGGTCGAAGGACCTATGCAGAAGATCCATGAGATGCGCAGAAGAGAATTCTCGTATAAGACCCGCGGTCCCGTGACAAAACCAAATGGAGGGAAAACATGGAGTAAGACCTATCGCGTGCCCAAGGAAAAGCTTCCCGAGGAGAGAGAAACGGTCGAACTGGCCAATGAACAGAACCGGGCGCTGAAAACCCGCGTGCTTGAGATCCGAACCGAATTAATCGAGATCGAAAAAGCACACGGGCTCCCCCAAGACCTGTTAATCTAGCTTTCCGCAGGGCGAAAGCTAGATTAACAGACGAAATTGCGCATGAAAAAACCTTCGACACGCCTCCGCAGGGCTTTAGCCCGAGGACCAGCGCGAGAAGGTTTTTTCTGCGTGTTATTATCGTTCATGAATATCGTCGAGTTTGAGCCCCTCGTTATGCTCGAGTGCCCAGGAGATCGCCCACTCCGACTCGAAAAGCACTACCGGCATCTCATCTCTGTCGAGTACGAGCATAGAGGTGGAGGTGAGGGTGAGCTTAGAAAAATCGATGTCTACAGACTCATCCTGCTTGCTGCACCATCTTGCGAAGCGGTAGTTGAGGTTATTTCTTAAGATATCTACACCATATTCTGTCTTCAGACGGTGCTCGAGAACTTCAAACTGAAGTACACCGACAACGCCCATGATGTAGGTCTCGGTACCGATACCCGGCTGCTTGTAGAGCTGGACGGCACCTTCCTCGGAGAGCTGCTCGATGCCCTTGAGGAACTGTTTTCTCTTCATGGAGTCCTTAGGCTGCACACGGGCAAAGTGCTCCGGCGGGAAGACCGGGATGTTCGCGAAGTTGAAGTTCTTCGAAGAAGTGGTCACGGTGTCGCCGATGCGGAAGATGCCCGGATCGAAAAGACCGATGATGTCGCCGGCGTAGGCGTCCTCGACGATCGTTCGGTCCTGCGCCATGAACTGCTGCGGCTGGGCCAGCGTGATCTTCTTGCCGGTACGCATATGCTTAACGGACATGCCCTTCTCGAATTTGCCGGAGCAGATACGCATGAAGGACATTCTGTCTCTGTGGTTCGGGTCCATGTTCGCCTGGATCTTAAATACAAAGCCGGAGAAGTAGTCTTCGGTCGGAGCGACAGTTCCCTCGGAGGTCTCGTGGCTCTGCGGGCCCGGTGCGATCTCGAGGAACTTCTTCAGGAACGGCTCGACGCCGAAGTTCGTGATCGCAGATCCGAAGAATACCGGGGTCAGCTCACCCGCGAGGATCTTGTCGAGATCGAAGGGGTCACCGGCCATGTCGAGAAGCTCGATGTCGTTCTTTAATGTCTCATAGTGATGGTCGCTTAAGATCTTCTTCAGTGCTTCTTCGTCATTGATGCCGGCGCTGATGGACTTGACCATGGAAGCACCGTGGTCCTTCGTCTCGTTATCGAAGAGCAGGACTTCCTCGGACTCTCTGACATATACGCCCTGGAAATCACCGTCGGTACCGATCGGCCAGTTGACCGGAGTACTGCGGATGCCGAGGACCTTCTCGAGTTCGTCGATCAGGTCGAAAGGATTCTTGGCGGCACGGTCCATCTTGTTGATGAACGTGAAGATCGGGATACCGCGCTTGCGGCAGACTGCGAACAGCTTGATAGTCTGCGCCTCGACACCCTTCGCACCATCAAGGAGCATGACTGCGGCGTCGGCGGCACAGAGGGTACGGTAGGTATCCTCGGAGAAGTCCTGGTGACCGGGGGTATCCAGAATGTTGATGCAGTAGCCGTCATAGTTGAACTGCATGACGGATGATGTAACGGAGATACCACGCTGCTTCTCGATCTCCATCCAGTCGGAAGTCGCGTGATGCGCGGCTTTTCTGGCCTTAACGGAACCGGCCATATGAATGGCGCCTCCGTAGAGAAGGAGCTTCTCGGTCATGGTCGTTTTACCGGCGTCCGGGTGCGAGATGATCGCAAAGGTGCGGCGCCGCTGGATCTCATTTAGAACATTCTGGTCCATATCAATTACCTTCCTGGTTTGGTTACGGTTGCAAAATACGATATAATAGTACTGGCTTTTCTGATACGAAGCTTCGTATAGAAGCCTTCTTTCGAAGAAAGCCACAATATTATATCAGCCTTGCTATATAAGGGCAAGGAAAAGAGGTGTCTATGCCGGTAAAAGACGTGAGATTGGCAGTACTGATTGATGCAGACAATATTTCTGCTTCGTATATTAAACCGATGATGCTTGAGATCGCGCGCTACGGCAACCCGACGATCAAGCGCATTTACGGCGACTGGACGAAGCCGCAGCTCGGCCCGTGGAAGCAGGTCCTTCTTGACCATGCGATCTCTCCGGTACAGCAGTTCGGCTATACATCCGGCAAGAACGCGACGGATTCGACCCTGATCATCGATGCGATGGATATCCTCTACACCGAGAGTGTCGACGGATTCTGCCTTGTTTCTTCGGACAGTGATTTTACCAGACTTGCGACCCGGCTCAGAGAAGCGGGCAAGATCGTCTACGGAATCGGTGAGAAGAAGACACCGACACCTTTTGTCGCGGCGTGTGACCGCTTTATTTTCCTCGAGATCCTGGCACCGAAGGAGAAGAAGACGAAGAATACCGATCCTTCGGCAAAAGCACCTGCCCTGGCATCGGATGCTCCCGAAAATGCCGAAGCGGCAGAACTTGCCGAACAGGATCCGAAGAATGGTTCGGGCAAGGCCCCGAAAAATATTGATGAAGCCACCTGCGAGCTGATCGCAAGTTCCGTTTCAGATCTGGCTGACGAAGACGGCTGGGCGTTCCTGGGGGATGTAGGAAACCTGGTCAACAAGAAGAGCCCGTCATTTGATGCCCGTAACTACGGCTTTTCGAAGATGAGCAAGCTCATGCAGTCGCTGGATTTCCTGGAGTGTGAATACCGCGTCAACGAGAAGAAGCCGCAGGTGAAACTCATATGTGGTCGCAATAAGTGGGA
>JAEEGJ010009977.1_pt1 | contig 25037 bp, 16 predicted proteins | sample 8958761 | NCBI WGS metagenome assembly JAEEGJ01 (sample SAMN16246546, study PRJNA631951) | gut metagenome | biome: gut microbiome; feature: rumen; material: RS-attached | host: Bos | place: Iran: Karaj | collected 2018-10 | reverse complement strand
CTCCAGGGGGAGCGTCACCGGTTTCCGGTCCGATGTGAAGGTGATGGGCGCCGGCCGGGTGGGGCGCTTCCGGTCCAGCCACGATTCGAAGAAATGGCTTCCTGTCGCGAGGACGGTCAGGATGATGGCGATGAAAACGGGATTGGTCAGAATCTGGGGAAGGTCCGGCCAGTCCCATTCCGGGCCGGGGAGATTCTCCCGGAAGGTGAGGATGCAGTAGTGGGCGATGAGGAACAGGAGCATTTCCCCGATCAGGATTCCCAGCACGATGAAAACCGTGTCCTTGATGCCCGTCCATCGTTTCTTGAAATCCACCTTCGGAAAGAAATACTTGGCCGCCAGGGCGCCGGGGAGGAACATCGACCCGAGAAACAGCGCTTCCAGAAACCGGTATCCCAGGCTGGTGAGGACAATCGCCACCAGCAGGATGGAGACCAGCCAGAAAGATATGACCAGATATCGTTTCATCGGACTGATGCAAAAATAGCATAAAAAACGCATTTCCAGCGCGGTCCGGGTGCGAAAAGGGGGATTCGGCGATTCATCGTGGGGATTCGGCTTTGGAAAAGGACCGCCGCCGCTTACCTTTGCAACAGAAAGTCAAACCCATTAAAACTGTTGTCCCATGTTCAAAATCTTCATGCAGGGAGGAGCCGGCTTCATGACCATCCTCACCGTCCTCCTGGTCGCCATCTTCTTCGCTGCCTGGAAAGCCCCGCGCTGGATCAAGGAAATCGGAACTTTCGCGCTGGTGTTCGGATTCCTGACGTACCTCATCGGCCTTTACCAGATGTTCCACGCTTTGCAACAGGTTGCCGACGACCTGGGAGGAGGGGTCAGCGGCATATTCGACCTGATTTCCCCCAACGTTCTCTTCGGCGGGATGAGAATCGGCCTGATTCCGGTCTTCTACGGCGTCATCATCTATCTGATTTCCCTCGTTGTCCGGATCATCAAGAAGCCGCGGCTGTGATGAGACGGCTTTTCATCATCCTGTGTGTCGGTCTGACGGCCCTTTCCTGCTGGAGCCGTTCAGACCGATTCCAGGTAGATATCGACAAGGCCCTGAAAAAGCGGGTCGATGCCCGGGAACTCTATTCCGAGGCATTCGCGATTCCGCTTCGCTTTCCTGACCGGACGACCTTCGGGGAGGAAATCAAGCTGCTGGACGTCGCTGCGGACCGTTTCTTCCTGCTGGACGGCGGGAAAAAGGAGATTCTGGTCTTCGACTGGAACGGCGGATATGTGACCACGCTAACCGAGGTCGATACGATTCTAGATTTCTCGGTATATCGGGACCGGGTGCTGGATGTCTTGACGAAAGATGCCATTACTGAATATAGCACGACGGACGGTGCTTTCCTGGCGAAGTATCCCGTCCGGGATCTGGATGTGATGCTGAAGAGAGTGGCCAGGGTGACCGAGGACGGTATCTTTATGCTGGGCACTCAGGACGGGTACGCGTACGACGTCAGCTATTTAATCAGCAAAAGCCGTTTCTATCCCGCCGCCCGGCCCGCCCCGGATTATCTGTCGACACACGCGTTTGTTCCGGCATCGGAGTGTCAGAACAGCCGTTTCTTCCGATGCGAAGGAATAGTGTACAGTTTCGGCTCCCGCTCCGGACAGATCGCCCAATACACGGACGATTATTTCATCTGTGTCCCGTATCAATGGGACTTCGGCAAGCGGGCTCCTGTCTTTACCAACGCCCAGAAAACCGCCGACCGGATATATCTTGCCTTTGCATTGGACGGGAAAGACTTTGTGCTCGTTTACAACCTCGATAACCGGAGGTATCAGGTCGTGGACTACGACACCTTCCCGCTCGGAATCATCTATTCCGGCCGCAATTACTGCTATTCTCCTTCCGACCTCACGATAATCTGCTATACGTTATAAACAGGGAATCGCCCTAACCCTCGGTTGCAAAAACGGCCTCCTGCGCACTGCATCGCAACATATGCCCCCTCGCAAGGTGGGGTATGTTGCAATTGGATGTGTACAATGGCGATTTCGCTCCCGGAGCCTCGGAAAGCAATCGGTGGCTCCGGACGCAATTGCGGAATAACCGATTGTCAATGCCTTCGGATTGCCGACGCGGTCGGATAATTCCGGGTTTTGCCTGTTTTCTTTGCCGCTTCGTCATGTAGAGAGATTCCTAGGGCCGATTTTCCGCAATTGCGTCCGGAAGGGGAGCCGCGCTGCGCAAAGTGCGGAATCTGCAAGAAAATGCGTATCTTTGCAAGTTATGAAGAACATCCGCAACTTTTGCATCATCGCGCATATCGACCATGGGAAGAGCACCCTGGCGGACCGGCTGCTGGAGCTCACGCGCACGCTGAGCGACCGGGAGATGGAGAACCAGGTGCTGGACGACATGGATCTGGAGCGGGAGAAGGGCATTACGATCAAGAGCCACGCCATCCAGATGGAGTACGTGCGGGACGGGGAGACCTACCGGCTGAACCTCATCGACACGCCCGGCCACGTGGACTTCAGCTATGAAGTGTCGCGGTCCATCGCGTCGTGCGAGGGGGCGCTCCTGGTGGTGGACGCCTCGCAAGGCATTCAGGCCCAGACGATTTCCAACCTGTACCAGGCCATCGACCACGGGCTGGAGATCATCCCCGTGCTGAACAAGATTGACATGGATTCCGCCCAGCCGGAGCTGGTGACGGACCAGGTGTGCGACTTGCTGGGCTGCGACCCGGAGGATGTGTACCGGGTGTCGGCCCGCACGGGCGAGGGTGTTCCGGCGGTGCTGGACGCGATTGTGGACAAAGTTCCCGCTCCGAAGGGCGATCCTGACGCGCCGCTCCAGGCGCTCATCTTCGACTCGGTCTTCAATTCCTTCCGTGGCATCATCGCTTATTTCAAGGTGGTGAACGGCTGCATCCGGAAGGGCGACAAGGTGAAGTTCTTCAATACCGGCAAGGAATATGAGGCCGAGGAAATCGGCAATCTCAAACTGAAGCTGAACCCTACGGGTGAGGTCCGCACCGGTGACGTGGGCTATATCATCTCCGGCATCAAGGCCGCGGTCGAGGTGAAGGTGGGTGATACCATCACACATACGGAACGCCCTTGTTCCCAGGCGATTGCTGGATTCGAGGAAGTGAAGCCGATGGTTTTCGCCGGCCTGTATCCCGTCGATGCGTCCAAATTCGAGGAACTCCGTTCCGTATTGGAGAAGTTCCAGCTGAATGACGCGTCTTTCGTGTACGAGCCGGAAAGCTCGCTGGCACTCGGATTCGGTTTCCGCTGCGGCTTCCTGGGCCTGCTGCACCTGGAGATTGTCCAGGAACGGCTGTTCCGGGAGTTCAACATGGACGTGATCACCACCGTCCCGAACGTGTCTTACAAGGTCTATACGACCAAGGGAGAGGTTATCGACGTGCACAACCCGTCCGGCCTTCCGCCGCAGACGCTCATCGACCATATCGAGGAGCCCTATATCCGGGCCCAGATTATCTCCAAGGCCGATTATTACGGGCCTATCATGAAGCTGTGCATGGACAAGCGCGGCACCCTCATCGGCCAGCATTACATCACCACCGACCGCGTGGAACTGAACTATGACCTGCCGTTGTCGGAGGTGGTGTTCGATTTCTACGACAAGCTCAAGTCCATTTCCAAGGGCTATGCCTCCTTCGACTACCATGTGACGGACTTCCGCCCGGCGCGCCTTGTGAAGCTGGATATCCTGCTGAACGGCGACCCGGCCGACGCCCTTTCCACCCTCATCCACGAGGACCATGCCTACGATTTCGGCCGGAAGATCTGCCTGAAGCTCAAGGAACTCATCCCGCGCCAGCAGTTCGACATCGCCGTCCAGGCGGCCATCGGCGCGAAAATCATCGCCCGTGAAACCGTACGTCAGGTCCGCAAGGACGTGACGGCGAAGTGCTACGGCGGCGACGTCACGCGTAAGCGCAAGCTCCTCGAGAAGCAGAAGGAGGGAAAGAAGCGGATGCGTCAGATCGGCACCGTCCAGGTGCCCCAGAGCGCATTCATGGCGGTCTTGAAGCTCGACTGATGAAAACCGTCGCCCTGCTCATATACGCCGAGACCCTCGAGTCCGTCGTCGCGGAATGCCGGCGGCAGATCGACCTCATCCCGACCGATGAATACACCTTCGAACTCTTTGTCAATCCCGACCTGGATGAGGCCTGGCGCGCCGCCGGTGACAAGGATTTCTACATCTGGCTACACGGTCTCGTGATGCCGGTGGAAGGCGCCCTTTATTGCCTGCTGGACAATTCTTCCTTCCTGGGTGACCGGGCCCTGCTCGTGGGTACGGTCCAGGATGCTGAAGGACACATCGTCAGCGGCGGCTTCAGCCGGAACCGGCGCCTGATGCAGCCGGATCCGGTGATTCCCGTGGCCTGCCGGATGTTCGACGGCCTGTTCGCCCTCGTTCCGCAGGCGGTGTACCGGCACATCGGTGTGCTGGGCGGTCGTTACCGTGGTCAGCTCGCCGGTTTCGACTACTGCATGCGGGCGCGTAAGGCCGGCTATCCCAGCGTCATCGCCCCGGGTATCACCTGCACCTGTCCGGAGCGCCCGGACCCGGACCGTACCCTGGGTACGGACTTTGTCCTGGATTTCCGGACCAAAGGCATCTTTACGGCCATCTGGTACTTCCTGCGCTCCGCCATCCGGCGGTTCGTAATCCATAACCTGTCTGTCTATGAATAAGTTCCGTGCCGCCGTCGCCTCGATGCGGCTCCGTACCCTGCCGCTCTCCACGGGTGGTGTTCTCCTGGGCATCCTGCTCGCTACGGCTGATTTCAAGGTTGACGTGTGGGCCGCCGTCCTCATCGTCCTGACTACCATCTGCCTGCAGATCCTGTCGAACCTCTCCAATGAGCTCGGAGACGTGCTTCACGGCACAGATACTGCGGACCGCAAGGGGCCGCAGTACGGATTGAACGGGGGAGTGCTCACCATTGGCGAGATGAAGGTCCTGATCGGCGTGTTCGTGGGCCTGTGCATTCTCTTTGGAACCATGATGACGCTGCGCTCCTTCGGGACCCTGTTGGAACTGACGCCCATCCTGGTCCTCCTGCTCGGTGCAGGCGCAATCACGGGTGCGATGAAATACACCCTGGGCCGCAACCCTTATGGGTATCGCGGACTGGGTGACGTATATGTCTTTCTGTTCTTCGGGCTGGTGGCTGTCCTGGGCGCCTATTTCGTGGCGAGCCATACCCTCTTCTGGCGCCTGCTCCTGCCTGGCGCCGCCGTGGGTTGTTTCTCCGTAGGCGTGCTGAATGTCAATAATATACGCGACATGGAGACAGACGCTCCGAACCGGGTGACCACGGCCATCCGCCTCGGCGAGCACAAGGCGAAAATCTACCAGACCGTCCTGATCGTCCTGGGCTGGGTCCTGATGCTGGCTTATTGTCAATTGCGGATGTTCTCCTGGTGGCACTACCTGTTCGTGATTACACTGCCGCTATACATCCTTCATCTCCGCGGCGTCTGGCAGCGGACAGGCAAAGCCCTCGATCCGATGCTCCCGCTTCTGGTGATCAGCACTTTCTTGTTCTGTCTCCTCGCCGGGGTGGGCTTCTGCGCGCACCTGTTCTAGCCTTCCAGCCAGTTGAGAAAATCGTCGGCGCGGGCGCGGGAGACAGTGAGGTCGGTGCCGGCGGGTATGCCGGGTTTGAGGGTCAGGCGGAGACGGCCGCCGAGGAGCTTGGAAGCGCTGTCGATGACGTTCTCGGCGATAATGGCGCCCCGGGAGATGCGGAAAAAGGCTTTCGGATCCAGGCCGGACTCGATCATGTCCAGGGAATCGTCCAGGACGTAGGTCTTTCCTTCACGGGTGACGATGTAGGAGTTCTTCGCTTCGGAATAGAAGTAAGCGATGTCGTGTACGCTTACCGGAACGATGCGGTCGTTCAGGCGGATGAGGAATTTCTCCCGATGCTTTCCGGCAGCGGAAACAGTACCCGGGGTTGCACCCGGAACGTCGCCCGGAACCGGAGGGTCATCTCCTTTCTGCGCTTGCCGGAAAACCTCCAGCACCTTCGCATAATCGATTCCGCCGCTTGCCCCGAGCCGTTCCGAAACCCGGTTCACGGCGCGCCGCAGGTCCTCCACGTCCACCGGTTTCAGCAGATAGTCCACCGAATTGATTTCAAAGGCCTTGACGGCGTAGTTGTCGTAGGCCGTGGTCATCACGACCTGGGCGTCGACCTTCACCTGCGGGAAGATGTCGAAGCAGTTGCCGTCGGAGAGTTCCACGTCCAGGAAAATGACGTCGGGGTGATGGTCGGCCAGCCAGCCGACGGTCTCCTTCACCGAGGCGGTGAGTCCGATGATGTCCACCTGCGGAAAATGAGTCCGGAGGAGGTTTTCGAGTACCCGTTGGGCGCGGGGTTCGTCTTCTACGATCAGGGCTTTCATAGACGGTGGGGTTAAGGCGTTTTACAAGAGGGGGATGCTGACCCGGAAGGTATCCTCCGTCTCTTCGACGAGGATGTCCTTTCCGGAAATGTCCATATACTGTTTCCGGAGATAGGGGAGACCCAGGCCTGTGGAAACGGGCTCTGAAGCACGCGGAATCCGGTTGTTTTCCATCGTGAAATACTCGCCGTCCGTTTTGACACGGATCAGGACAGGTTTCTCGGGGGAGATGGCGTTGTGCTTGGTCACGTTCTCAACGAGAAGCTGCAGGGAGCAGGGGACAACCATCCGGGAGAAGTCCTCTTCCCGGATGTGCTTCTCCACGGAGATGCCTTCCGGAAACCGGATTTTCAGGAGGTCGTAATACATCGTCACGAAGGTCTCTTCCTCGCTTAAGCGGACGAGTTTTTCACCGTCGTGCTGCAGCATGTAGCGGTAGATGCCGGCCAGCTTGTGGATGTAGCGGCTGGCTTCCTCCTGTTCTCCATCCTGAACGATAGAGTCCAGGATGTTCAGGGAATTGAACAGGAAATGCGGGTTCACCTGGCTCTTGAGGGCCATGTAGCGGTATTCCGCCAGGTGCCGCCGCTCCCGCTGGGTGGCGATTTCACGGCGGGTTCGCACGGCATATTCGGTCAGGTAAACGATGGTGAAGAGGGTGGTCTCCGCGAGGAGTGCCGCGACAAGGTTCCGGGCGAAGACGGCCGCATCCACGGGAAGTGTCCAGTGGAAGGGGAACCCGAGCGTATGCAGGAAAGCGCAGAGGATCGAGATCAGTCCGATGAACAGGGTCGTGCCGATGGTCGAGACGTCCAGGCTGAAGTGCCAGCCATGGGCCTTGCTGACAAAGAAGACCGTTCCGACAAGCATGCCGAGGATGATCAGGGAGTTGTCCATGAAGGACCGGAAGACGCCGGTCACGGACACGCCCTCGAACGGTCCTTTCCGGAAAATGACGTATTCGATGAACAGCCGCAGGGCGAACACCACCATGACGGCGAAGATGAGCCAGCCCAGGTTCTTCTGCCAGGATTCACGCCGGCCGGCCGGGAGATGGTAGGCCTTGACGAACAGGTTGAGGGACCAGCCCAGAAGTTCGGTGGTGAAGAAGGTGGAGAGGGCGCGGCTGAGCATTTCGGACGGGAAGTTGAACACCTGCGCGCCGAGGCGGCCGATGACGTAGCCCACGATATTGACGAGGATGACGCAGATGGCGGTGAATTCGACCTGCACGTTGCGCCTCAGGCAGATGAGGACGGTGAGGAGCATCGTCAGCAGCGTGAGGATGAGCGAGTCGGGAATTCCGGTAAGGAGGCAAAGGACGGTGACCACGGCGTGCAGCACCGCGAATCCATGGATCAGATATGCCGTCCGTATCCGTCTCATTGTCGGCTAAAATACGAAAAAACGGTTTAGAAAGCAAATGCGCTCCGCCGTTCGTCCGGAAAAACGCGCCGCCCGTCCGCCAAAAACGGGAGATGGGTTTATTCCCGTAGGGAATTGACGGGAAAAGATTTTATTTTTGCCTTGCACTAAACCGCAAGATTAGTAACCATGGCAAACCAACGTGACTTGACATTCCGTCAGATGGTGGACCTGAGTTTCGGGTTCCTCGGCGTGCAGATCGCTTACGCCCTGCAGAGCGCGAACATCAGCCGCATCTTCGCCACCCTCGGCGCGGATCCCCACCAGCTGTCGTTCTTCTGGATCCTGCCCCCGCTGATGGGCATGATCGTCCAGCCCCTGATCGGCAAGTATTCCGACCGCACTTGGTGCCGGATGGGTCGCCGCAAGCCGTACCTCATCGTGGGCGCCGTCATCGCCGTCCTGGTGATGATGTTCCTGCCGAACGCGGGTTCCCTGCATTTCTCCACCCGGGTGTTCCTGGGTCTGAACATGGCCATGTGGTTCGGCCTGTTCTCCTTGATCTTCCTGGATACCTCCATCAACGTGGCGATGCAGCCCTTCAAGATGATGGTTGGCGACATGGTGAACGAAAAGCAGAAGACCACGGCCTACTCGATCCAGAGCTTCCTTTGCAATGCAGGGTCACTCCTCGGCTACCTCTTCCCGATTTTCTTCACCTGGATCGGCATCGCGAATGAAGCCCCGGAAGGGGTCGTTCCCGACAGTGTGGTGTACTCCTTCTATGTGGGCGCCGCCATCCTCATCCTGTGTGTCCTCTATACTTTCCTGCGCGTGAAAGAGATGCCGCCGGCAGAGTATGCCGAATTCCATGGCATCGACCTGCAGAACCAGGAGAAGAAGTCCGACAAGGGCCTGATGAAACTCCTGGTGGAGGCGCCGAAGACGTTCTGGACCGTGGGTCTCGTGCAGTTCTTCTGCTGGGCCGCGTTCCTGTACATGTGGAATTACACGAACGGTGCGATCGCCGTGAACTGCTGGGGCGTGGACATGGCCGTGGAAGGTGCCGCCGCTTCGGCCGGTTTCCAGGCCGCCGGCAACTGGGTGGGCGTCCTGTTCGCCATCCAGGCCGTGGGTTCCATCCTGTGGGCCACGGTGCTGCCGCGTTTCAAGAACATCAAGACCGGCTACGTGGTGAGCCTTCTCATCGGCGCCGTCGGCTTCGCTTCCGTGATGTTCATCCACAACCAGTATATCCTGTTCGTGAGCTACTTCCTGATCGGCTTCGCCTGGGCCGCGATGCTCGCCCTGCCGTTCACCCTCCTCACGAACGCCCTGGAAGGCAGCCCTTACATGGGCAGCTACCTGGGTCTCTTCAACTGCACCATCTGCCTGCCGCAGATCGTCGCGGCGGCCACGGGCGGACTGGTGCTGCGCCTGGTCGGCGACAGCCAGCCTGCGATGCTGTTCGTTGCGGCCGTGTACCTTGCGCTCGGAGCAATCTGCGTGCGACTTATCAAGAAATAGGATCAAAACCAATACAAACTAACTACACTCTAATGAAAAGGATTCTAACTGCAGTGTTTGTCATGCTCGCCAGCCTGACAGGCACGACCTTGCTCGCCCAAGGCGGGTATCAGGTCAAAGGAGTCGTAGTCGACGCCCAGGGACCCGTGATCGGGGCCGCCGTCGTGCAGCAAGGCACGACGAACGGTACCTCTACGGGCATTGACGGCGACTATGTGCTCGTTGTCCCGAATGCGGATGCGGTGATCGAAATCAGCTGCATCGGCTACGCGACCCAGACCTTCAAGGCGTCCGAAGTCCCCGCGACCGTCTTCCTGGAGGAAGATACCGATTTCCTGGACGAAGTCGTCGTGATCGGTTACGGTACCGTCAAGAAGAGCGACCTTACCGGTTCCGTCTCGACGGTCAAGGCCGATGAGATCAACAAGGGCGTCATTTCTTCCCCGGCCGACATGCTCCGCGGCAAGAGCGCGGGCGTCGTGGTCACCGCCGGTGACGGTATGCCGGGTTCCGCGGCGACCGTCCGTATCCGTGGCGGTTCCTCCATCAACGCCTCCAACACGCCGCTGTACGTCATCGACGGTCTGCCGGTGTCCAATGACGGCATTTCCGGCATGTCCGACCCGATGGCTTCCATCAACCCGGAGGACATCGAGAGCTTCACCGTCCTCAAGGATGCGTCTGCGACCGCCATCTACGGTTCCCGTGCTTCCAACGGTGTTATCGTGATCACCACCAAGAAGGGTTCCAAGACTGCGACGGCCCTTCCGAAGGTGGCGGTGGACTTCACCACTTCCGTGAATACGATCGCCAAGTACAACAGCCTGCTGGATGCCGACGGCATCCTCCAGATCATCCGGGATTTCTACGGCGCCAATTCCGCCGCCGAGCAGCACCTGGGTGTCGCCGGGAAGCTGTACAGCACCGACTGGCAGAAGGAAATCTACCAGATTGCTCCGACCTATGACGGAAACATCAGCCTGAACGGCCGTGCGGGCTTCCTCCCGTACCGTGTTTCCGGCGGTTTCATGAGCCAGAACGGTACCCTCAAGGGCTCCAAGATGAACCGGGGCACCCTCTCCCTCAACCTTTCTCCGACTTTCTTCGATAAGCACCTGACGGTGAATGTCAACGGAAAGGGCACCTATGCGAAGAACTGGTACGCCAACCAGGGCGCGATCGGCGCCGCCAACCACTACGACCCGACCAAGCCTGTGTACAGCAATGAGCCCGGTTATTCCCTCAACGGCTACACGACCTGGTATGACGCTTCCGGCAACATCAATACGATGGCCACGATGAACCCGGTCGCCCTTCTCAACGACCGGATCGACCTCGCCGACGCGTACCGTTTCATCGGAAACACGCAGTTCGACTACAAGGTCCATGGTCTCGAGGACCTGCGCCTGAACCTCAACCTGGGTCTGGACTGGGCCAAGTCCAACGGCCTGACGGAAGTCGCCAAGGGATCCGAGGCTTCGTACCACAATACGAACCAGTCCGGCGGCGGTTCCCATACCGAGTATGACTACAGCCGCATGAACACCACGCTGGAATTCTACGCCGACTACAACAAGACCTTCGCCGAGAAGCACAACGTGGATCTGATGGCCGGTTATTCCTGGCAGCGTTTCTACAACGAGAACAACAGCAAGACGTACCGTATCTCCGACAAGAGTTCTCTCGGCGAGTCCGTGGGCAAGGGTGAACTCTATCTGATCTCCTTCTTCGGCCGTGCGAATTACGCCTTCGAAGACAAGTATCTCCTGACCGCTACGCTCCGTGCCGACGGTACTTCCCGGTTCCAGAACCACAAGTGGGGTATCTTCCCGTCCGTTGCCTTCGGTTGGAACATCCTCAAGGAAAGCTTCATGCCTGCGAGCAAGGAACTGAGCACCCTCAAGCTCCGTCTCTCCTGGGGTGAGACCGGCCAGCAGGAAGTGGGCGGCTACTACGACACCTTCGCCCAGTTCCTCACCACCCAGCTCGGCTCCTATTACTTCACGAACGGAGAATCCTACACGAACCCGATCGCGGCCCTCGGCTACAGCGCCGACCTCCGCTGGGAGACCACCACGACGTACAATGTCGGTATGGACTTCGGTTTCTGGAACGACCGCCTCACCGCCGCTGTCGATGTCTATCGCCGCGATACCCGCGACATTCTCAACTACATCCCGGTCCCGGCCCTCTCCAACCTGACGAACTACCTGAACACCAACATCGGTTCCATGACCAACCAGGGTGTTGAACTGGATGTGAACGCCATCCTCGTCGAAACCCGCGACGCCAGCTGGACGGTGGGCTTCAATGCGGCTTACAACAAGAACAAGATCACCAAGCTGACCGTTTCCGACGACGACGCCACCGGTGTCGAGACCGGCGGTATCTCCGGCGGTACCGGTAACAACGTGCAGATGTTCCAGGTGGGCTATCCGATGCGTACCTTCAACCTGTACCAGCAGGTGTATGACACCGCCGGCAATCCCGTGAACGGTGTCTATGTGGACCGCAACAACGACGGCCAGATCAACGCCGACGACAAGTACCTCGGCCACCATGCCGATCCGGACTGGACCTTCGGTTTCAACACCAGCTTCTCCTGGAAGAACTGGACGGCCGCCCTCTCCGGCCACGCCTCCCTCGGCAACTGGGTGTACAACAATGTCGCTTCCGACACCGAGATGCTCGCCGACCTGTGGACGAACCAGTTCATTTCGAACCGTGTTTCCAGCGCTACGAAATCGATGTTCTCCCAGGCCCAGTACCTCTCCGACTACTATCTCCAGGATGGTTCTTACCTGAAGCTCGACAACTTCACGCTGGGCTACACCATCCCGAAGCTTTTCAACGTCACTCCCGACCGTCCGTTCTCCGTGAACATCTTCGGCACCGTGCAGAACATCTGCTGCCTGACCCGGTACACGGGCATCGATCCTGAAATCTACGGCGGTATCGACGGCACCGTTTATCCCCGTCCGCGGACTTTCGTCGCCGGCGTGAAACTCAACTTCTAGCATAAAGGACACAGCTATATGAAAAAGATCAACTATATCTTCGGTGTCCTCGCGGTCTGCGCGACGATGACTTCCTGCGTGTGGGACCTCAACGTGACCCCGATCGACCCCAATGCCAACACGGCTGACAAGGCCCTCGTGAACGAGGCCGCCTTCGATCAGTTCCTGTCCGGCGTCTACCTGGGATTCGCCACTTCCGGCTACTATGGCGCCAACGGCAGTGCATCCATCTCCGGTCTGGACGGCGGTGCCTCCCAATATATCCGTGGTCTGTACCACCACAGCGAGCTCACGACCGATGAGAGCGTCTGCGGCTGGAACGACCAGACCATCAAGAACTTCCACTGGATGAACTGGACTACGGACGATACTTTCATCTATGCCTTCTACTCCCGCATCTTCATGCAGGTGGGCATGGCGAACGAGTTCATCCGCGAGGCCAAGGCTTCCGACGTGGACTTCGCCAAGAAGCAGCAGTTCATCGACGAGGCCCGCGTCCTCCGCGCCCTCGCTTATTATCACGCCATCGACAACTTCGGCAATGTCCCGTTCGCTGACGAGAACGCCGTCGTGGGCGTGAACCCTGACCAGATCTCCCGGGCTGACCTGTACGCCTGGCTGGAAGGGGAACTGAAGGACCTCGTGTCCAACAGCGCCCTTCCCGACAAGTCCGGCACCGCTTACGGTCATGTGAACAAGAGCGTCGCGAAGTTCATCCTGGCGAAGCTTTACCTGAACGCCGAGGTCTATTCCGGTACGGCCGCTTACGACAAGTGCGCGAGCATCCTTGCCGACCTGATGGACGACGGCTATTCCCTCCATACTTCTTCCCAGGGTGTGTACAACGCCTATCAGGAACTTTTCCTGGCCGACAACAACCGCTGCACGGATGAAATCATCTTCGCGGTGGAGCAGGACGGCGTGAACACCACCAGCTACGGTGCGACCAACTACCTGGTCTTCGCATCCACGGGCGGTGCCATGGATCCGGATGAGATGGGTATTTCCTCCGGCTGGGGCGGTCTCCGCACAACACCTCAGTTCTATGACAAGTTCTCCTCCGACGATGAGCGTGCCCTCTTCTACACCGACACGCAGCAGGAAGACATCGACGACATCGGTGAGTTCTCCCACGGCTACGCTTTCCGCAAGTTCCGCAACCGCACCAGCGACGGCGGATACGGCAAGGAATCCGGTTTCGTGGACACCGATTTCCCGATGATGCGCTATGCCGACGTCCTCCTGATGGCGGCCGAGTGTCAGGTCCGCGGTGCTTCCGTGAGTGGTGCCATCGACGGTTTCAACCAGGTGCGCGCCCGTGCCGGCGTCGCCCGGATTGCGAACCCGACCCTCCAGGACATCCTGGACGAGCGTGGCCGTGAGCTTTATCAGGAGTGCTGGCGCCGCAGCGACCTCATTCGTTTCGGCAAGTTCACCTCCGGCTACAACTGGCAGTGGAAGGGCAATGTCAAGGAAGGAACGGACGTGGACTCCTACCGCGCCCTCTTCCCGATCCCGGACAGTGACCGTCTCGCCAATACCAAGCTTCAGCAGAACCCCGGTTACGGGACTAACAAGTAAGCCCTATGAAGAAGATATTGACCATTTTGGCAGGTGCCCTGGCCCTCGTGGCCACCTCCTGCGTCAAGGAAAGCCAGGCCGTGTTCGATATTTCGAAGGCGACCGCCCCTGTGCTCAACTCCTTCAGCGAGGATGAGGACGTGATCACGGCCACCTATACCCCGGCCGTGTTCAAGCAGGGTTTCAATGAAAAGATCGCTCCCAACCATTCGTTCGCCCTGGTTTCCCTGGACGGCAAGAAAATGAGCAAGACGCTGATGACGTCCGACAAGGACGGCGTCTTGAGCATCAAGAAGGTGAATCTCGCGAAGAGCCTGATGGCCCTCGGGGTCACCGAAGGTTCCATGGTTTCCCTTGAGCTGGCGGTCCGCGCCTCCGTGCAGGATCCCTCCAAGGACAACGGCCGCAACGGTTATGTCGATTCCGACGGCCACATTTCCATCGCCTCCTTCGAGGTCGTGGTTCCGGAAGTGACCGGCAGCCCGTACGCCGACTTCACCGAGCCCAGCACCTGGTCCGTGATCGGCGCCCTGTCCGCTTACGAGATCAGCTGGGATGGTGACCTGAACATGTGGACCGACGGCGGTGGCAACCATGTGGCTGCCCACGTGAAACTCGCCGCCGGTGATGAGTTCAAGTTCCGCCAGGATCAGGATTGGGCCGTGAACATGGGTGGTGAATTCGGTGGCCTGGACAACGAGTTCGCCGTAACGCAGGACGGTGCGAACATCAAGGTCGGCGCCGACGGCGTCTATGACCTGTATGTGAACCCGGACCAGGGTCTCGCCTGGATCACCGCGGCTTACGACCCGTTCCCGGATTATACCGAGGCCAGCACCTGGTCTGTCATCGGCGCCCTGTCGCTGGAAGGCATCGACTGGAACGGCGACATCGCGATGATTACCGACGGCACCTGGCACGTGGCACTGGGTGTGAACCTCGCGGACGCCGACGAGTTCAAGTTCCGCAAGGACGCCGACTGGGCCGTCAACATGGGCGGTGACTTCGGCGGCCTGGACAACGAGTTCGCGGTTACGCAGGACGGTGCCAACATCAAGGTTGGCGCGGCTGGCTCCTTCGACCTCTACGTGAACCCCGACCAGGGTCTCGCCAAGGTGACCGAGGCTTCCGGCGCGAAGGTGAGCTCCAAGATCGGCGGCGACGAGCCGGGTCCGCAGCCGCAACCCGTGACGGGCTGGAACATCATCGGCCTGAACGGCGACTGGGAGAACGACATCCTCGCGACCCAGGACGGCAATGTCTGGACGGCCTACATCACGGCGGAAGGCGACACCGACTTCAAGTGGCGCAAGGATGCCGGTTGGGACGAGAACTACGGCGGCACCTTTGTCGCGCTGGGCGAGCCCTTCGAGGCGGTCGCGGGCGGTGACAACATCAAGGTAAGCGCCGGCTTCTGGAAGGTCGAACTGAACCTGGACGACATGACCATCACCATCTCCAACGGCCAGGTCTGGTCCCTCATCGGCGACTTCAACGAGTGGGCCGGCGATGTGGACATGGTCCTGACGGACGGCAAGTGGGTGAGCCCCGTGACCAAGATCAGCGGCGGCTTCAAGCTCCGTGAGAACCACGGCTGGGACAACAACCGCGGCGGTGCGTTCGTGGCGGTCGGCGAGCCGTTCGAGGCCGTCGCCGGCGGTGACAACATCACGGTCGAGGAAGGCAACTACATCGTGACCTACGACCCGGAGGCCGAGACCATCGTCATCGACGAGACCGGCTGGGGTCTGGTGGGTACCATCAACAGCTGGGGTGAATCCCCGGACATCATCCTCAAGGAGGAAGGCCTGTTCCTCGTTGCGAAGAACGTGGCTCTGACCGAAAACGATGAGATCAAGATCCGCTACAAGTCCGACTGGGCTGAGAACCGCGGCGGCGCGACCTTCGTCGGCCATGCCGTGAAGGCGGTCCCGGGTGGTGACAATATCAAGCCGGGTGTCGCGGGCGACTACGACATCTGGTACCGTCCTGACAGTGAAGTCCTCTTCGTGATGACCGCGGGCACCCCGCTCACTTACTGGGGTGTCGTGGGCACCATCAACGGATGGAGCGCTCCGGACCGGATCATGTACGAGAACGCGGACGGCCAGTTCATCTATGAGGACCTGGAGATTACCGCGAATGACGAGATCAAGATCCGCCTGAACGAAGACTGGGCCGAGAACCGCGGCGGAGCGTTCGTCGAGCTTGACGAGCCGTTCGCCGTGGAGAATGGCGGTTCGAACGTGAAGGTGGGCCGTGACGCCAAGGTGACGGTCATCTTCGATCCGTCTTCCGAGACGATCACCCTCACCGGTGAGTATAGCGGTGAGGCTCCGAGCCTCCCCGAGAACATGTACATGGTGGGTGCCGCGTTCGGCAACTGGGACTGGAACTCCGACGGCATCGTGGAGCTCATCCCGGTGAACAGCAAGGCCGGCCAGTTCTGGACCATCCGCTACATCGAAGCGGAGTCCCCGTTCAAGTTCAGCCCCGTCCGCGACTGGGTCGGTGATTTCGCCGGCCTCGGCGAGGAGGATAGCGGCTTCACCTTGAGCAACGGCAACTGCATCGTCTCCGAGAGCGGTGTATACATGGTCTATGTCGATACGGACAACAAGAAGCTCGTGGTCGAGCGCGCCCAGGTCTACGGCATCGGCGACTGCTTCGGCGGCTGGGACCAGGGCATGGCGGACGCTCTCTTCACCGAGGCGGACGGCAAGCTCACCGGCACGGTCAAGAACGATGGCGACCTGCGGCTTTATGCCGCCAGCTCCGCCGCTACCTCAGACTGGTGGACCCGCGAGTTCATCATCCTCGACGGCAAGATCGCTTACCGTGGCAATGGTGATGACCAGGAGCGTGTGAATGTGAAGGCCGGCTCCAAGGTCACCCTTGACTTCAACGCCGGAACCGGTGTGATCGAATAATCCTTTTCGGGCCGGGGTCCCTGACCGGACCCCGGCCTGCCAATAAAACCCCTGCATCATGACCCGGAAGTTCATCCCCATACTGCCCCTCATTGCGGCGCTTTTTGTAACCTTCTCCTGCGATCCGACGAAGAACAATCCGGAGGTGAAGGATACCCTGACGGTCAGTCCCGCCTCCTTGGAATTCGAGGCGGAGGACGCTTCGGCCAAATTCCTGAACGTTACCACGAATGGTGACTGGTCCGCCTCGCCGTCCGCCGACTGGATTGTGATGGAACGCACCTCGGGTACCGGCAAGGCCTCCCTGCCTGTGAAGGTGAAACCGAATGCGGGAGAGGACCGGACCGCGACCATCTCCTTCAGCGGAGCCGACAAGGTTACCGTTTCCGTCTCCCAGAAGGGTCGGAACATCGTCACCGTGGTGGCGAATCCCGATTCATTCGACGGGAACAAGCGGTCTTCCACGACCTATCAGCTGCTGATTTATTCCTTCGCCGACAGCGACGGCGACGGGGTCGGCGACTTCAAGGGCATCCAGAGCAAACTGGACTATCTGGACGGCCTGGGCGCTACGGCCCTGTGGCTGTCGCCGGCGCATCCGTCCGACAGTTACCACGCCTATGACGTGACGGACTATTATGCCGTGAACCCGCTATATGGCACCGAACAGGACTTCAAGGACCTGATTGACGCGGCCCATGCAAAAGGAATCAAGATTTACATGGACTATGTCCTGAACCATTCCGGCAAGGGAAACGCCTGGTTCCAGCAGGCGCTGTCCGATCCTTCCAGCAAGTACCGGGACTATTATTTCTTCAGTACGGACCCCGCCAGGGACTACACTTCTTTCCCGATGCTGAAGGGTACGACCTACAAGTCGCATGAATGGAAGCAGGCGACCTCCGGTTCGCCCAAGCTTTCCATTTCCAAGACTTCCGAGGCTGTGACGAATGGCAACGCCGGCTGGAATCTGTATATGTGGGACGGCTCCGGAGACAAAGCGGTCAAGTTTGTGGACAAGGGTGACGGAACGTTCTATCTGGTGATGGATATCAACGGCAAGTGGGGCATGCTGGTCCGAAAATACATGAACTGGGACGCCGGTTCCAAGTTCGGTGCCGCCGGAGACGGCAACCTGACGGAAGGGAAGGCCATCGACCTTGTGGCGGAAGGCAAGGATATCAGTTTTACCGGAAACGGCCGCTACAAGATCGAGCTGACCAACGTGTCCACGGAAACCCTTTATTACATGGGTTGCTTCAGCGACTGGATGCCGGACTTGAACTACGGCGATCCCGCGAAGGCGGAAACCAATCCCTGCTTCCAGGACCTTGCCGCCTCGGCCGACAAATGGATCAACCTGGGCGTGGACGGACTCCGGCTGGATGCGGTCAAGCATATTTGCGGCGGAATCGACTCCTATAACAACACGTCCAACCAGACCCTGCTGAAGAAATGGTACGACCACTGCAACGCGACCTACAAAGCGGCCGGACATTCCGATGACATCTTCATCGTCGCGGAGGCCTGGGACGGCCACAACAACGAAAAGAACTACTACAAAGGCATCAATTCCTGTTTTGAGTTCGATTACTTCGGCACCCTGACGCAGGCGCTGAACGGCAATGCCTCCGGCTACGTGTCCACGGTGAACGGCTTCCTGTCCGACCACACCGCTGTCCGCGCCGACGCCGTCACCTCCATCTTCATGTCGAACCACGACCAGCACCGCGCCGCGGAGTCCCTGGGCAGGAACGCAGCGAAGGAGAAGCAGGCCGCCGCGATGATGCTGACCACCCCGGGCAAGCCCTTCATCTACCAGGGTGAGGAACTGGGCTATTATGGCAAGAAGGATGGTGGTGACGAATATGTCCGCACCCCGATGATGTGGGACAAGGCCGGTAAGGACTGCGCCAAGAAAGGCGTGAACAACAAGGTGGATACGGGTATGCTCACGTCAGCCATTTCCGTGGAGGCGCAGGATGCCGATGCCGGTTCGTTGCTGAATGTCTACAAGACCTGGAGCCGACTCCGCAATATCTATCCGGCGCTGGCCGAAGGAGCGATGTCCGTAGCGCCTGGTAACGGCAACTCCATTGCCGCTTGGTATATGACAGCCGGCAGCCAGAAACTGCTTGTGATCCACAATACGGCCACGACGGCGAAGACTGTCACGGTCCAGGACAATACCTCCCGTGCGGTCGGCCTCCTCGGCACCGCCACCCTGGATCACGACGCCCTTACCCTCGGCCCGAACTCCTCCGTGGTGTTCAAGCTGTAGGGAGAGACATCTTTCCGACAAATTCCTCCGGGGTCATCATCAGGATTTCCCCGGGGGTTTTTCTTTGGATGAATTTCCGGTCGTTCGTGATGATTACGTCACAGGCTTCCGACAACGCATGCGCATATTGGGCATTGTCTTCAATGTCCTTGTCCCCGGACAAAAGCGCGTCCCGGATTTCGAACAGGTCAATATAACTGACATTGACGTAGTTGAATAGGCTCAGCATGGTTTTCTTGAAGCAGTCCAGACTGGCTGCGTGGCTGCTTGTGGCTACATAGGCGGCATCCAGGATACTTTGACTTGTAATGACCGCCTCAATCCTGTGTGTGCGGGCTGCGGCCAGAATCAAACCGGAATAGCCTTCGGGGTCCCGGTTTCCGACGAAATGGTCCAGCAGGACGTTCGTGTCAATCAGCGCTTTGATCATATCCAAGGATGTGTGCGAGTCTCGGGTCGTTTTTCAGTTCCTCCGCCGAGGGTTCTTGCAGGCAGCCTTTGCTGATAAACAGCTCTTCGGGAATCTCGGACTCCGACGGCCGTGAGGGAAATACGAGTTCGACGGATTTTGCCAGGACGGATTCGACATACCGGTTGACGGACATGTTTTCCTTCCTGGCCTGGTATTTGACCCGGGCGATCAATTCGTGCGGGAGGCGGAATGCGGTTTGTACGCGGGCAGTTTGCGTGGCCATGGTCTGTTCTTTTTTGCAAAGATAGAAAAGTGTTATCATTTTTCAAATAATGTTATCATCTATTTCCGGGTGCCTTGGGAGCGATTTTTGCATAGAAGAGGGCATGCGGAAAGTCGTTTGTTTCATTTTGCTATTGACTTTGTCTGCGCTGGGTGCCCGTGCGCAGCAGGTGCAGGATGCCTTGTACAGGGTGGTCGCCCATATCAAGTCTGACGGAACGATCCAGGATGATTCCTACCGGGTCATCGGACATATCAAGTCTGACGGAACGATCCAGGATGCGTCTTACCGGGTTGTCGGACACCTGAAGAAGGATGGAACCGTGCAGGATGCCGGATACCGGGTCGTGGGCCATATCAAGTCCGACGGAGTCATCCAGGATGCGTCCTATCGCGTCATCGGCCATGTGAAGAAGGACGGGACAGTGCAGGACGCGTCATACCGGGTCATCGGCCACGTGAAGGGGGTTCCGATGGAGTGGGCGGCGCTCTATTTCTTTTTTCGCTGAAAATCATTATCTTGTGGCGTGATGAAAAAGTGGTTGCCGGTCATCGCGCTGATGCTCGTATTTCTGCCCTTGCAGGGGCGGGAGCGTGAGCCGTGGCTGGACGAACTGGATGCGGAACTGGCCAGGAAGGCAGAGTATGACGCGCGGAAAGAGGCCCGGATCGGGCAGTTGCGTGGACGGCTCCGCAGCGCGTTGGATGACCAGGAACGTTATGCCGTCACTCGCGAATTATACGAGGAATACCAGAGCTACAAATACGATTCAGCCTATGCGTATGCGCAGGAGATGGCCCGGCTCGCCGCTGTGTCGGAGTTGCCCGACGCCCGGGTGGAGGCTGGCTGCGCCACCACATTCTGCCTGATCTCCGCCGGCCTGTACAAAGAGGCGTTCGACGTGATGGACGGCTTGGATATCGAAGGGGTCACTCCCCGGATCCTGCTGGAATACTACAAGATGCAGGTGCGGTTGAACTATTCGGCCCGCGGCTATTCCCAGACGCCCCCGTTTTGGGATGTATATTCCCGGGCAGGGGAGGAATACAGCCGGAAAATCATGGAGATGGTGCCGGAGAATTCGCCTACCTGGCTGGAATACCGGGCGAACTACCTGATGGAGAGCGCGCAGTACGAGGAAGGACTTGCCGCGTTCAACCGCCTGCTCTCCGACGAGAACCTGGACCTGCATTCCCGCGCCATCTTCGCTTCGTCCGCGGGCTGGCTCCAGCACTGCCTGGGCCGGGACGACGAGGCGATCAAGCTCCTGTGCGAATCGGCCGTATTCGATCTCAAGTCCTCCACCAAGGAGACGACGGCGCTCCGAATGCTGGCCGAATACCTGACCCGCCGGGGCGAGGTGGAGCGGCCGTCCCGCTATGTGCGGGAGTCCTTCGACGATGCGAATTTCTACAACGCCCGTCTCCGCAAGCTGGAGGTCGGGGCGGTGCTGCCCCTGGTGGAGAAGAACCATTACGACAGTCTGCAGCGTGAACGGAACCTGATGGTGCTGGTCATTGTCCTTCTGGCCGCCGTCATTCTCGCGGCCGTCGCCGCGCTCTGGTTCATCCGTCGGCAGAACCGGCGCCTGCATGAGGCCCGTGCGACCATCGAGGAGCGGAACGCCCAACTGGAGACGGCGAACGCGCAGCTTGCCGAGGCCAATGAGATCAAGTCGGAGTACATCGGAAACTCCTTCTACATCAATTCCGAATTCCTGGACAAGATGTCGCAGCTGTACAAGATGGTGGACCGGATGATCGTCACCCGGCAGTATGACGAGTTGCGCCGCTCCCTGAAGGAATCCACCATCGACAAGGAACGGGACGAGATGTACGAGTCCTTCGACCACACCTTCCTGAAGATTTTCCCGACCTTTGTCAACGACTACAACGCCCTGTTCCCGGAGACGGAGCAGCGGTTCCCGGCAGAAGGACTCACGCCCGAGATGCGCATCTTCGCCCTCATCCGCCTCGGGATCTCCGAGACCGAACGCATAGCCAGATTCCTGGACTACTCCGTCCACACCATCAACACCTACAAAACCCGCGTCAAGAACAAGTCCTGGGTGGAGAACGAGCGCTTCGAGGCCGAAATCATGCGGATCGGGGCCCGGTAAGGCCAATACAACCGTTATATTTTTCACACTTGGCATGTGATTCAATGCGCTGATGGACAGCGTATTAAAATGTTTTAGAATTATATTTCCCCTATTTATTTCGGACGCGCGTAAGAATCCCGGTAATTTTGCGGTACACTGACAACAGTAACCCAAAATAACCAACTACCAACCCAATGAAAAGGATTCTTTCCGCATTGACCCTCCTGCTGATCGCAGCGGGTCTGGTGTCCGCCCAGGGCGGATACCTGGTCAAGGGCGTGGTCGTTGACGCCCAGGGTCCGGTCATCGGAGCCACCGTCCTCGAACAGGGGACGTCGAACGGAGCCGTGACCGGTCTGGACGGAGACTATGCCCTCCGCGTGACGAATGCCGACGTACTGGTCGAAATCAGCTGCATCGGCTATGCCACGCAAGTGTACAAGGCCTCTGAGGTGCCTGGAACGGTGGTCCTCGAAGAGGATTCCGAGTTCCTGGACGAAGTCGTGGTCATCGGCTACGGCACCCTGTCCAAGAAGGAGGTTTCCGCGTCCATCGTCCAGGTGGACAGCAAGGACTTTTTCCGCGGCACCACCAACAACCCGATGACGATGCTCACCGGTAAGGTCGCCGGCCTGAACGTCGTGACGAGCCAGGGTTCCAACCCGAACTCCGCTTCCGACTATCAGATCCGTGGCGCCACCTCCCTGCAGGCCGGCAACGGTCCGCTCGTGGTGATCGACGGTGTCCCGGGCGGCGACATCCGCTCCCTGGCCCCGCAGGACATCGAGTCCATGACCGTCCTGAAGGATGCGGCCTCCGCTTCCATCTATGGTACGGCCGGTGCGAACGGTGTCATTCTCGTGACCACCAAGAAGGGCTCCAAGGACGAGGCCGGTACGGCCCATGTCACCTATGACGGTGCGTTTAACGTGAACTTCGTGAAGGCTCCCATTCCGGTCCTGACTCCGGAAGAGTGGGTCCGTTCCCGCCGCGGTACCGACTATGGTGCACGTACGGACTGGTACAACGCCCTCCTGCGCGACTTCTCCTATGGCCACAGCCATTACATCGGTGTGGACGGCAGCACCGCCAAGGGCTCCTACAACGCTTCCGTGAGCTACAAGAACTCCCTCGGTGTGGACCTCGTGGACGCCCGTGAGGAATTCGGCGCCCGCGCCGCCGTGGAGCAGCGCCTCATCAAGGACATCCTCCAGCTGAACATCAGCCTGAACGCCCGCCGCGTGAACGAGGAGTATGGCAACGACGGTTCCTTCGGCACCGCCCTTACCATCAACCCGACGTTCCCGATTTACAACGATGACGGCTCCTACTACCAGCCGACGGCTCCGACCGGTGCTACGAACCCGGTGGAGGCGATGCTCAACAAGACCGCGAACGGCCAGCGCCTGTACACCACCGGCGCCGTGTCCCTGAAGGCGAACTTCATCAAGACCGAGGTCCACAACCTGAGCTCCACGGTCACCTACTCGCTGGACTACAATGACTACAAGTCCAACAACTACACCCCCATCGAGTCCCATGACAAGTATTGGAACGGCTATGAGGGCACGGCTTCCCTGAGCTATTCCAAGAACTGGCGCAACCAGCTCGAATGGCTGTTCAACTACTCCTTCCACCAGGGCGCCCATCACATCAATGCGGTGGCCGGCTATTCCTACCAGGACCACAATTCGGAGAGCATGAACATGACCAACCGCGGCTTCACCTATGACTCCCTCCTGTGGAACGACATCGGCGCCGGTACCGCCCGGACCGAGAATCCCGCCCAGACGGGCATGGGTTCCGGCAAGTCCCTTTCCAAGGTCATCGCCCTCCTGGGCCGTGTGAACTACAACTGGAACAACACCATTTTCGCCTCCCTGTCCCTCCGTCACGAAGGCGCCACCAACTTCGGTGCGAATCACAAGTGGGGTAACTTCCCCGCCGCCTCCATCGCCTGGGAAATGGCGAACATGGACTTCATGCAGGGAGTCCGCTGGATCAACAGCCTCAAGCCCCGTGTCTCCTACGGTGTCACCGGCCGTCGCGGCGGTTCCAACGTGTCCCGTCCGACCTACGGCAGCCATGGCCAGTACTACATGGACGGCGAGTGGGTGAAGGGCTACCGTCCGGCCTCCAACGCGAATCCGGACCTGCGCTGGGAGAAGCTCGTGGCCGTGAACGTCGGTGTCGATTTCGTCTTCTTTGACAACCGCCTGCGCGGCAGCCTCGATCTGTATGACCGTCGCAGCCCGGACCTGCTGTACAACTACACCGCTCCGCAGCCGCCGTTCATCCACAGCTCCATCCTCGTGAACGTGGGTGAGACCCAGAACCTCGGCGCCGAGCTCTCGCTGGATGCCGACATCATCAAGAAGAAGGATTTCTCCTGGACCTCCGGCATCAACGCCTCCGTGGGCTATTCCAAGATCCGCACCCTGTCCAACCAGATCTACGGTGCCTCTTACATCGACATGCTGGGCACCGGCGGCCTGGGACAGACCTCCTACTATTATCGCTACACCGAAGGCAGCCGCCTCGGTACCCTGTACGGTTATGAGGCCGCCGGCGTGAACGAGTACGGTGACATGATGGTGTACGACAACGACGGCAACATCATCACCGCCGCCTCCGCCAACGCCGCCTTCAAGCGCTACATCGGCAACACCATCCCGAAGCTCTTCCTGTCCTGGAACAACACGTTCCGCTACAAGCACTGGGATCTGAATGTGTTCATGAACGGTGCTTTCGGCCACATGATCTACAACAACCGTCGCGCCGGCAACCTCCAGAGTTCCGGTAACGCGAACGTGTTCCGCACGGCCTATACCCGCGACAAGGATGTCCGTGAATACGGCGGTGTCGTCACTTCCTACTTCCTCGAGCACGGCGACTTCATGAAGCTGCAGAACGTCTCCCTGGGCTACACCCTGAATCCCAACAACGATATCATCCGGAGCCTCCGCATCTTCCTGACCGCGACCGACCTGTACACCTTCACCGGTTACACCGGCACCGATCCGGCCCTGCTTTCCACCAACGGACTGACTCCGGGCGTGGACAACGGCGTCGGCTATCCCGAGACCCGCGTTGTCACCCTGGGTGCGACCGTCACCTTCT
>JAEEGJ010009975.1_pt1 | contig 25041 bp, 20 predicted proteins | sample 8958761 | NCBI WGS metagenome assembly JAEEGJ01 (sample SAMN16246546, study PRJNA631951) | gut metagenome | biome: gut microbiome; feature: rumen; material: RS-attached | host: Bos | place: Iran: Karaj | collected 2018-10 | reverse complement strand
GACACCCAAATTCAAAATACAGAAATCAATATTATTTGATTCCACGTAATTATTTAGACAAGTTTTCATCATTTGATAAAAAGGTTTATTTAAACTGGAAATTTGATAGAAACGATAAGCGCAAAGTTAAAAAAATAAAGAAAAATAAAATCTGATAAAACAAAAAGCCGGATCGTAGCTCTATTTCAGCAAATCACCGGCTGTAAACTATTTATAACATGTTCTTTTTCGTTTGTGAACTATTTTCACAAATAATTGTTTGACTTATCTCGCGTAAACGCGTATGATTTGTATCGGCACAAAAGCTAAATTAGCGAAGTCCCCGGTAAGGTCAAAGTTAGTTTGGTAAAGGAGGATTAAAGTTATGCAACGTCAAACTACTATTGCAAAAAATAACGAAATCCAAAGAAAATGGTTTGTGGTCGATGCCACTAACAAACCATTAGGAAGATTAGCCACACAAGTCGCCCAAATTCTTACAGGCAAAAATAAGCCAATTTGGACTCCAAATGTCGACTGTGGTGACTATGTTATTATCGTCAATGCTGAAAAGGTTTCCCTTTCTGGCAATAAACTTAATAACAAAAAATACTACAATGTGTCTGGTTACGCTGGCGGTCTTAGAACCCGTACAGCTGGTACAATGATTGAAAAGTACCCAGTAGAAATGATGGAAAGATGCATCCATGGCATGCTTCCAAAAGGCCGTTTAGGTCGTCAAATGATCAAAAAGTTATTTGTCTACGAAGGTCCAGAACACAAACAAGAAGCTCAAAAACCAGAAGTTCTTGAGCTCAAATTCTAGGAGGTCTCAACATGGCAAAGAAAGCTGATCTTCAATATTACGGTACAGGCAAAAGAAAATCTTCAGTCGCTCGTGTTTATGTCACAGCGGGAACAGGTAAAGTTGTTGTCAACGGTCACCCTGTCGAAGAATATATGCCTTATCAAACATTAATTCTCGATTTAAAACAACCATTAACATTAACCGGTACAGAATCTAAGTATGATGTCCGCGCTGAAGTTAGAGGTGGTGGCTTCACAGGCCAAGCTGGTGCAATCCGTTTAGGTTTAGCCAGAGCCTTATTAGAAGCCGGTTGCGATCGTGCAGTCTTAAAAGCTAACGGTATGGTCACACGTGACTCCCGTAAGAAAGAACGTAAGAAATACGGTCTCAAAGCTGCTCGTAAAGCGCCACAATTCAGCAAACGTTAATCGTTTACTTATCAAGAAAAGAGAAGAGGAAGTTTATGCTTCCTTTTTTCTTTATTATTTATATAAAAGGTATTGTTTTTAATAATTCATTGTTGTATATTATTACCGCTGTCTAAAAGGCAGATGGGCCTATAGCTCAGTCGGTTAGAGCGCGGTGCTGATAACGCCGAGGTCGATGGTTCGATTCCATTTGGGCCCACCAAGTAGATTACTAAGAAGGACTAATCCTTCTTTTTCTTTTCTGTTTAAGTGTGTAACAAAAACAATAAAAATGTTTCACACTAATAGATAATATGCTATAATAATGGTGACAGGAGGTATTGTTTATGCCTAATATTAACGATTTACTAAGAGAGAAAAATCAGATTGTTGAGCAGCTTCATTCTATGTTTTATGGCTCAATAGAACTAAGAGAAAAAGATAATAAGCAATACATCTATGTCCATTTCAGACAAGATGGTGTTTTAAACACTAAATATGTTGGTGAATATTCAGATGTTCTTTATAACTTAATTAGGAATAATACTGAGATAGCTAAGAATCTTAAAAAAAGACTTAAAGAGATCAATAAGACTCTAAAAGAACTTAACTATGTGCAAATTGATGGGGTTGACGAGAAAGTCGCTATTAACATTGATTTAGCAAGAAGATATTTGGTTGATTCAATTTATAAACAAGCAATGCTAGAGGGCGTTGCTACCACATATTCAGATACTGAAACAATTGTTAATGGTGGCAAGGTTAACGACATGACTGCTAGCGATATAAACAAAGTCATCAATCTTAAAAGAGCTTGGGAATTTATCATGTCTGTTGATTTGGCAAACTATCCAACCAACTATGCTGTTTTATGCCAAATTAATCAAATAGTGGAAGATGGTTTTTCATTGACCGCTGGAAGAATTAGAAGCGTGCCAGTCACAATTGGTGGCTCTTCATATATCCCTCCTATTCCTTTTGAAGACCAAGTAAAACAAGATTTATCCTATATGCTTCAAAACGAAAAAGGAATCGATTTGGCTATTAATCTAGTTTTATTTGTGATGAAGAAACAACTATTTTTAGACGGCAACAAAAGAACCGCTATTATTTTTGCTAACCATTATTTAATTTCGCATGCTTTGGGCTTAATTGTGGTACCAGTAGACAAGGTTAGTGATTACAAAAAAGTTCTGGTGGCTTATTACGAAGACGAATCTAAAAAAGATGAAATTGTGTCATTCTTAAAAAACTACTGCTGGATAAAAATCTAAGTAAGGGTTCAAAATACGTGCATTCTGGTCCACCAAATTGCTTAAAAATCACTTTTTAATAAGTGATTTTTTTATTTCTAGTAAAACCATCAAAGCAATGAAGCAATCGTAACTTTTTAAACAAAGCGATTTATTAGCTTTAATTACATTAAAAATGCGCCCTTTTGGAGCGCATTTTATTATGTTTATATCTCTACTCTCTACTTCTTGTATTATCTGCGATGTTCCACCTTCTAATTGAAATCATAGAGAGTAGGTGACATGTGATAACAACAAGCAAGACAAAGCCAATTGCCATTAAGACTACTAACCAATTCATCACAAATGGATATGTTTGAGAAGACGATGAGGCTAGTCTTAATAAGATATAGATTGATAGGGCACCTGCAGGAACACCAAATAAAGAAGAGACAAATAACTGTGCAATACTTTGTAGTGTCCATACATTTGAAATATCAAAGATGGTAAATCCTATCGCTCTAAAGACAGTTAATGGTCTTTGTTGTTCCATCAAAGCGTTTTGACTCATAATGGCAAGAATGATAAAGGCCATCCCTAAAGAGAATCCCACCATGATAAATATCATCACATTTATGGAGTCAAAGATATTCTTTAAGTCTTTTGATAATGATTCAGTGAATACTGTTAAACACTGATTCTGATTGGCGCTTAGTTTCTTTAAGAATAACGCGTCATCAGTGGTGTTAATCATATAACTTGATACGAATGTATCAGTAATGGCTTGAAGTTGTGATTTAGATAAATAAGTAATTGGATGGAAGTATTGATATGAAATCGCTTGTACTTTAACTGAAATACCATTAACGCTAATGGAATCACCTTTTTTAACTTTTAATTTTGCAGCGCTTGATTTTGGTAAAATGACACCGGTTTCAGGAATAGGTAAATTGCCCTTACCTTTTTGATCAGGAACAGTGATTAAGTTACTTAAACCTTCTTTGACCGCTAAACATTCGAGATAGACTTTATCATCGTTGTTAGTATCTACCTTTAAATATGTGTAATAACAACTTTCATAAGCTGATACAACAGGAGTGCCAGCATCATCAGTAAATGTTTCTAGAACACTTCCTAAATCATCATCTTTAGTCGTTAGATAAACTTGCGCACTATAGTTAAGTCTTCTATTGACTGATTGATCAATCATCTCTTCTTTGCTAACAAAGAATAGTGTGGATAAAAGAATCAATACTAATGAAGCAAAGATAGAGAAAGTAGAGACAAAGAATCTTCTAGGATTTTGGCATATTGAGTTAGTACCCAATTTAATATTCATCGGTGCTTTATCGATGAATTTTTGAATAGCTTTTGGTAATGGTTTACGCTTTGATTCATTAGAAATGGTAGCGTCTTTAGGCGTAATTCTAAAGATAGCTCTAGTGGCGAGTAATGTTGTAATAATAACAAAGATTAATAGGCCAATAATTGCGCTAACAACGACCCATGGGTTTAAAGCTGGGCTAATTGAAGGAATGCAATATGTCTGTTTCATGACCTTGGCCATCAGAATATTAAGCGCATATCCAACTGGTACACCTAATAAACCAGAAGTAAGACCCATGATAATTGTAAATATTAAGAAGAGCTTGACCGTGTCTCTATTATCAATACCAATTGACATAAAGACACCAATTTGAGGAGTCATGGTTTTAATGATTTGATTGATGAATAAGCCAACCACGATCATGGTGACAGAATAGAAGAAGACAGGTAAGAATACTGATGCAATTTGCACTTGATCTAAAGCATGATCCATATAAGCAATATGAGGCATATAGGCTCTAACCACGCTACTTCTAACTTCTACTTTATTACCAGTAATTGTGTCAGTAGTGGCCTCAATAGCTTTGGTACATTTTTCTAAGACGATATCATCTTCTACGCCTTTAACATTTTTAATCATTAATTGATTTGCGTAGTTGCGCACAAAGTCTTCATCGATTAAATCAAGTTGTGGAATAGTGATACCAGCGACCGCCATCGCTTTTTCAACCATTTCCTTATACTCTAAATTATCAACCATCGCTTGTAGCACTTTTTCTACAACGTTATTTAAACCTTTGGTTAATTCTGTTTCACTACAATATAAATAACCAAAGTCATAATTATCTGACCAAATATAGTTATTAGCCCTTGGATAAATACCTTCAGGTGTATTAACTATTTCAGAAATATAAAATTCCTCATATTTATCAAAGAATCCGAGTTTAATTTTTTGACCGAGTACAAAGCCATTATTTTTAGCAAACTTTTCAGTAACACCAATGTTTGGTAAATCATTAACGCGATCCACTCTTTTAATGACACATGGTTCATAATTGAAAATTTTGGTTTCCTTTTCATCGTAGGAAAAGACACGAGAGACAATGGTGCGGTTGTCTTTATATAAATAGCAATCAATCGTTAAACGGGCTTCTACTACTTCAACACCCTCCACACTCTTAACTGCGTTCACTAAGTTTTCTCTATTAGTAAAAGATGTAGTGATTTGTTCATCCATGTCTTGACATGTCGTGACAAATTCTTGATAGTTATTTCTGACATTAAAAATGCAAGAACCAAAACACGTTAATAAGCCCACAGAGAGCATACTAACGAAGACCATGGAAATAAATAAGCCAAAAAACTTCTTGAAGAAGGGCTTAAGCATTGCCTTAATCATTACCACTCAACCTCTTCTGCTTTAACGATGTTCTTATTTGGTTTATCAGAGATGACTTTACCGTTTTTCATCACAACAATACGATTAGCCATTTGGGCAATTTCTCTAGTGTGCGTGACTAAAACAATAGTTTTCCCTTCATCGTGGATTTCTTCTAAGAGTTTTAAGACCGCTTTACCAGAGGCATCATCTAAGGCACCAGTTGGTTCATCACAAAGAAGGATGTTAGAATCCTTGTTTAACGCTCTAGCGATAGCGACACGTTGCTGTTGCCCACCAGATAGTTGCCTTGGGAATTTATCTTTCTTTTCAAGGAGACCCACTCTATCAAGGAGTTTTTCCGCTCTTTCTTTATTACGGCTACCAGGTGCTAAAGTCACATTTTGATAAACAGTAATATCATTAATTAAATTAAAGAATTGATAAACGAAGCCAATTTCGTTTCTTCTATATAATGTCAAACCTTTATCGTTTAACTTAACAATATCTCTATTATTAACAATGATTTCGCCTGAATTGACTTTGTCAATCGCGCCAATCATGTTTAAGAAAGTGGACTTACCACTTCCTGATCCGCCTAAAATCACTAGAAAATCATGTTCATAAACTTTCAAGGAAACATCGTTTAAGGCGTACATTAAACCTTCGCCTTCACCATATGTTTTAACGAGATTTCTAGCTTCAATCAAAACTTTCTTTTCTTCCATATGCAAAACTTCTTTCTCACCAAAGTGATACATTCGATAAACTATCTTATCTATTATATTTTATATAATTTATTTCAATTATTAGTATAAAAAAATAAACAATTATAGATAATATCTAATAATGTTTTTATTGCCAATTATATATCGTTTTGCTATATTTATTTAGCGCTGGAGACTTAGTTCAGCGGGAGAACGCTTCCTTCACACGGAAGAGGTCGTAGGTTCGATCCCTACAGTGTCCACCATAAATGCCGTCTTAGCTCAATTGGCAGAGCAGTTGATTTGTAATCATCAGGTTGTTGGTTCGATTCCGATAGACGGCACCACTTGATAAATACAGTGACGATTAAAAGTCACTGTTTTTTTGTATAGTTTTTTTATGATATTATAATATCAATAGTCAATCTTTATTACTTACACGATGAAGAAGATTTGGGTCCCTATTGTTAACGTCATAATCATGGTTTCAATGATTGTTTTTGTTGTCATTTATTCTGTGACTGCAAACATCAATACTAGGCAAACACAAATTGAACATTTTGAAAACACCACAATCACAATGGAACACGTCACCGAAAACTATTTAGAAGGCGAACAACGTATTTGTGATGTTTGGGCCCACTATATTGATAGTGAAGATATGACAATGGAAAATGCCGTGGCGTTTATCCGTGTTTCTCACGTTTTGCCTAATGCCTCTGTCCATATTGTTTATAAAGATACTCTTAGAGGCTTATCCACAATTGCTAAAAAAGGTACTACTGATGTTTTTGAGGTTTCATACGAGAACCTCGATTTCTTAAAAGATACTTCTTGGATTCATCCTATCGGCGAATCAATTAATATTTCTCGTGCCTATACCAATAACTTTAACGGTGAGCAATCCATTGCGTTCTGTAATTTTGTCACTCTCAAAGAAGGTGGTGAAACAAAGGATGCGATCTTACTCCGTATCTTACCAGTTTCAGAACTTAAAGCTAAATGGGTCTTCCCTAAAGAAGAATATGAAAGTGCGGAATTATCCATCATCGATGAAGATGGAGACTATATCATTAAGAGTAATTCTTTCAAGAATTCTAGTTTCTTTGAATTCTATAAATCCTATAACTCTTTTGCTTCTTTAACCGAACAAGAAGAATTCTTTAATAAGATAACTTCTGAAACAGGTTCTTTCACAATGATGAATTCTCGTGGTGAAGAGTGCATCGTCGCTTATACACCGTTTGACGCCACTGGTGGTTGGACTCTTTTAAGTTATATGCCTGTTAAGGATTTAGCTGTCACAACACAAAACTGGTTATTAATTAGCTTTGTTTCTGTTGGTCTATTTATCTTATTCGTCTTCGACTTAGCGGTCATGAGTTACTTCAACAAGAAACTAAGAGTCACCGCGAAAGAAGCCGCGTCCGCAAGTAGAGCTAAGACTGACTTCTTATCTACAATGTCCCATGATATTCGTACACCAATGAATGCTGTTATCGGTTTAACAACTATCTCAGAAAAGAATATCGATAATAAAGAACTCGTTTCTGAAAACCTACGTAAGATTAATTTAGCGAGTAATCACCTCTTAACTTTAATTAATGACATCTTAGATATTTCTAAAGTTGAAAGTGGTAAGTTGAACTTCACGCCACAATCTTTCTCTATTGTTGAAACTGTGGAAAACCTTATGAACTTATCGCAACCAATGATTAAAGAAAAGAATATCGACTTTAGTTTCCATATCTCACGTTTTGATAAAGAATATCTCTACGCTGATCAACTTAGAATCAATCAAATTTATATCAACATTCTTTCTAATGCGATTAAGTACACCGAACCAAGTGGCAAAGTATGCATCGATATGAAAGAAGAACCAAGCGAAAAAGAAGGCTATATCAAACTAACATACCGAGTGGCGGATACTGGTATTGGTATGTCTCCAGAATACATGAAGAATTTGTATCAACCATTCACCCGTCAAACAGATAGCCGCGTTAATAGCATTCAAGGTACTGGTTTAGGTTTAGCTATTACAAAACAAATGGTGGACTTAATGGAAGGCACGATTGAATGCGAAAGTGAACAAGGTAAAGGTACAACATTTACCGTGACTTTAGATTTACCAATTGCCGATCAACAAAGAGCGGAAATGAAACTAAAGAACATGGATGTTTTAATCGTTGATGATGATGAAGTGTTATTAGAGACCGCTGTTGATACATTATCTTCTCTTGGTTTATCCGTTGAACAAGCAAGTAGTGGTCTAGAAGCTTTAGGCATGATGAATCATAGAGAACAATCAGGCAAGAACTATGACATAGTCATTATTGATTTAAAGATGCCTGATATCGATGGTATTGAAACAATACGTCGTATCCGTAGTGAAGTTAAATCAAGTGTCCCAATTCTTCTTATTTCTGCATATTCCTGGTCAGATGTTGAAGATCAAGCTAAAGAAGCAGGTGTTAACGGCTTCCTTAGCAAACCACTTTTCCGTTCCACACTTTACGATAAAATCAGTCAAATCCTTGGTACTGAAACTAAATCTAGTGAACCTATGGACGATTATTCTGATTTAGAAGGTATGAATATCCTTGTCGCTGAAGATAATGATATTAACTGGGAAATTATTTCCACATTATTATCCATGTACGGCATTACCACTGAACGCGCTAATAACGGTCGTGTTTGTCTTGATATGATTAAGGAATCTAAGAAAGACGCTTACTCATTAGTCTTTATGGATATTCAAATGCCTGAGATGAATGGTCTAGATGCCACTAAGGCTATTCGTAAATTAAAAGATCATTGGGCAACTAATATTCCAATCGTCGCTATGACCGCGGATGCATTTGCCGAAAATGTAAGCGAATGTTTAGCGGCTGGTATGAATGGACATATTGCCAAACCTATAGATATTAAACTTGTCATTAAAACGATTCGAAAGATGAAGGAGGAATCAAAATAATGAAAAAGTTAACCCAACTAGCTGTTTTACTTCTTTCAACAGCGCTATTAGTGTCTTGTAAAGGCACACAAGAAAAGAGTGAACCTTATGTATTCAAACCATCTCTAGACAAAGAGACTGCTTGCGAAATCAAAGTAGTAGGAGACTACAAGAATTTCGAAGCCTTAGAAGCCGAATTTGATAGATTCAACGGCTATTATCCAAATGTTGAACTTAGCTATGAAAAAATCGATAGTTACACCGATAATATTGGTTCTGTTTTAGAAAGAGAAGATAAACCAAATATTTTCTTCACCTATGCTTCTTGGATGGCGGGCGATGCTAAATATGCTGAAGCTGTTGCCCATATGGAAGATTTAGCGGATCCAGCCGTTAATTTAAATTTAGATGCCATTCGTCCTGGTCTTTTAAACAAAGATAGCAACGGCAAAGTATCAATGGTGCCAATCTATTCTAGAACATATGGTGCTTTGATTAATAAAGACTTATTCGAAAAAGAAGGTATCAAAATACCAACTACGTGGAGTGAATTAACTAGCGCTTGTGCTTCATTTAAAGAGAAAGGCTATAAGAGTCCAATTATGGGCTATAGCTTAAAAGATGGTAACAATTTGATGAATACCCTTGCTTATCCATCATTCGTTGCCTCTCTTGCTAATAATTCTGAAGCTTTAGCAAAGGCTAATAATTTAGATCCAAGTGCTGGTGAATACATGCGTGATTCATTAACAAAGATTAAACAACTAGTTGATAGTGGCGCAATCGATATTGATGAATGCAATATAATCGAAGACAACTATAACAAAGTTATTCTTCGTTTCTTTAAAGGTGATGTCCCAATGATGATGTGTGATGCCGATACTCCTTCCGGCACCAAAAAGCGTGAAAGTCAATCTGAAGCGTTTATTGCAAATCCATTCAGTTATTCCTTCTACCCAATTCCTTTATCTGAACAAGGTACCTATTTTATTGATAGTCCTTCCATTCAATTCTCTGTGAATAAGAATTGTAATGACTTAGAAATGACTAATGAATTCATGAGATTTTTAATCACTAAAGATGAACTTAATAACATGGCCGCGATTAAGGGTTTAATGGCCACCACAAAGGAAGTTTCTTTTGATTCTGTTTACGCTCCATTTGCTCAAGTCCCAGCGGATCGTACTTTCTCACCAGAAATCCTCGGTGTTAAAGACTCGCTTGTTAAACAATTAAGAAATGCTGCCTTTAAAGTCGGCAAAGGCGAAATCACAGTGGATGATGCTATCTCCATGTTTGGAACATTCTAAGACCTATGAGTGATAAGAATAATCAAAACGGTATTTTTGCAGTAAGACAAACTGTTCTCATTGTTGATGATGAAGAAATCAATAGAGACATTATGTCCGCCATTTTAGCGGATGACTTTAATGTCCTTCAAGCTAAAGACGGTCAAGAAGCTCTTGATATCTTAACTAAATCAGAACAAGTCATTAATTTAGTGCTCTTAGATATCTTCATGCCAATGGACGGGCGTGAAGTACTTAAGATTAGACAAGCTAATCCAGAACTTAAAAAGATTCCATTTATTGTTTGTACTAGCGATAAAGACATTGAAGAAGAATGTTTCCATTTAGGCGTTAATGACTTTATTAAAAAGCCATATGAAAACCCAGATATCATCGTCGCTAGAATCAAAAGAATGATTGAACTCTATGAAGATAGATCAATCTTAAAAGAAGTGGAAAGAGATAAGTTAACTAACTTATTTAACCGTGAATTCTTTAAGAAGTTTGCTCAACAATTTGACACACTCTTTAAAGATGAACAAAAAGATATGCTCTCTATCTCTATTAATAGATTTGACCTTATTAATGAGCTATATGGTAAAGAATTAGGTGATCAGATTCTTTTAGCCATCGCAGGACAATTAGAAAGATATATCGCTCATTGTAACGGCTTAGTTGGTAAAGATGCTGGTAGCACCTTCATGGTCTACTGTGTCCATCATGATAATTACGATATCTTGCCAGAAAAGCTTAACGACGCGATTAAAGCGGTCGCTAACGATGTGAATATCTCTTTTAAGGTCGGTATTTATCCATTTGTTAGTCCAGATTTAGATAAAGACATTGTTCTTGACCGTGCCAAAACAACCGCAGATACATTAACTGGTGATTTCACCAAGACATTCGCTATTTATAACGAAGAAAGACAAGCGGCTGCCCTTCATAAAGAAGAATTAATTGATGTCTTCCCTCAAGCTTTAAAAGAAGAACAGTTCAAGCTATATTTCCAACCTAAATATAATGTCCAAGGTGACAAAGCAAAACTTGTCAGCGCGGAAGTTCTTATTAGATGGATCAGTCCTAAATTTGGTTTTATTTCTCCAGGTGAATTTATTTCTCTTTTCGAAGAAAACAGCCTCATTGGTCAACTCGATGCTTATATTTTAGAAAAGTCCGCTGAATATATGCGTTCTTGGAAAGAAAAATATAATATCGAGATTCCTTTATCCGTCAACTTATCGCGTGTTGATATTTATCGACCAAATCTAGTGGAAGAGATTATTAAATATGTCGATTCTAATAATGTTCCAAGAAAGAACTACTATATTGAAATCACTGAATCCGCTTTTGTGGAAGACTCTAAGACAGTTATTCCTGTCATTGAAAAGATTAGGAATAGTGGTTTCAAGATTGAAATCGATGACTTTGGTAGTGGTTATTCCTCTTTCGGCGCTTTAGTGGACCTCCCATTTGATATACTAAAGATTGATATGCAGTTTATTAGAAGCATGGACCGTCATCCTAAAGTTAAAAGCATTATTAAAATGATTATTAATCTTGCTAAGATGCTTGATGTAACTACTGTTGCTGAAGGTGTTGAAACAGCGGAACAATGTGAATTCTTAAAAGAAAATGGCTGTGATGTTGTCCAAGGATATTACTTTAGTAAGCCATTGCCTCTAACGGATTTTGAAGCGCTTATCTTAAAGGAGCTTAAATAATGAACGTTAAACAGTTTTATCTAGATATAAACGGCAACTATCAAGGCGCTCTTTCAATTATGATCAACGATATGCTGATTGAAAGAATGATTAGAAAGTTCATGGGTGATAACTCTTGTAAACAAATCGTTTCTTGCTATCAAGAAGGTAAATTACATGATGTCTTTGTTTTATCTCACACTCTTAAAGGTGTGGCGGGTAATCTTTCTTTAACGCCGCTTTATGAGATTGCATGCGCTATTACCGAAGCCACAAGAAATAACGATCAAGCAGATATCGCTAAAGAAATCAAACAATTAGAAGATATTTATTCTCTTATTGAGCAATCATTTCAAAAGAATATTTGATAGTTGTATTTAAAAATAGTTTTTTATAAAATAAACAAGCGCATAAAAAGTGCGCTTCTTATATATTAAAAGCCGTCTTAGCTCAATTGGCAGAGCAGTTGATTTGTAATCATCAGGTTGTTGGTTCGATTCCGATAGACGGCACCATGCACCTATGGCGGAACTGGCAGACGCGCTAGACTTAGGATCTAGTGAGGCAACTCGTACAGGTTCGATTCCTGCTAGGTGCACCAAAAGTAAATGACGGTCATAGACCGTTTTTTCTTTTGTGTTATTATATACGTATGAAAAAATCATTATTGAGTTTATTAGTATTACCTTTCCTATTAACGAGCTGTGCTGATAATAGAGACTTCGCTGTTATCTATAAAGAGAAATGCGATAAGTTTGATAAAGAAAACATCAAGTTCTTTAACTGTGATATCGACTTTGTGGGTGATTCTATTACTGAAGGCTATGATGTCGAAAAATATTATAAAGATTATAAAGTCGCTAATAGGGGTATTTCTGGGGATACTACTGATATGCTTCTAACAAGGATGGAAGTATCAGCTTTTAATTTAGCGCCCAAAATAATCAGTTTATTGATAGGAACTAATAATCTAGATACATGTATGAATAATTATGATGCTATCTTACAAGGATTCCATGAACAGCTACCAAATACAAAAGTCGTGGTTGTTGGCATTCTTCCTCGTAGAGGAGAAGACCTTTGTAAGAAGATTAAAGAGAATAACGCACAAATAGCAAAACTTACTGAGAAATATACATATTGTTATGTTGATTTATATGACTCTTTTGTAACTGGTGAATACCAAGTTGATGAGTCATTATTTAAAGATGGCTTACATCCAAATAAAAAGGGTTACCAACTATTAACTGATAACTTGTTACCAGTCTTTTCTACATTCTTAAAGTAATTAAAGGCGTTTGTCTTGTTTATTAAAAATAAAGGCATATAATTTTTGTCGTGTTCGCTAAACTATCAAACATCTTTAAAAGACAGAGTGACATGACAAGTGGCAACTTGTTCAGCAAACTCTTTTTCTTTGCGGTCCCCGCAATGTTAACCACAATGATGCAATTGTTCTATGTCACCATTGACTTAATGACTGTCCATTATGGTGATAGTGCGGAATCAATGGGCGCGATTGCCTCTAATAACGCTTTAATCAATTTAATCGTTATTGTTTTCGCTGGTGTTTCTTTAGGGGCGAACGTTATTCTTTCCGAAGCAAAAGGTGCTGGTAATAAAGAAAAAGCTGATAAGATTTTACATACTTCTTATGTCTTTGCGATTATTACTGGTTTCTTTGTTGGTATCCTTGGCTTCTTTATTAGCGATGATCTTCTTAGAGCTATGGGCACCGAAGAACATTACTTCGCTAAAGCAGCTTTATATCTCAAGATATATTTCTGCGGCTTACCTTTCTTAATGGTTTATAACTATGCTGCTCAAATGTTAAGAGCGCAAGGTGATGCTAGGTCTCCTTTTATTGCTCTAGTTATTGCGGGTGCTATGAACATTGGTGCGGACTGTTTATTTGTCTTCCCACTTCATATGGGTGTTGCTGGTGTTGCTTTAGCCACAATTATTGCTGAAGCAGTATCCGCTGTCATTTGCACTTTGGTGTTAGTCAAAGGAAAGAACAACTATGTTCATTTAAGATTTAAGAAATTGAATATCCATGTTAATACCCTAGGTGAACTTCTTAGAATTGGTTTACCAGCGGGTTTACAAGGTTTCTTCTTCTCTTTACCAAATGTCTTTATTCAAGCAAGTTTATACACAATTGATCCAGGTAATGTAAATTTAGAAAATGGTGCTAATGCTTCCGCTAACTTAGAAGGCTATATTCATGCTTGTTGTGACGCTGTTGCAGTGGCATCTATGACTTTTATCGCCGCTAACTTGGGCGCTAAAAACAAAGAGAACATTAAGAAGATTATGCTGTACGGTTTGATATGGGGCGCTATCTTCTGTGCTTTCGATGCTTTAATTGTTCTTATCTTCCATAACCAGTTATTAGGATTATTCGTTGATAACCCAGAATCTTTAGAGGCAGGCTATACTCGTTTATCGATTATTGGATATCTATATTTCATAGACTTTACGATGTTATTCTCGGCGTCGGTTCTAAGAGGCCTAAAACGATCCACGTATCCGATGATTACAACATTAATTTGCTGTTCTGTTTTAAGAATTGTCTTACTTTTAACAGTCTTTAAACTCGATTATTTCCATACTGTTTTCTGGCTTTATGCCTTATTCCCAATCACTTGGGTATTAGCGACAATTAGTAATGGTGCGGCGCTTCTATACGTCGTTCCTAAGCAGTTTAAAGCTATTGATAGAGAACTAGAATCAGAAGTAGTAAGAGAACAATAAATGCCCTATGTGGCATTTTTCTTTTCGCAAGTAAGTCTTGTTAGTATCGTAAGGCATAGGCCGATATTCCTTGACTTTATTTATAATAAATAACTATTATGTTTAGGAATAAAAGGAGGGCAATATATGGACTTAATTACTACTAGTGGTTTATGTAAAATCTACGGTGGCAAAATGGTTATTGACCACGTTGATATGCACATTCCTGAAGCATCCATCTATGGCTTTGTAGGCGAAAATGGTAGTGGTAAAACCACCATTATGCGTCTATTAACTGGTCTTGCTGAACCAAGTGCTGGTTCATTCACCCTATTTGGTGTGGGTAATAAAGACAAAAAGATTTATGAAGTTAGACAACAAGTCTCCGCGATTGTGGAAGCAACATCTTTAATTCCTTCAATGACTGCGAGAGATAACATGGTCTATCAAGAACTCTATTTAGGCATTAAACAAAGTGAAGCCGAAAGAGCGGAACTTCTCGCTAAAGTTCACCTTGATAATGTCGGTGAAAAGAAAGTGAAGAACTTCTCTTTAGGTATGAAACAAAGATTAGGCATTGCTTTAGCCTTAATGAATCATCCTAAACTTATGCTTTTAGATGAACCAATGAATGGTTTAGATCCAGAAGGCATTGCCGAACTTAGAGAATTATTAATTGAATTAAATCAAAAAGAAGGAATTACAGTATTAATTTCTTCTCATATTCTTTCTGAACTTGAAAAGATCGCTTCTTGCTATGGCTTTATTAGCCATGGAAAACTTTTAGAAGAAATCACTGCTGAAGGTTTACAAGCTAAATGCCGTAAATCCGTTAACGTTAAAGTTAGTGATGTCGCTAAAACAGAAGCTATCTTAAATAAACTCAATATCAAAGATTACAAAGCATTCCCAAGTGGTGATGTGAAAATCTATGAAAACATCGCTATCAACGACTTAGTCGTTGCTTTAAGCAATGAAGGAATTACAGTCTTAGGCATTAATTCGCAAGAAGAATCTGTCGAAGAATATTATCTTAATTTAATCAAGGAGGGCAAATAATATGGGACGTTTATTAAAATCATTCTTCTTTAAGCTCTCCAGAGATTTAACTTTTAGAATCGTGCTCATCATTGGCGCGGGCTTAGCTTTCTTTATGACCGCCTTATACTTATTGATTGACCTTGGTCTAGAAGGATTAACAGGCGCTGAGAATTTTAAATTCTTAACTGGCCCTAATATGCTTCTTACTTCTTTAAATCCAACAAGTAACTATGGCTTAGCTATGCCAATTTGTTTGATTACATTTATTTGTTTAGAATTCAGCCAAGGCACAATTAGAAATAAGATTATTGCTGGTCATTCAAAGTTTAAAATCTATACATCTTTAGTCTTAAGTGGATTAGTCTTAACATTTGCTTTATTAATTGCTTATGCTGGATTATGCACTTTAATCGGTATCATCTTTGGTGGATTTGATTTAAGTAATCCAATCGTTTTACTCACTTTATCCATCGCTGGTGCTTATGCCGAACCTATTTATATTGTGCAAATGTTATTAACCGCAGTAGTGGTTTATATTTGTATCGTTTGTTATACCGTTTTCTTTGCTGCTTTATTTAGAAGCGTTGGACCTTGCATCCCAATTGTGATTCTTGCTTTAATCATGTTATCACTCGGTGGAAGTTTAATTGCTTCTATTGGTAGCATCCTTGAAGATGAAGCTTTGATCAATTTTGTTAAAATAGTCGATCCACTCTTTGTTATTTCTGGCGGTGGCACTGAAATGTCATACATGGTGAAAAATGAAAATATGGTTGAATATGTTTCTTTAGATACAAGTGCATTCGTGGCCACAATCATCAATAACTTAGTTTACGCTGCTATCTTCTATGCCGGTGGCACTCTCATCTTCATGAAGCGCGATGTGAAATAATGAAAAACAATAAACTATTTATTGCCTCATTTATCATCAATACTCTTACTTTTTTGCTTGTCCTAACTGGTGTCATTCTAATGATGACCATTGGTAGTGGTGCCTTAGGGACAGCCGATATCACCGTATTTAAGTTCTTCACTTTCCAAAGCAATGTCTTTATGGGAACTGTCGCATTTATTTACGCTTATTATCAATTACTGATTCTTTTAAACAAGAAGGACAAATTACCGCACGTCCTTCTTGTTTTTAATCATGTTGGCACAACCGCAGTTGGCTTAACATTCCTCATTGTCATCTTCTTTTTAGCCCCTGGGTATGGCTTTGATAAGATGTATAGAGGCGCCAATCTTTTCTTTCATGGTTTAGTGCCTATTGTGGCCATGATCAATTTCATGTTTATCCAAAAAGAATGTGTGATTAAGTTTAAAGAAACACTCTTTTCTATCATCCCTCCATTAGCATATGGCATCGTTTATTTTATTGTTGTGATAGCCACTAATGGATATGGCAATATCAATATCGACTTCTATATGTTTGGGGCAAATGGCCCATTAATTGGTGCTTTTAATTTCCTAGCGGTAGTGAGCATTGCTTACGCTTTTAGCCTAGTTTTATACTTCATTCATCTTTTAGTGTTTAAAAAAAGATAGAAATTTTCGACTTTTTTTAATGTGCACACTCGAACAATCTTTTTATTGTGCTATAATTTTATAAATTATGGATAACGAGCAAATCGAAAAGAAAGAAGAAGTAGTAGAATCTCCTGCTACCGCTAAAGAAAAGAAGAAAAAATCAGTACTTAAGTATATTCTTAATATCACACTTATTTTAACTGCGACTGGTTTAGCGGTCTTCTTTGCCTTAAGAGGTAATGCTGATAAGATTTGGGATTCTTTATCTAAAGCTGATGTTAGATTCATGTTAGTTGTTCTCGGCTTAATGCTTGGCTGTATCTTAATCAGAAGCTTTATTCTTTTCTGCTTTGCCCATTTATTTACTAGAAAATATCATCTTCACCAAGCTATTGCTGTTGATCAAATTGGTGAATTTTATAATGCCATTACTCCTGGCGCTAGTGGAGGCCAGATTATGCAAGCTTACACCTATAAGAAACAAGGTGTCCAAATTGCTAGTGCGGTCTCAATCCTCGCCATGTACTCTATTGTCTATCAGGTTGTCTTAATTGTTTTTGGTACAGTCTCATTTATTGCTAAATACGATTTCATCTCCTCATTAGGCTATATTGAAACCGCTATTAAGATTAATGATGTCCCACTTAATTTACCAATTTGGCCTTTAACTATCTTGGGCTTTATTCTTAACGTTGGCGTTATTGCCGTTGTCTTCTTGATGGGCTATTGGCATGGCTTCCATAATTTTATTATGGGACCAGTGATTGGTTTATTAGCGAAGATTAAGATTGTTAAACATCCAAATAAGATGAGAGAAAACTTAAGAATTCAAGTTGAAAACTTCAAAATTGAATTTAGACGTTTATCTACTAACGTTCCATTTTTAATCTTAGTGGTTCTTAGTTTTACCGCCTACATGTTCACAAAGTTTTCTATTCCGTTCTTTGTTGGTAAAGCTCTAGGCAACCAAAATCCTGATGCATCATTCTGGGATTGTATTTTCTTAAGCAACTACCACCAAATGATTACTGGTTTAATTCCAATTCCAGGTAGTGCGGGTGTTTCTGAATTCGTCTTCTATAAGTTATTCATGAATGAACGTGAATTAGCTGCAGGCTTCTTTATTGTCTATGATGCCGCAGGTATACCAGATTTAGAAGCGACATCCACATTATGTAGATCCGCTTTACTTGTTTGGAGAAGTTCTACCTTCGTTATTCCAATTACCATTGGTGGTTTAGTCACGGCATTCTATCGTTCTTCACCAAAAAACGATGCCACTATCCAAGGAGAAATGCCAAACAGACAAACATTCTTCTCTCTCCAACAAGCCACTTTTGTTGAAAGAAGTACAGAAGTCGATGCTCTCGTGGAAACTTCTAAACTCTCTAGAGATGCAATCTTAGAAAAACTAAGACCAAAGAAAAAGAACAAACAAACTCCGAAAAAGAAAAAGGTCGATGTCCCTGCTAATTTAGAGAAACAAGACTATGACGAATATAACCTTGATGATGTGGAGGATGACCGCTGATGAGGATAGCGATATTCACTGATACATATCCTCCATATGTTAATGGTGTTTCTACCTCATGCTTTAATCTTGCTAAGGTTTTAAAAGCACACGGTCACGATGTTTTAGTGGTCGCTCCTCGTCCCACTAAAGGAAAATTAGAACTAAAAGATGGCGTCTTATATATCCCTGGAGCCTATTTAAAAAGATACTATGGCTTTAGAATGACAAATATCTTTGCTTCTAAACCAGTGAAGATTATTAAAAAGTTCAAACCTGATGTTATTCATAACCAAACAGACTGGACCATCGCGGTATTAGCTAGAAGAATCGCTAAAAAGTTTCATCTGCCCATTGTTTATACATATCACACAAACTATGAAGACTATACCTACTATGTCGTGGGCAATGCTTTAGATAGTATCGCTAAGAAATTAGTGAGAAGTTATTCTAGAGCCATTGCTAATAGAATGACAGAGTTTATTACACCTAGCGACAAGACTAAAGACTATATGCGTCAAGCGGGATCAGATGTATATATTAATGTCGTTCCATCTGGTATTGATTTTTCTATCTTCAAAGATAATTCAATCGATCAAGGTAAACTTGATGCTTTTAGAAAAGAACATAACATTACTAGTAACACTAAAGTTTTCTTAATCTTAGGTAGATTAGCGAAAGAAAAGAGTATGGATGTCTCAATTAAAGGCATCAATGCTTATCATAAAAAACATCCAAAAGAAGATATTAAGGTCTTAATTGTTGGGGATGGACCAGCAAAAGAAGAACTAATGCTTCTTGTTGATGAACTAAAGATGAATAAGTTTGTTATCTTCGTAGGTGAAGTCAGTTCTTTAGAAGTACCTTTCTATTATCACCTTGCTAATATCTATACCTCTGCTTCTATAACAGAAACTCAAGGCTTAACATTTATGGAAGCGATGGCAGCAGGCAATATCGTTCTCGCTCGTTTTGACCATAACTTAACCGGAACTATTATTAACGGACAAACCGGTTTCTTCTTCGCTGATGATGATTCATTTGTTAACCAAGTGGAACACATCTTCTCCATGAGTGAAGAAGAGAAAAATAATATCTTAAACAATGCTTATCAAATTGTTGATCGTTATTCGATTGATAATTTCTACACAAATATCATGAGGGTTTATAATCGTGCCATCCGTAAACACTGGTAAAAAGTTAATCAAATCTATAAAGGTTTATAAAGATCATGTGACCTTATCTTTTGCACGTAAAGAAACCTTAAAGATTTCTAAAGAAGCATATTTATCTTCTTATCTTTATGTTGGTAAATCTTTAACTAGTAAAGAAATTAATAAGCTTAAAGAGCTAACCGCTCTAGCGGGTTTACTTAACTATGCGATGAGCTTAATTAGTAAACGCCATTATAGTGAATGGAAGATGTATGAAAAGCTCATTAAAAAAGATCCTAATAAAGCCGCGGCTATGCAAGTCATCTCTAAACTAAAAGAAAATGATTTATTAGATGATAAAGCCTATATGGAAGATCTCATCGCTTGGGATGAAGAAAGAGGATTTGGTAAAAATAAGATTATTAAGCATCTTAAAGAGCAAGGTATCAAAGATAATCTCATTTCTAAGGCCCATTTTAGCCAATCTAACGAACTTAAGAAAGCCAAAGGCTTAGTCGCTAAGCTTGAAAGGAAATATGCGCGCTACGCGTTTAATAATAAGAAAAATCATGTTTACAATGCTTTACTTTCTCAAGGATTTGATTATGAAGTTGCTAGAGATGCCGCTGAACTAGTAAGAAGCGATTCTCCTAGATTAGAAAAAGAAAAACTAATCAACGATTATAAGAAAGTTTATAAACGTTTAGAAAATAAATATGAAGGCTATCAATTAAAACAAAAAATCTATAGTGCTTTACTTAATAAAGGATATAAAGGAAAAGATATAAAATTAGTATTGGAGGAATTAACTTATGAAAATGATTTCTGAATTTAATGACCATGACCATATCGAAGGTCAATTCCTATTAGGTTCAATCTCTAAAGGTGTAAACACTAATGGTGGTTCTTATTTTTCCGTAGAACTTAGAGACGCCAGTGGTCAAATCACCGCGAAGAAATGGGACGCCACTATGCAAGATGAAGAAATCTTTGTGGCGGGTAACGTTATTTCTATTGTGGGTGAAACAAATAAATATCGCGATGCCTTACAACTTAAAATCTTAAGCGCAGAAGTCGTACCACTAGAAGAAATCGATGTTGATAGATTTGTCAAAGCTCCTCCAGTTAGTAAAGAAGAATTAATGTCTAAGTTTAATAACTATGTTAATTCAATTAAAAACGAAGACTGCAAAAAGCTTCTTAACTACATGATTAAGAAATTCGACGATAAGATTTACTCTTATCCAGCGGCAGTTTCTATTCATCATGAATATAGTAGTGGTCTATTAATGCATTCAATCACAATGGCGGATATCGCTGCTTACTTATGTAAAATTTATGACGCTAATTATGATTTATTAATCACCGGTTGCTTATTACATGATTTAGGTAAGATTATCGAATTAGAAGGACCTATCGTTTATAAATATTCTTTAGAAGGTAAATTATTAGGTCATATCTCTATTATGGTCGCAGAGATTAGAAAAGCCGCGGATGAACTTAAACTTACTAGCGAAGTACCATTACTTCTTGAACATATGGTTCTTTCTCACCATGGACAACCTGATTTCGGTTCACCAGTCATGCCATGCACCAAAGAAGCCTTATTATTATCTTTAATTGATAATTTAGATAGTAAGATGGTCGTGGTAAATAAAGCAATCGCGGATGTGGAACCAGGTAACTTCTCTAATAAGTTATTCCCGTTAGACAATAGAGCGTTCTATAAACCAAAAGAATAGAATTAAGCAAAACAAAAAGAAGGCCGCGATGACCTTCTTTTTTCATTATCTATTAAAGATTATTTTTAAGTGTTTCAGCGATGACTGGAAGATTAAGTCCTTCAGTATTAGACTTCATTTCTAGTTCAAAGCCATCATGAGATTCATAACGAGGAATAACGTGCACATGGAAGTGTTTAACTGTTTGTCCCGCGACTTCATAGCAGTTGGTTAAGATATTAACACCTTTTGCCCCTAAAAATTGAATAGAGATTTGTCCAATACGTTGAGCGACATCCATTACTTTATGCATGAGCTTTTCTGGGCAAGAAAGGAATGTGTCATAGTGTTCTTTGGGCACGACAAGCGCGTGACCTTTAGTGACTTGCGAAATATCGAGAAACGCTAAAACGTCCGCGTCTTCATAAATCTTATAGCAAGGAATTTCTCCCGCGATGATTTTACAAAAGATATCTTTTTCCATAATTAAAATCCTCTATATAAATATAGCACTAAAAAAGGAGGTTGTTTAGACCTCCTAATTTAATTAGTCTTTATTACTTGAATCGTCAGAATCATCATCGTCGAAGAGATCTGGGAAGTTACTCTTGAAGTAATCATAGACAACTTGGTCATGATATTGGAGTTCCATCTTTTCGACCCAGTGTTTCTTACTGAGTGTTTTGTAAGTATCGTTATCGGCAACGATTTCAACGATTTCGTTAACGTAGTTTTCAAGGACGGCGTAGGAAAGCTTGCCTTCACCAACACCATAGTTGTCTTTATTCAAGTTGGTGGATCTAATGGCGTCTTCGATGAGAACCATGTAGTAAGTACCATCACTTTCAAATAAGAGATCGCTTTGGAATGGGTCGCCTTTAATTCTATTGGTATTTCTTAAGAAGTATTGTGGTTCAACACCGTCTAAGGAGATTTTACCAACGACATTGATTAAGGCACCTGGTTTGTCCTTGTAATCTGGTTTTTCAAGGTTGCACTTGAAGTCGCCACCTTCAACATAGTATTCAACACATTTTTCTGTGTCTTTACCAGAAAGGGCGTTAGCAACGTTAATATCGAATAATTGATTCTTAATGGAATCTGGTAAACCAGAAACACCAACGGACTTAACGTACCAACCAGTGAAGGTGTAGTCGTTTGTGTCTAATTCGTTTTTCTTAATTTGTTTACCAACTTCGATGGAGTAGGTGTTACCACCTGTATAGGTGTTTTCATTTTCAGAAAGGGCTGGATTTTCATCGATCTTTTCCATTTCTTCCATCATGTCACCGAAGGCTGTGCCTTGGAAGTATTTACCAGAAACACTGTCGTTACTATCTTTTAAGCTACCTGGAATAGCGGCATTCATTAATGTGTATTCAGGTGTGGTAGCGTAGTTAGCATCGTCCATGAATGTACCAACCCATGCACGGGACACTTTCTTGAATGTATCAAGGTTGATTGGTGTATTACGTGTTGGTTTGAACACTTCTGTTTCAAGGAACTTGTTCATTAAGTCTAAAGCGTTTTGTGGATAGTCATTGTTCTTCTTAATAGCAAGAACACTAATGTTTCTAGCAGATGTACGGCCTAATGTATTGAAGGTTTCATCAAGAATGTATTGTTCAACTAAAAGTTGACGATAGATATCTGGAATGATGTGATCTTCAACATAGCGAATGGCTGGTTCGGCTTCTTCAATATCGTTAAAGTTGTAGTTAGATTGATAGTTTTCACGGTGAAGAATGGTATCGTTTTCTCTCTTTGTTGGAACTGTAAAGACTTCGTAGTCTTCAACGGCTGGAGAGATAACACCTTCGAATAAATTGACACCAGGAGCACGAGCATCGGCTACTTTGTTTTCGATATTGGAGGCTAAGGAAGATAAGAATTTCTTTTCTTCAAAGATGCCTCTATCACTATAAGCGCCACCAGAGATGGAACTATATAATGCTTTAGCAATACGTTTTTCAATGGTATTCCATTTTTCTTTTAAACGTTCAATTTCTTGAGTGGATGCAGCAACATCGCCTTCAACGACTTCGTCAGCATCATTAACACGTTTGCCTTCATTGTTCTTTGTCCAGAAAGCTTCGTGTTTGTTAATGAATTCGTTAGCCTTTGTTAAGTCGGCACTATTAGCAGAAGCAACAGCTTCTTTTAATGTGATACCTTCACTAACTGGGCTATCTTGTTTAGCGCTAATTGTTTTAGCGGTAACTTTGTTATAATTGCCAAACACGGTGACAGAATATTCATAGAGAAGTTCATCGAGAACATCGCTAGCTAAATTGCCATCACGGATGGAATCATAAATTGATTTGAAATTATTGTTATAAACATCACCAACGTTTGTGATGATTGGAGAGTTATCATCATATCCGTTTGGTTTTGCAACGATATCATCGTCACATGCGGTAAGTGCAAATGCGCTTAATAAAGCGATCGCGGTAATTTTAATTACATTTTTACGCATAATAGTAATATAAACCTCCTTCCGCAAAGTTTGTGTAAGCAGCAGTGATTTCTAAATCAGTAGCAGCTGTACCATCTAAGTTCTTTCCTGTCTTGAGGATAAGGAAATCGTTAGCGATTTTTTCAGAAGCTAATCTTGTTAAGTTGTCTTGAGCGACACCTGTCACAGGATTGAGAATATCAAATGTTACTCCACGGTTATAAGTTTGGACATCAAGGAGATCACCATATGTTCTCCAAACTTTTTCTAAGCCTTCTTCTTGTTTGTAAAGGTTGTTGTTTTGTAAAGCGGCAATATATGCATCAATATCATTACCTAAACCAGCAGCATTATCAGAGAAGTCTAATTGGCCATCTTTTGTGGATAACCATTGATATAAACGATAATCATAGGTTGGATCGAAGGATGTGATTTTGCTCTTAACATCGTTAGCACGTGTCTTATAATCTTCTGAAGATTGAGAAACGATATAACCAACGTAAGAATCTGGGCTATAACCGTCTTCGCCTGGTAATTTGGTGCTGTAGTAAGCTGATAATGTGTCATATTCATACATGGATTTTTCAATGACCATGAAGTGAATGCCGTATTGGCTACGAACACCAATGATTGTTCTGCCTTGTTCATCAACTAAGTAACCCTTAGCGTTGAAGCTTGCGGCTGGAGCATTGGCATCAACAGTACCAGTGGATAAATTCTTAAATTCATCAGCAGCTGTACCTAAACCAAATTGTTGACCATTTCTTGTCTTGTTTGTAATGACAAACATATTGTGTAAGTTGAGGTATTTGTTCCAAAGAACGTTTCTTGGATAAACGGTAGCGGAACCACCAGCAATCTTATTGCCGTATTTATCAGTGGTTACTTCTGCGCATTCACCAATCTTAATGAAAGCGTCATAAGGAACTTTTTCTAATGTGTCAGTGAATTTTTCAGCAACACTGCCTACGCCTTCGGTGATACCTAAGCCTTCTAAAATGTTGGCTCTCTTAGGATCGGCTAAATTAGCTTCATCAATTAAATTGTCATAGGCATAAATACCTAATTGGAATTCATTGACCATACCTAAACTTCCACTTGTTGCGGCGTTAGTCATA
>JAEEGJ010009974.1_pt1 | contig 25041 bp, 23 predicted proteins | sample 8958761 | NCBI WGS metagenome assembly JAEEGJ01 (sample SAMN16246546, study PRJNA631951) | gut metagenome | biome: gut microbiome; feature: rumen; material: RS-attached | host: Bos | place: Iran: Karaj | collected 2018-10 | reverse complement strand
CAGCCTTGTTGACGGCATAGTATTGGTGGTAGGCAGCAATCTTCTTTATCGTCTTAATGGTGGTGATACCCGTCTTTAAATCCTCCGTCTTTTGTTTCTCAAAAACGGTAAATGAGCGGATAAGGTCAAGCAGTGTATCTTTCTGCAACATGCCATTGATCAGCACTTCCAACTGGCTCATCAAGGGTGATGCTATATGTTCTCCATCCTCGCTTTTCCATGCAGTAAAGCGACTGAAGCCTGCTGACAGAGAGCCAGCACGGGCTTCCAACCCATCGGAGATAATAATCAGTTCGTTATAAGTAAACAGCGATGGAATCTGCTTTTTGTAGGTCTCTATCTGCCTGTAGGCACTCTCGATGGTGGCGTTCTCATCTGCCGCGTTCTTCAGTTCGATAACTACTAATGGCAGACCGTTCACAAAGAGCAGCACATCAGGACGACGGTTGTGTCCGTTCTCGATAATCGTAAACTGGTTGACCATTGTAAACTCATTGTTCCACGGGTCTTCAAAATCTACCAACCATACTCTTTCGCCCCGTTCCATACCATCCTGATAAGTAGAGACGGGAATACCTTCGGTGAGCAGTCGATGGAATGCCTCATTGTTCGCCAACGTATCGGGTGAGGCAATGCGAAGTATCGTTTTGATGGCCTCATTGCGAACCTCTTCCTTTATAGAAGGATTCAGCCGGACCACTGCCCGCTCCAGTTTCTCGCGTAGCACCGCCTCTTCGAACGCTGTTCGCATAGGTGTCTCTCCATCTGGCGCAATGTCTGGCCCATAGAGATACTCCCAACGATTCGCTTTCAGCAGTTCTATCGCCATCTGCTCAATATCCGATTCCAAGAGTTTGGTCATAATCAATTGATATTTATTTCTTTACGCATTAACTGTATAATATCATCGTTTAGAGTTTTGAATTCTTTCCAACGCTCATCATGCCCAATAGTTTCAAACGCTTTATAACTATTAGAATCATTAGCGTTTACTTTTGAAAGACAGTTCTGCATTTCAGCGTTAAAATCTTCTATCAATTCTTTTAATCTTGAAAGTAGTTTTGATAAATCATCAGACGCAATTAACAACAAAGGACTGATTTCTTGATTAATTATCCACAAGGGCTCTGTTGATGTTTTTACAAAATCCAAAATCTCCTGATTATATTTTAATAATGCAGTATTTATTTCTTCTGCATTCCCATTTAAGACTACTGATAAGAAATCATTGGACATCCCAAATATAAGGTTTGGATTCTTTCTTACAGACTCATTGACTTGTTCCAATTTTCTCATAAAGCGATTATACTCTTCATAACGTCTATTGGCAAGTAAATCTTTTTGCTGCCATCGCCTATTCTTGAACATTTGGTATAAGCCAAATCCCCAACCTCCAATTGCAATAATTATAGTTATAATAAGCTGTATATCCATATATTAAAGATAAATACTTAATCTTCAGTTACTCCAAATACCCGTTTTACATTTTCATAAACAGTTACATTATAGTCTCTATTTTCAGGTAATGAATTTGCTATATATAGTTTAATTTGATTAATCAATTGTATTTTCATATCATAATTAATACTATCTACGTATACAATATCATTTTGTGTATGAGTTGTGATAATGCAAAATACTGATGAAGCAATAATATAGCCATAACTATATGCAGCATTTGATCCAAAGGTTTCTATTGTGCCAAATGGTCTTTGTTTTTCTTTTGAATATACACATGCAAGTAATGCTAGATTACCAGAATAAGATCCAAAGGTAATATATCGATCAAATAAATCTTTTACTTTAACATTACCAGTTGGGATCGTTGGATTTGGTTGGCTATTGTTTGTAATTGCATTTTTAGTCTCACTTGAAATTACTTTTATTTCATCTAGTTTTGCCAATATTGAGTTAATATTGCTTGATAGGTTTTCTGACAATGATGAAAACCGATCTACTGAGGTCGATATCCTATCAGAAGCCCTATCTATCTTTTGATATTGTGCTTCACCTTTATTATTTGATACTATTGCATAAATAATGGCAACAACAGAAAGAAATAAAGAAGAAATTGTTGATGCAAATGAGACGTAACCCACTATATCTGTTGCATTGTCATTATTTACACATATATAAGTAACAAATTCCAGTATTATGAATATACATAATCCGGAAATGTAATACATGTGAACCTTAGGATGATCATCGTTCTTCCTATATTTTAGAAATAGAAATACGATGGCAATGATTGCCAATAAAACAACAAATAATTTAAGAATGTCCGAGTTTAAAATTGCTTCCATATCATTAAAAACTGATTTCGTTAGACATAAGTTTGGGTAAAAGAATATCTCGTTGTGCTTTTAAAGCTCGAATTTGTTTATTATTAATTTGCATCTTTGATACAAATGATTCTATATTAGTATTAAACCGATTAATAATTGCCTCATCAGGAATTGAAATAGGATAGTTTTTCAAATTCTCAACATCTACTCGTTGTCTTCCAGATGATCCTGCCATACACGATTCTGCATAATCTCTAAAGTCTTGATACTTAGCTACAGCATAGGAGAAGAAAAGATGTAATCCTAATTTGGAACACATAACAATAAACTCTGTGGATCCCCAGCCTACTTGACCTTCATTTAAGAAATCCACGTAGGCAGTTTTCCCATTCTCAAGACAAGGAGTAATACGTGCTAACAAAGTATCACCATTTTGGAATTTTGTTCCAGAACTAAAAGCACGGTCATACCAATATGTCGGTGCATAAGTAGAGGTGCTTAAATTCGACATCTCAAGAAATGGTGCAATCATATCTTTAGTAAGTCTCCTTGTTGGATTAAAATCTATTAAATCAGATATCGTCCCTTCTTCCCAATCCTCTTTGGCTTCTTCGATGAACCATTGGCGGAAGAGGGTTTCTGCCATTGCTTCGAGTGTCACGTTCTCACGATTCAGCAAATCAATTTTGTCATCCAAAGAACTCAGAATAGATGCGATTCGTTTTTGTTCATCTAATGATGGCATAGACAATGGAACTTGTTGCAAGATGGAAGAATTAAGATTTGGCATTGTGGTACCCACAGCATTGTTACTTATCCAACTCTTCATATCTTCGGTGGAAAGATAATAGGCAATAAACTTAGAATCTGCTTTTGAAGAATCTATTCTTATTCGTAAGCACCCTGTTCCACAGAGCCATCCAATTTCTGCTTTGCCAATATATGCACACTTCTCAACATCTCCTCGACGACTATACACAATATCTCCTTCTTGTACACGATAACGAGACAAACGTGTAGCATCTTCCTCGGTGATATAGACAATCTTTTCAATTGAGATATTCATTCTGTCACCAATGTTAACAGGCATAATAGAAGGAATACCTACATCAACATAATCAGATTGATGCAGTTGACTACCAAATGGTCCCGTCTGGATATTGGCGATCTCTCCCAACTTATATTCTTTCCACTCGCTCATTAGTCTTGTCTTGATGTCTATATATCTATATGATGATTAACATGTATATGATTTGGCGTTTTTATATACACGTCGCCCTTCTCATGTATAGGAAAAGCCGTTTTCGTATACATGTCATTAGTATCATTTATATCAAATATGTAATCCATATAACTATCTGTTAACCGATTCTATCTGTTCCGTTTGTTTTAATGTTATAGCATTGCTATTGCTTAACAAATTAATAAGAGGCATATTTAAGTAGTAATTATACTTGCCATGTTTTACTTTATATAAAAGACCTGCATCTACTAATTTATTCAAATATTTTGTTGCTGTCAGACGGATAACTCCAGTTTCTTCCATTACATATTCTATTTTTGTATATGGATGACTGAATAAATTATTAAGCAGTTCATGACTATATGCCTTTTTCAGAATATCTCGGACTCTTACTTTATACTCAAGCATTAATCTGGAGATTTCTTTTACCAATGTGATAGTCTGACCTGCCGTTTCTTCGACACCTTTAAGTATGAAAAGTATCCATTCTTCCCATATACCTTTTTCTCTTACAGCCTGAATAAGTCTATAATACTCTGCTTTATTAGTAATAATATATCGACTTAGATAGAGAATAGGCAAATCAAGCAAATCATTGATGACCAGATAGAGCACATTGATAATACGGCCAGTTCTACCATTTCCATCATAGAAAGGATGAATGCTTTCAAATTGATGATGAATAATTGCCATTTTTATCAATGGATCCAAATCGCACATTGTTTCATCATTAATAAATTGCTGTAGATTATCCATAAACTTCTCTATTAGTGCCTTATCCTGTGGAGGCGTATATACAATGTCGCCTAACTGATTCTGAAGTGTAGTACCTGGGACACTTCTAAAACCTGCTGTATTTTTCTCTAACCTTTGCTGAATATCCTTGATGTTGTTAAGCGTTAAAACCTTGTTTTTCCTGATAAGCTGGAAACCATATCTTAGGGCTTCTGCATAATTTTGGACTTCTTTTGTCGCAGCAGAAACGGTAAAATTGTCCATATTCAACTCGGCTTTATATAAGTCATCGTGTGTCGTGACAATATTTTCAACGGCAGAACTGTCCTTGGCTTCTTGAAGAATCAATGTGTTAATCAAGATATTCTCATTAGGAATTGTAAGTGCAACTCCTTTTAGTTCTGCCAGTTTTCTATGAGATAAACTAAGCTGACGTAGAACAGCTTTAGTTTCCACGTCTATTGTTAATGGTAAATTCGGTATATTATAGGCCATATTCAATGTTGTTTTATTATATTTTTATCTTCTCCAAATTCTCTAATATCAGTTTATTCAGACGTTCTTCTTCTTTCAGTTGTGCCTCGAACTCGGCTTTAAGAGCGGTGAAGCGCTCGGCGAAGTTGAAATCGTCTTCCTCTTCAGGCAGACCGACATAACGGCCTGGGGTGAGGACATAGTCAAGTTCGGCTACACGACTGATGGGAACAGAAGCACAAAAACCTGGAACGTCTTGATAGTCGGTAGACTCGTCACGCCAATGATGGTAGGTTTCTGCTATCTCCTTGATGTCTTCAGAAGTCAACTCGCGAGTACGACGATTAATCAATCGTCCTTTATTTCGGGCATCAATAAAGAGAATTTTGCCAGGCTGACAAGTACGGTTACGTGTTACGAACCACAGACAGGCGGGAATCTGGGTGTTCAGGAAGAGCTTGGCAGGGAGGTTGATAATACAAGCAATCAGACCTTTGTCAATCAGTTCCTTGCGGATGTCACCCTCGCCACCTGTTTTTGAAGTCAACGAGCCTTTGGCCAGTACAAAGCCAGCCTGTCCTGACGGAGCCAAGTGGTAGATGAAGTGCTGTATCCATGCGAAGTTGGCATTACCCGTTGGCGGCACACCATAAAGCCAACGTTTGTCGTTGCGAAGCAGGTCACCACTCCAGTCACTATCATTAAAAGGAGGGTTAGCCATCACGTAATCAACCTTTACATCCTGATGGGCGTCGTTGAGGAAAGACCCTTCTGTATTCCATTTCACGTTAGAGGCGTCAATGCCACGAATAGCCAAATTCATCTTGCAGAGACGCCAAGTGGTCTGGTTACTCTCTTGTCCATAGATAGATATATTGTCAATGCGTCCCTGATGCTCTTTAACAAATTTCTCGCTCTGCACAAACATACCACCAGAGCCACAACAGGGGTCTAACACACGGCCCTTATATGGCTCTAGCATATTGACCAACAACTCTACAACACTACGTGGCGTATAGAACTGACCGCCCTTCTTTCCTTCTGCTAAAGCAAATTCGCCAAGGAAATATTCAAAGACATGACCTAAGAGATCAGCACTGCCTGTACTGACGTTCGACAGAGTGCTGTTGCCAATTAAATCGATGAGTTCGCCTAAACTTGTTGGGTCGAGGTTAGGACGTGAGAATACTTTTGGTAATACACCTTTCAGTGACGGGTTCTCTCGCTCAATCACATCCATTGCATCGTCGATATATTTGCCAATAAGCGGATTCTTTGCCTGTGCTACCAAATAGTTCCAACGGGCATTGGCGGGAACGAAGAAGATGTTTTCTGCCTTATACTCCTCCTTGTCCTCTGGGTCGGCCCCTTCATCTTTCAACTTTACCAGTTCATCATACAGTTTCTCAAAAGAAACGGAGATATATTTCAGGAAGATGAGTCCGAGTACCACATGTTTGTACTCAGCCGCATCAATATTTTTGCGCAACTTGTCAGCCGCTTTCCATAATTGTTTCTCAAGTGGTTCTTCTGTCTGTTCTTTACTTTTCGCCATATTCTGTAATATTTGTGCCAAAAGTACAAATAAAAATTCAAATATTCAATATTTCGCTATAAAAAAAAGATATTTTAAACAAAAAGAAGCCTCAATATACCAAAAGACTTGGAGTCACTTGTTGATAAAATAACCACGTATCTTATTCTTTGTGATAAAAACAAAACAAAAAAGAGGAATTAGATTTCTCTAACTCCTCTTGGGCGCTTCAGGATGGGCTTGAACCAACGACCCCCTGATTAACAGTCAGGTGCTCTAACCAACTGAGCTACTGAAGCAGGTTTTGCTCGTTTGCGGGTGCAAAGGTAATACGTTTTTTTGAATCTTGCAAACTTTTTTGGAAAAAATTTCATGAATAGCACGTTTTTTTCGTACCTTTGCCCCCAAAATGACTAAGAAGGTGATGAAAAGACGTTTGATATTATTGCTTTTTGCAGGATTAATGACACTTGGCAGTGTTGCTCAGGGTACGAAGAACCATAACTTGGAGGTGGCGAAGAATTTGGAAATCTTCAATGCGTTGTATAAGTGTCTCGACATGATGTATGTGGATACGCTTGACGCCAACAAGGTGGTAACAGCGGGTATCGATGCCATGCTGGAGTCGTTGGACCGCTATACGGAATACTATCCCGAGAGTCGTCAGAAGGAACTGAAGACGATGCTGACGGGCAAGTATGCAGGCATCGGTGCGCTGATTCGCTATCATCAGAAATTGAAGCGTGTGGTGATAGAAGAGCCCTATGAGGGTATGCCGTCGTCGCTGGTAGGTCTGAAGAAGGGTGACATCATCCTGCAGATTGACGACACGCTGATGACGGACAAGAACACGAGTTACGTGAGCAGTCACCTGAGGGGTGAGCCTGGTACGACGTTTGTGCTAAAGGTGCTGCGTCCCACGACGGGTAAGACGATGACGTTCAAGATTACGCGCCAGAGCATTAAGATGCCTGAGATTACGTGGTATGGTATGCTCCCTCAGAACATCGGCTATATAGCACTGAACACCTTTACGGGCGAGCCTGCCAAGGTGATGCGTCGTGCTTTCCTCGACCTGAAGAAACAGGGTGCCACAAGTCTGATCCTGGACTTGCGTGGTAATGGCGGTGGTGCCATCTCGGAGTGTGTCGACATTATGAGCATGTGGGTGCCCAAGGGTCAGAAAATCGTTGAGACAAAGGGTAAGCTGGTGCGTGCTAACAACGAATATCCGACAAGGTTGGAACCCATTGACACCGTGATGCCGCTGGCTGTACTGGTAAATCAGGAGACGGCCTCTGCTTCGGAGATAGCGAGTGGTACCCTGCAGGATTTGAAGCGTGGTATTATTATTGGTTCGCGTACGTACGGGAAAGGCTTGGTGCAGGTGCCTAATGTTGACCTGCCCTATAATGCCAACCTGAAGTTGACGACGTCGCGCTATTTCCTGCCCTCGGGTCGTGGCATTACGAAGGAAGAGGGTATCAAGCCCGATGTGGAGGTGAAACCTGACACGATGGCGAATGTGAGTCTCTATCTGGACCGTATGGACTCTACAGAGGTGATGTTCGACTATGTGGTGGAGTATATCAGCAAACATCCCACGATAGCATCTCCAGCCGACTTCCGTCTGACGGATGCCGACTACGAGGACTTCAAGCAGCGTGTCATCAAGGCTGGCTTCACCTACGACCAGGTCAGCAAGAAACAGTATGACGAACTGGTGCGCATCGCCAAGTTTGAGGGCTATTACGATGAGGCCAAGGACGAGTTTGAGGCGCTGAAGGCAAAGATAGACCATCACGACCTGGGTAGTGCTTTGGACAGGCACCGCCAGGAAATTCAGCAGCTGATAGAGCAGGATATTGTCGGAGCCTACTACTATCAGGGTGGACAGCTACAGGTAGGCTTGCGCAATGACAAGGCGCTACAAGAAGCAAAGCGTATTCTGACCACTGAGGGAGAATACGCTCGCATCCTGAACGGAGATTCAAAATAACGATATGTCAACACATCGGAATCCGGGATTCCCGTTATTCCGACGTCAAGGAACCAGAATCTTCATGAGTTCCTTCATGCCCTCGCTGGCACCCTTCTGAATCTGCTGCACACGATTGCCTGCAGAAACGGGATTGGGGTCGATGAGGTAGATGGGTATATCGGGGCGTGCATAGTGGATTAGTCCCGCAGCAGGATATACCACAAGTGATGTACCGATGATGATGAAGATATCGGCATCGCTGACGTAGTCTGCAGCAACGGTGATGTTGGGTACTGCCTCACCGAAGAAAACGATATAGGGGCGTAGCAGCGAACCGTCACCGGCCTTGGTGCCAGGAGTTATCTCACAGTTTTCAGGCGTCAGCTGCTGGATATATCTCGGGTCGTCGACATCGCGGCTGGAGCACACTTTCATCAGTTCGCCATGCAGGTGAATTACCTTGCTGGAACCGGCCATCTCATGCAGGTTGTCAACATTCTGCGTCACCACCGTCACGTCGTAGTGCTTCTCCAGTTCAGCGACCAGCTTATGGCCCTCGTTGGGTTGCACGTTCCAGCACTTCTTACGCAGCATGTTGTAAAAGTTAGTTACCAAGGTGGGGTCTTCGAGCCATCCTTCGTGGGTGGCAACTTTCTGAACGGGATAGTTCTCCCATAATCCGTCAGCATCGCGGAAAGTCTTCAGACCACTCTCCACAGACATGCCGGCACCTGTTAAAACTACTATCTTTTTCATAAGCAAAGTATTAAGAATGCACAAAATTAGCAATTTTTTCCGAAATATCATCCATAAATCATAGAAAAGTTGTAACTTTGCGCCCGATTTTTAAAATATATACATTATTTATAATAGAGAAAGCATGGATAAAGTTAGTTATGCATTGGGTCTTGGCATCGGCCAGCAATTGGCAAACATGGGTGGCACAGACCTGAATATAGATGATTTTGCACAGGCAGTAAAGGACGTGATTGCCGGCAACGAGCTGAAGGTGTCGCACAAGGATGCCCAACGCATTGTGCAGGAGTATTTTGCTGCTCAGGAAGAGAAGATCAACAAGGAACGTCAGGCTGCTGGCAAGCAGCACAAGGAAGCTGGCGAGAAATATCTGGCTGAGAATGCCAAGAAGGATGGTGTTATCACACTTCCCAGCGGACTGCAGTATCAGGTACTGAAGAAGGGCAATGGCAAGAAGCCGACCGCCAAGGACAGCGTGAAGTGCCACTATGAGGGTTTCCTTATCGACGGCACCGTGTTCGACAGCAGTGTCCAGCGTGGTGAGCCTGCCGTCTTCGGACTCCAGCAGGTCATTGCCGGATGGACGGAAGGTCTGCAGCTGATGGAGGAGGGCGCCAAGTATCGTTTCTTCATCCCCTATCGTCTGGCATATGGCGAGGGTGGTGCCGGTGCATCGATTCCTCCCTTTGCCGCTCTCATCTTTGACGTGGAGCTGATTCAGGTGATGTAAACAAGGGTTAAGAATAAAGAGTTAAAAAGTTCAATATTTTTAAATTTCAAACACAACAATGAAAAAATTCACTTTCGCTGCTGTTGCAGCAATTGCTTCTATCATGATGTACGCATCATGTGACAATGGTACTCCGAAGGCTAACCTGAAGAGTGATGTAGACACTCTCAGCTATGCTATCGGTATGGCTCAGACTCAGGGTCTGAAGGACTATCTCGTTGGCCGTCTGGGTGTTGACACAGCCTATATGGATGACTTTATCAAGGGTCTGAACGAGGGTGCTAATGCTGGTGACGACAAGAAGAAGGCCGCTTACTTTGCAGGTATTCAGATTGGTCAGCAGGTCAGCAACCAGATGCTGAAAGGTATCAACCATGAGCTGTATGGTGATGATTCTACCAAGACGATTTCTCTGAAGAACTTCATGGCTGGTTTCGTCAGCGGTACTACTGGCAAGGGTGGTCTGATGACTGTTGACTCTGCCTCTAACTTAGCACAGGAGATGATGCGCACCATCAAGTCAAAGAACATGGAGAAGGAGTTCGGTCCCAACAAGAAGGCCGGTGAGGACTTCCTGGCAGCCAATGCCAAGAAGGAGGGCGTGAAGGTTCTGCCCAGCGGTGTCCAGTATAAGGTCATCAAGGAGGGTAACGGTGCTCTTCCCACTGACACTTCTATTGTTAAGGTAAACTACGAGGGTAAGACCATCGAGGGTAAGGTGTTCGACAGCTCTTACGAGCGCAAACAGCCTGCAGAGTTCCGTATCAACCAGGTCATCAAGGGTTGGACAGACGCTCTCGTTCACATGCCCGCAGGTTCTGTTTGGGAGGTTTACATTCCTCAGGAGTTGGCTTATGGTGAGCGTCAGCAGGGTGCTGATATCAAGCCTTTCTCTATGCTGATCTTCAAGATTGAACTGCTCGAAGTAGATCCTAAGAAGTAATGGAACAGCGAGAGCAATGCCAAACTTTCTTGGCATTGCCGAGTCGTGACATTATTCAATCAAAGATTAAGTAATGCAAGAGACAAGACAAAACAAGATAGCGCGTCTGCTTCAGAAGGAACTCAGTCAGATCTTCCAGGAGCAGACGCGCTCCTTACATGGGGTTATGGTCAGTGTGACACGCGTGAAGGTCAGCCCTGACCTCAGTATCTGCACGGCCTATCTCAGCATTTTCCCGTCAGAGAAAGGCGAGGAGCTAATCAGCAACATCACCAGGAACGAAAAAAAGATACGCTATGAGCTGGGCACACGTGTACGCTATCAGTTGCGTATCATTCCTGAACTGCGCTTCTTTATTGACGATTCGCTGGATTACATCGAACGCATTGACGAACTGCTTAAGAAGTGAATTTCCCTTTCTATATTGCGCGTAGATATCTCTTCTCAAAGAAGTCGACACACGCCATCAACGTCATCAGCGGCATCTCCGTCATAGGGGTTGCCGTCGCTTCTATGGCACTGGTGGTGACGCTCAGCGTGTTTAACGGTTTCCACGACATGGTGGCCTCGCTGTTCACCCAGATGGACCCCCAGCTGAAGATTACGCCTGTCAAGGGAAAGACGGCACCTGCCGATGACCCTATCCTCACCAAGATCCGTCAGCTGCCACAGATAGAGGTGGCCACGGAGTGTCTGGAAGACCAGGCTCTGGCCGTGTATAATGACCGTCAGGTGATGGTTAAGCTGAAAGGTGTTGATGACAATTTTGATAAGTTGACGCATATCCGTGAAATTCTGGAGGGTGACGGAGAGTTTGGGCTTCATGCTGCTGATATGTATTACGGCATCCCTGGTTTAGGTGTCGCCTACATGCTGGGCATGGGGTACACTTATGACAAGCCACTCCAAATCTATGCTCCCAAGCGCGAAGGACAGATTGACATCACCAATCCCACCGACGCTTTTGTTGAGGACCAGTTGTTTTCGCCAGGCGTTGTGTTCTCTGTCCAACAGGGGAAATATGACAAGCAGTATATCCTAACCTCCGTTCATTTTACCCGTCAGCTGTTTCAGCAGGAAGGGATGTTGTCGTCCCTTGAGTTACGCTTGAAGCCAGGCAGTGATTTCGACAAAGTGAAAGCACAGATACAGCAGCTGGCTGGCGATGCATATCTCGTCCGTGACCGTTATGAACAGCAGGACGACACTTTCCGCATCATGAAGATTGAGAAGCTCATCGCCTATGTCTTCCTCTCCTTTATCCTCATGATAGCTTGTTTCAATATCATCGGATCGCTGTCGATGCTCATCATCGATAAGCGCGATGATGTGATAACGCTCCATAATCTGGGTGCCTCAGACAGTCAGATACGCCGCATCTTCCTTTTTGAGGGACGCATCATCTCGGCCATCGGTGCCCTTGTCGGTATAGGCATCGGACTCTTGCTTTGCTGGGTACAACAACAATATGGCATCGTACGACTAGGAAACTCCGAGGGTTCCTTCATCGTTGATGCCTATCCTGTCAGCGTACATCCCTGGGATGTCGTTCTCGTATTCGTTACCGTCTTGGTCGTTGGTTTCCTTGCCGTATGGTATCCTGTGCGACAGTTTACTGTCTTTACAGACGACCGAAATCAACAAAACACGTAAATCTTCCTTTTGTTATAGCTTTTCGCCGTAACACAAATCGCCGCAGTCACCAAAGCCTGGCACGATATATTTATGCTCGTTCATACCAGGGTCGATGGCTGCACACCATATCGTGGCATCGTCAGGCAATGCCTCGCGGATGACGTCAAGACCTTCAGGCGTAGCAATCACACATGCCACATGGATCTTCTTTGGCTTGCCAGTCTTCAGTAAAGCCTCGATACTTGCAGCCATACTGCCTCCTGTTGCCAACATCGGGTCGACAAGAACCAGCGTCTTTCCTTTGGCAGACGGCGATGCCATATATTCCGTATGCACACCGACCTCCGTATGCTCGCGATTGGTGTACATACGATAAGCTGACACAAAGCCGTTTTCAGCACGGTCGAACACATGCAGGAAACCAGTGTGGAATGGCAAACCGGCCCTCAAGACGGTGGCAATGAGCACATCGTCTTTAGGCAGGTTGATATCGATGGTGCCAAGAGGCGTCGTCACTGTCTTCGGTTTGTATTCCAGCGTCTTCGACAACTCATAGGCCATCATCTCTCCCACACGCTCTATATTGTTGCGGAAAAGCAGACGGTTGCGCTGATAGCTCTTGTCGCGCAACTCCGCCATGTACTGATTGATAATGCTTTGTTGTTCTGAGAAATTAATAATATTCATAGTGTTTGTTTTTTTAGTAAACAGATGAGCCTTCAATTAGCCACACAGCCGTTGGCGCACATACTTACGAGCTTGCCCAAGGCGGTTTTCTACCTGTTTGTAGGGTAGGGACAGTTGCTGGGCAATGTCGCTGACCTTCAGACCATCGTAGATATGCAATCGGTAGATGGTGGCACAGGCCTCTGGCAGACGAGCCAGTGACCGTTCCATACGCTCCATCAGCTGCTGGGCAGAGATAATGGATTCAACCTCCTGTGTGGTGTCCATCCTTTTGATGTAGTGTTCGTATTCTTCATAGGCATGTCTGCGACGACGATAGTCTGCCACCGCATGGCGTGCCATTGTATAAATCAGACAAGGCAGGGTTTGTGGAATAATCATCCGACGCCCACGAAGCAGACGCAGGAAAATGTCTTGTACCATATCCTGGGCTTCGTCAGCATCGGAAATACGCACCGCGATGAAATCGACGATTTCACCGCGATGCAGAGCATAATAGTTAGATATAATAAGTTGTTGATTATTCATTCACAACCCTTTGGATGGTGCCGTCCTCGTTGTAGAACAGGCGTTGTACCTTCAGTGAACGCAGATGAGTGATGTCGTTCGAGGGTACGCAGTCGTGATAGCAGAGATACCACTGTCCCTTATACTCTACGATGCTATGGTGCGTGGTCCAACCTACGACGGGGTCGAGGATGACGCCCTGATAGCGGAACGGTCCGTAGGGGTTGTCGCCAATGGCATAGCACAGGAAGTGGCTGTCACCAGTAGAGTAGGAGAAATAGTACTTGCCGTTATACTTGTGCATCCAGCTGGCTTCAAAGAAGCGGTGCGGATCACCGGCCTTCATGGGCTGGCCGTCCTTGTCGAGAACAACAACATCACGAGGAGCCTCGGCAAACTGCAGCACGTCGTCGCTCATGCGTACCACACAGCTGGGAATGGCGGGGTTGTCGGCCGTGGTGAAGAGCTCACCCTTGTGGTCAGGGGCAGCACCGAGGTCGATGAGGCCGTTTTGGTCACCATACTTGCCAAAGACAGGAGTCAGACCATCAGGCAGCGGGTGCCACCATTGAAGCTGTCCGCCCCAGAGTCCGCCAAAGTAGCAGTATATCTGTCCGTCGTCATCCTTGAACACACAGGGGTCAATGGAGAACGAGCCGCGGATGGGCTTCTCCTGAGGAATGAACGGCCCCTCAGGTTTATCGGCTACGGCCACACCCAGACGGAACACACCGTCGTAGGCCTTGGCAGAGAAGATGAGGTAGTACTTGCCGTCCTTCTCAACGCAGTCGTTGTCCCACATCTGTTTCTCGGCCCAGGGCACATCCTTCACGTCGAGGATGACACCATGGTCGGTGACTTCACCATTTTCAATATCGTCCCACGACAGTACGTGATAGTCCTTCATCTGGAAGTGGCCGCCATCGTCGTCGAAGCACTCGCCGGCATCCCAGTCGTGGCTGGGGTAGATATAGAAACGGCCGTTAAACACGTTGGCTGAAGGGTCAGCCATATAGTCGCTGGGAAATAGATAACGAGGTAGTTTTGCCATAATGATAAGTTATTTACATTGTTTACTTGTTACGTGCTTCAATCTTTTTGTTGATGTCGTCGATGACTTCGTCAGTCAGCTCGTAGCGCGAGATGATGAACATGGCCAGCGCCAGCAGCATGGCGGGGATGACGCAGACGAGCCACAGGATACCCTCCTCAGCGAATGGAGTCTGGTCAATCACATTGCTGTTATAGCCAACGTATGCCAGGACGGCTGGACCTACAATGCTTCCGAAGGTCATACCAGCCTTGAAGAACAGTCCCGTCAGGGCATTCACAATACCCGAGATGCGACGACCTGTGGTGTACTCACCATACGAAATGACCTCAGGAACCAATGCCCACATATAACCTGTAGCCACGATGACACCAGTGCTCTTGATGAACTGAGCCACATAGATCATGGTCATGCTGGGACTCTCCATCTTCGAAATGACATAGAGCATGGCCATACCGACTATGGCTGCACCCAGGAAGAGATAGAACATGTTTTTCTTGCCGACCAGGCGCTTGAACCAGGGAACCAGTGGCATAAACAGGAAGGCAGGCAGTGAACCCAGAGCCATGAAGATGGACAGTTCCTGAGCCGAGCCGTGCAGATTGCTGTTGATGAAATAGGCACCAGCGGCATTACCTACCGACATCATGGCGAAAGCGGTGATGAAGAAGAAGGCCAGCACGCGCAGGGGACGGTTGCGAAGAAACTCCATCCACAAGTCGCTTACCTTCACATCCTCTGTAGCCTTGGCATCCATCACGACGCGCTCCTTGCACTGTGTGAAGCAGAACACGAGCAGGCAGAAACCTACAATGGCGTAAATGGTCATCGTCGTGAACCATGCTGAAGGGTCTTTGGGAAGACTATCGGACGGAGCACCTGCTATCAGTGCGATGAACAAGGGCAGACCTGAGTTGACGGCCAGGCCACCCAGATTAGCCATGAACATACGCACGGAGGTAAGGATGGTAATCTCGTCAGTGTCGCGGGTCAGCGATGAGTTCAGCGCACCATACGGTACATTAATAAAGGTATAGAGCAGCTGCATGGATACGTAGGTTACGTAAGCATATATCAGCGACGGTGCAAAGCCATTATAGAAGCAGAGGATAGCGAATCCTGACAAGGGGATACCCACATAAAGCAGATACGAGCGGTATTTTCCGTAACGTGGATTGCTCTTATCGATCAATGTGCCCACGATGGGGTCCCAGATGACGTTGGCTACGTTACCCACCAAAAACATGACAGCCACCGCAGATGGTGTCAGCCCATAAATATCGGTGTAAAAGAAAAGCAGGTAGGTGCAAATTACCTGGAAAATAAGATTCTGAGCCAGGTCGCCAGAACCGAAGCCGATTCGTTGCAACCAGGAGAGTTTGTAGAAACCTTTTGTTTCTTGCGTTTCGTTGATACTCATTGTTAGATGAAAAAGTTATAGGTTATTATTCTTTTTGCTTGCAAAGTTAGTATTTTTCGATGAAATCGACATTTTCACATGTTACATAAACATCATATTTTGTAGCAAACCATAATAAAATATTCATTTGATATGGTTTTTCGAAACTTTTTGATTACTTTTGCAAGAAACTACAAACAATATGAAACGATCTTATTTCATCCTTTTGGTATGTGCCTTTGTGCTGACCGTAGAAGCCAAAGTACAGTTGCCCCAACTCTTCCAGTCGGGCATGGTGTTACAACGCAACAAACCCATCCCTGTTTGGGGAAAGGCTGATGCCAACGAACCTGTCACCATCAGCTGGAATAAAAAGAAGTACACCACCAAGGCCGACGCTAATGGCCGGTGGCGCATCGACCTCCCCAAAATGAAGGCGGGAGGCCCCTATACCATGGAAGTATCCTCCGACACCCAACACCTGCCACCGATCACCGATATTCTCATTGGCGACGTTTGGCTGCTCTCCGGCCAGTCGAACATCGATGTTACCATTGAACGTGTATATCCGCAATATACCGATGAAATCAACCGTTTTGACAACAATGCGGTACGTTTGTTCCGTGTGCAGAACGAGACGGACACCCATGGGCCGAAAGATGATATCCGCCCTACCAGCATCAACTGGAAACCACTGACAAAAGAGAATGCATGGCTATTCTCGGCTGTTGGCTCTTTCCTTGGCAAGCGAATGCAGGAAAAGACGGGAGTCGCTCAGGGCATCATTGTCAATAGCTGGGGTGGCACACCCATCGAAGCGTGGATCTCGACCGATTCACTCATGACAGACTATCCCATGCTGATAAAGAAACTTGCATTCTACCAGAATGATAATTATGTGCGAGCTCAGATGCAGGCCAACAATGAAGCCAACAAACGATGGGAAGAGTTGCTCAACAAAATTGATGGTACAGAACTCTATCCTCTTCCGTCCTGCCAGGACTCTGACTGGGAAACCATCAACCAGAACGGATGGACTTGGCGCGGTGTCGGCTCTGTCTGGCTCCGTCAGCATATATATATTGATAAGGAACACGCGGGCAAGCCAGCCCGTCTGTTGCTTGGCACGCTCTTCGATCAGGATATCACCTATCTGAACGGTAAGGAGATTGGCCATACCTACTACCAATATCCCCCACGTCGCTATGATATTCCTGAGGGTTTGCTCCAGGAAGGCGACAATGTGATTGCCGTACGCTTCATCAACAAGTACGGGGCTGTCCATTTCATCCCTAACAAACCTTACCTCATTGCCTTTGGCGACGACCGTTTCTCGCAGAATCCCATGCCGAAGGACGTCATCCCCCTTAGCGATACTTGGAAGTTCCATGAGGGTGCTGAGATGCCGTCGTGTCCCAGTGGCGACGTCTCGCTGCAGAACATACCGACAACACTCTATAATGCCGTGCTGCATCCGCTGGCACCCTATGCCCTGGCAGGCGTGGTATGGTATCAGGGTGAGTCGAATACCGGTAATCCGAAGCCTTATGCCGACTATTTGAAGAAGATGATGGGCTGTTGGCGTGACCTTTGGAAGGATCAGACTCTTCCTTTCTGTATTGTCCAGCTGGCCAACCACGACGGACGTCAGCAGACGGGATTCCCCCAGCCCCTTACCCCCCAGGAGTCGCCAGTCAATAGCGGCTGGGCGGCTTTGCGCGAGGCTCAGCGGACCGTTGCCAAGGCTGATGCTTATGCTGAACTGGCATGTCTCATCGACCTCGGTGAGCCTGTCGACATCCACCCTTTACGCAAGAAAGAGGCTGCTGAGCGTATCAGCCAGTGTTTCGACCGTTTGGTCTTTGGCCAGAAAGTGCTGCTCTCTCCGCAACCCGTCAGCCATCAGCCAGACCTCCCCCCCCTCCCTCCTTCGGGGGGAGCCAGAGGGGGGCTTGAGGTGAACCCAATTACCCTCACCTTCGACCAGTCTTTGCGCGAAGGACTCATCCGCGAGGTGGAAGTTGCGGGTGAAGACGGCCGCTTTGTGAATGCTGAGGCTGAGGCCAACGGTACACAACTCATGATAAAATCGCCCATTTCATCGCCTGTCAAGGTTCGCTATGCCTGGAAAGACAGTCCTGTGGTAACCCTCTATGGCAAAAACGCACTTCCTGCTGTTCCTTTCGAATACACACTCAAATGAAAAACAATAAGAAATATTTGGTCGCCCTTATGTTGCTGTTATCTGTGCTGACAGGACGTGCACAGGTAAATCCAACTTCCGCCTTGGTCGGTTCCTGGTCTGGTCAGCTCAATGTCGGTCCGATGTCACTGACGTTGGTGCTGCACCTGAAGCAAGCCGATGGCTATGTTGTGGCTACTCTCGACAGTCCTGATCAGGGAGCCAAGGGGCTTGGTGCCGAAAAGGAATACCTGTCAGACGATTCCGTGGCCATCAAGCTGGATTTTATTGGCATGACCTATCGTGCTCGTTTGAAGGAAGGAAAGCTCGATGGTACCTTCAAGCAGAACGGCGTGGAGATACCTCTTGTATTGGCACCCGGCATGGCAGAGCGGAAACGGCCACAATGTCCTGAGGAGCCTTTCCCTTACGAGACGGAAGAGGTGATGTTTCCCAATGTCACCGACTTTGCCACATTGGCTGGCACACTGACGTGGCCCGTGGGTTACGACAAGAAACAAAAGCCTAAAGTGTTGCTACTGGTATCAGGCAGTGGTCAGCAGAACCGTGATGAGGAAATCTTCGACCACAAACCATTCCTGGTCATTGCCGACTATCTGGCTCGTCACGGTATCGCCACTTTGCGCTACGACGATCGCGACACAGGCAAGTCGGTGGGTGGCGAAGTCAAGAATGCAACCTCCGAAGACTTCATGCGCGACGCCTTGGCAGGAGTTGATTATCTGCGCAGTCGCGAGGCTTTTTCCAAGGTCGGCATCCTCGGACATAGTGAGGGCGGCTTGATTGCTTTTATGCTTGGTGCTCAAAAAAAGGTCGATTTCATCGTCTCCCTGGCTGGCCCTGGCGTCAAGGGTGACACACTGTTGGCTGCTCAGGGAAACCGCATCCTGAGTCTTTCCGGACTGCCTGACACTCTGACCGTTGAGGGCTATCGTCAACAGGAGGAAGTCCAAAAGCTACCTTGGCTTAAGTGGTTTATCGACTACGACCCGTCCGAGAACATCCGTCAGACCACTTGCCCTGTCTTTGCCCTTAATGGCGACCGTGACTGTCAGGTCATCTCGTCGCAGAACCTCGAAGGCATCCGTCGCCTGCTCCCTGCGGCTGATAAGAATCTCATCAAAGAATATCCTGGGCTCAACCACCTCTTCCAACATTGTACTACTGGTCTGCCTGCCGAGTATGGGCAGATAGAGGAAACCATCTCGCCTGAAGTCCTGCAGGACATGGTGCAGTGGTTACAAAGCTTGAAATGATGTCCTTATAATAGCTTTTGCGCACATGCTGACCGAGAAGACCATGGAGAAGCTGCGAATTCTCGCAGAGTCGGCGAAGTACGACGTGTCGTGCTCGTCGAGTGGCACTGTGCGCTCCGGCAAGAAGGGTATGGTGGGCAATACCGTTGGTGGCGTAGGCATCTGTCACTCGTTTGCTGACGACGGACGTTGTATCTCGTTACTGAAGGTGATGTTGACTAACTATTGCATGTACGACTGTGCCTACTGCATCAACCGTCGCACCAATGACATCAAACGCGCAACACTCAGCGTCTCCGAACTCGAGGAAATCACGATGGAGTTCTATCGTCGCAACTATATCGAGGGGCTCTTCCTGTCGAGCGGTGTTGTGCGCAATCCTGACTATACGATGGAACGACTCACCGCCATCGTGCGTGACCTGCGCACCATCCACCGCTTTAACGGCTATATCCATCTGAAGACTATCCCTGGTGCCAGTCAGGAACAGCTACAGGAAGCTGGCCGCTATGCCGACCGCATGAGCGTAAACATCGAGATTCCCAAGGAAGAGTCGCTGAAAGCCTTGGCACCCGAGAAAGACCACCAGAGCATTTTCCTGCCGATGAAGCAGATTCAGCAAGGCGTGCTTGAAAATAAAGAGGACAGGAAGAAGTTCCGCTATGCCCCCCGCTTTGTACCTGCTGGTCAGTCGACGCAGATGATTGTAGGAGCGACAAAGGAGAGCGATTTGGACATTCTGAAAATGTCCAATGCCATGTATCAGCAGCCCTCCATGCGTCGCGTCTACTACTCCGGCTACGTCAGCGTGAATACCTACGACCCGCGTCTGCCTGTCTTGAAGCAGCCTCCACTGGTACGTGAGAACCGTTTGTATCAGGCCGACTGGCTCATGCGCTTCTACCACTTTAAGGTCGATGAGATTGTAGATGACAAGCACACCCACCTCGACCTTGATGTCGATCCCAAACTCGGCTGGGCCCTGCGCCATCCGGAATTCTTCCCTGTCGACATCAACAAAGCATCCTACGAAGACATCCTTCGCGTGCCTGGCATCGGCGTCAAGAGTGCCGTGCTCATCGTCAACTCGCGCCGCTTCAACCGCATCACGTCATACCACCTCAAGAAGATGGGTGTGGTGATGAAGAAGGCGAAGTATTTTATCACCTGTGGCGAACTCACCTCTGCCTTTTCACAACCCATCATCAGCATCAACGAACTGCGCCCAGAGCGCCTCCGTCCTCTGCTTCTCTCCAGGGCCCAGCAGAAACGCACTGCTGCTGAGCAACAACTCACGCTCGACTTTAAAGAAGACAACGAACTATACTAATGAAATGAATACGCATGCTCGTCTATCTATTCGATAATACCCTCGACGGACTGTTGACAGCGGTGTTCGACAGCTTCTTCCGCAAGCAGAAGGATGTGACGCTGTTGGCAGAGGGGGAACAGTTGCCGCTGTTTGCAGATGAGCTGTATCGGGTGTCGACGGATGCAGAGAAGGCGGAGCGGGTGTGGAAAGGACTGGAGAAGCATCTCTCGAAAGAGGGTCTGCATATGATTACCATCAGCTGGCTCTCGGAAGAAAGGGCACTGAACCAGCCGCTGTTCAACATGATTTGTAAGGTATTCCGGCAGAAGCGCGACATATCGCATAATGCATCAGACGAGGACGTGCTGACGGTGAGGAATACCTGTCGCCGTGTGCTCCACGAGCAGCTGCGCATGAAGCAGTTCATCCGTTTCCAAAAAGCCAAAGATGGCACCTATCTGGGTGTCGTATCGCCCGATCACAACGTGCTGCCACTCATCACCGACCATTTTAGTGACCGTTTCAACGACCAGCAGTGGCTCATCTATGACGCCAAGCGGCACTATGGCTACTATTATGACGGAAAAACCGTTATGCGCGTCACTTTCGAGGACGAAGCCTCTGTGCCGTTCAATTTGTCGAGCGGGAAAATGGATGACGACATCCTGAGTGACAACGACCAGCTGTTCCAGGACCTCTGGCGCACCTACTTCAAGGCCATCTGTATCAAGGAGCGCATGAATCCTAAGAAGCAGCTTAGCGATATGCCTCGCCGTTACTGGAAATATATGACGGAGAAAAACGGCAACGGATAAAATTGCGAAATTGAAAGAGCAAAGATGAAAGCATTATTTCAAACCAAGAATAAACAGTATGATATCATTTGAATGCGACTACAACAACGGGGCACATCCGAAGGTGTTGGAAAACCTCATGAAGTATAATGCTGCGAAGCCCACACCATACGGGTTCGACGCCTTTTCGGAGCGTGCCAAAGACCGTATCCGCGAGGCCATCGGCATGCCTGATGCACAGATGTTCTTTCTGACTGGTGGTACGCAGGCCAACGCCACCACCATCGACTCGATGCTCTACCAGTACGAGGGGGTCATCTGTGTCGACACAGGACACATCAACGTCCACGAGGCTGGTGCTGTGGAGTTTACGGAGCACAAAATCATTACGCTTCCCCAGCATGAAGGCAAGATGGAGGCACGTGTGCTTGACAAGTATCTGGATGACTTCATGCATGATGGCAACAACGCCCATGCCGTGTATCCGGGACTGGTGTATATCACCTTCCCTACTGAGCTGGGTACTATCTATACCGCTCATGAGCTGGATGACATCTATCAGGTGTGCCGGCGTTACGAGATTCCTCTGTATGTCGATGGTGCCCGACTGGGCTATGGTCTTGCTGCCGAGGGTTGTGACATCACCATGCCTTGGCTGGCACGCCATTGTGATGTCTTCTATATTGGTGGCACGAAGATTGGTGCGTGGTGTGGAGAGGCTGTCGTCTTCACCAACCGTCCTGCGCATAAGCATTTCTTCAGCATTCAGAAGCAGCATGGTGCTGTCATTGCCAAGGGAGCACTGATAGGTCTGCAGTTCGAGGCGCTGTTTACTGATAACCTGTATATGCAGTTATCGCACCACGCCATCGATATGGCGATGCGCATGAAGGCTGTTTTCAAGGAGAAGGGCTATGAGTTCTGGCTTGACTCGCCCACCAATCAGCAGTTTGTCATTCTGCCTGATGCGAAGGTCGACGAACTGGCCACGAAGATGGAGTTTACCCATTGGGGGCAGGCAGGTGGCCATCGCACCATCTGTCGTTTTGTCACCTCGTGGGCTACGACAGAAGACGAGATTAACGAATTGAAGCGCCTGCTATAGGCGCTTCATGAGTTTTCGGGCTTGCTTTTCTGTCTTCCGCAACACCCGTTGTGGCCGCCAGTCGCCGAAGACGGTCTTGACGGTGTATCCTTTGGCCTGATCTGGGGTCAGAATGGTTTCTACGGCGTTCTGTTCCGTCACGTTTCCTTCCTTGTCGCGCAACTCAAACTTGACGACATTTGTTTTCGGTGTGATGTCCTTGCCGCTGGCATCCATCGTACCATATTCCTTGAAATCGTTCTGCACGGTACGCATGCCACGATAGTCGAAACGGGTGGGGTTCAGCTTTTCGGGCGAGAGTAGGGTGGTGTGCAGCCAAATGCAGTGGGGCGCACCGTTCCACCCTCGGGCGTATTCGAAGTTTGAGACGATATTTTCCACCGTACAGCGATGGAAGATGTATCCCCACTTGGTGTCCGATGTCTTGGGGGCAGCTATCACGTTTCGTCCTCCGGAGCCATCCTGTGTGCGCTTCTCTGTCACGATGTGGCAGCGTTCGAACCAGACGTCGCCCTCGCCACAGATGAAGTCCACGGTGCCGTGAATCTCCGAATCCTGGAAATACAGCTGACACTTGCTGTTGTCGCTGTAGTATGTGTCCTGATATGACAGCAGGCGCACGCGGTTGCAGATGGTACGTGTTCCTTTGTCGTGCAAGGTGACGGCACGGCCGGCAGAACCGGCAGCATAGTAGTCGAGGGCATTCTGTAGTGTCAGATCCTGGAAGTAGTTGTCCTTGCCGCGATTCTGGAAGACGGCCGTTTTGCTGAGTCCCTCGTTTTTGATGTCTGGACGGTTAAGGATGATGGTACCCTCCATGCTCTGGCCTATCATGGCAATGTGATGGCCTGTAATCTTGGTCAGCACCTTGTCGCCTAAGTCATAGACACCGTTGGGAATAAGGATGAATAGCGGCTGGGCATCATCTTTGGCATTCAGCTTGTTGGCCTGTGCCACAGCGTCCAGCAGACTCTGGGCATCACCCTTTTGCACCGTTATCACCTGCTGGGCAAAACTAACACCTAATATCCAGCACCCAATAGCCAATAAAACCCACCTTCTCATCTTAATATTTAATCTTTCATCTTTCATCTTTCATCTTTCATGTATTGCTTCTTCAGCTTTTGGCTTTGTTTCTCCAGCTTCCTTAGCACCTTTTCTGGCCGCCAGTCGCCAAAGATCCGCTGCACCGTATAGGCTTTGGCCTCCTCGCGTGTCATGATGGTCTCTGCTTCGAAGGGCTGGGTATGGTCGCGGAGTGTAAAAGTCACAACATTTGTCTGGGGGGTGATGTTCCGGCCCTCGCCATCCATCGTGCCATATTCCTTAAAATAGTTGCTGGAGATCTTCATGCCTTCGGCGTCAAAACGCGTCGCAACAAGCTTTTCCGGGGTCAGCAGCGTCGTATAGAGCCATACACAACGGGGATTGGTATGCCACGAACGACCGTAGTTGAACATCGACGTGTCGTTCTCTATGGTACATCGGTGGAACACGTAACCCCACGGTGTGTCCGACGTGCGGGTAGCCGTGATGATGTCCGTGCCGCTACCATCAAGTGTTCGCTTCTTAGTCACGATCTTGCAGCGGTCAAACCACACGTCACCGGCTCCGCAGATGAAGTCGATGGTGCCGTGAATCTCAGTGTCTCGCATATAGTTCTGGCACTTTTCGTTGTCGCTGTAGTAGGTGTCCTGAAACGACAGCATACGCACTCGGTTGCAGATGGTGCGCGTACCTTTGTCCTGTAGCGTCACAGCACGTCCGTCAGGCTCAGAAGCATAGTAGTCCAAGTCGTTCTTCAGCGTCAAGTCCTGATAGTAGTTGTTTGTTCCCCGGTTCTGGAAGACGGCTGTCTTGCTGATGCTTTCCGTCTTGACGTCAGGCTTATTGCGGATAATGGTGCCTTCTATGCTTTGCCCCACCAGTGCAATATTATGGCCCGAAATGCGTGTCAACGTTGTCTCGCCCAAGTCATAGTAGCCGTCGGGAATAAGGATAAACAAGCGTTCTGCGTTGGTGTCAGCATTTAGCTGATTGGCCTCTGCGATGGCTTCCAACAGACTCTGTACATCGTCCTTCTGCACCACAATGGCACGTTGAGCCATAATGGTCAACGACAGCAATGTGCATAATATAGCAAGGACGATTTGCTTCATTTTAGATTAGTTTTGCCTGCAAAGATACGAAGAAACACGTATAAAACAAAACAAAAACTCATCTTTTTGTATTTTTTTCCTTCAAAAGTGCACGGAATTTAAAAAAATGCCGTACCTTTGCAGTCGATTTTTAAAAAATCAGCCTGCGAAAGTGGGTAAAATCGGGATGTAGCGCAGTTGGTAGCGCACTACGTTCGGGACGTAGGGGTCGGGCGTTAGAGTCGCCTCATCCCGACAGAAGGCGACAAGTGA
>JAEEGJ010009972.1_pt1 | contig 25043 bp, 19 predicted proteins | sample 8958761 | NCBI WGS metagenome assembly JAEEGJ01 (sample SAMN16246546, study PRJNA631951) | gut metagenome | biome: gut microbiome; feature: rumen; material: RS-attached | host: Bos | place: Iran: Karaj | collected 2018-10 | reverse complement strand
AAGAAAAATATCTTATATACAAGAGAAAGATTGGATGAAGATAGATTTAAAAAGTTTCTTAATTTATATGATTCCAAACCTCTTGAGGGTGATAAAATTATGGCGGCGACTTAGTTTGACAAGCTCTGTTGCCTTTTTAAAGTCTTCGTCATTTAGTTTTCCCTCATATTTCCCAGTAAGGAGTTTCTCTGCGGTTGCAGGTTTCAACTTCAAACACTCTAAGTAACTGTCATGGTCAATAAAAGTATACCTGCCTTTTGCTATTGGGAGATAGAAATCTTCGTCGCCCGGCTCTACATACTCGCGATTAATAGCTGAATCGAAAACCACACATCCGTATAAACTACCATCGGCAGCCTTGCCCATCACGGCAAAATGCTTATGCCACACTTCCCGTCCTTCAGGTGGTGTAATGTCGTTTTCTTGATCTGCAGCGATCTTGTAGATATTTCCAACCTCAATCGTGTTGCCAGATGTCATGATAAAGCCTTGAGAAGTCTTTCCTGTTCCTGGATGTGCTCAATCTCCTTCTTGGATGCCTTAGCAGACTGGGCGATATCTACAAGGGAGTAGCGCTGGCCTTTTGTAGCATAGACTCTCTTATATACTCCTTCATGCAGATAGTCTTCAATCTGAGTACGGTTTTTGCCATCCAATTCTACGATTGCCTTGTCGATTGATTCTTTGTCTGTTTGAGACAAATAGTCCATATTCGGCAAACGCAATGCATGTACTAAGAAATTGCCCTTCACAGAAACAATATCGGAAAAGTCGCTGGATTCACCATGATATATTGACACCAGTCCGTCATATATACTAGCAGGGACTGGACCGTGCTTACGAGCAAAATAGTCGAGATTTGTCACCTGGTCTCCCCAGCGCAATAGGTTCTGGCGATCAGCGCAGAAGATAGTCTTCATTAGCTTGAAATAGCCAATGTCACCTGTCTTGCTCAAGATGTAAAGTATGACTTCTTTTACTCCTTGAAGGTGGTATTCTTCTAATATCTTACTTTTCATTTGTCGTAGGGTTTACAAAGTAACTCATAAATGTAATTGTTTTATTCGGGTGCAAAGATACGAAAAGTTTTTGAAACTTATCGCTTTTTGCGGAAAAAATTATTAAAACCATTTGGTTCTCCTATATTTAGGAGTTTTCGACATACCCAACCATCTAAGCCAATAATATGTTCTTTCAGTCGCTTCGCTTTGTGAAAGGGGCAGAGCCGAGCGAAACACCGAGGGGCTTGGGGGCGAGGAGCCTCCATGAGAATATTATTTGGGCATGTCGCCGGACCAGCCATGGCCTAGATCCCAATGGTGGTCGTAGACAAACTCGAAGTATGGAAGGGAGAACTCCGCCTCCAGAAGGGCCGTGAGTTCGTCCTGGATAGGCTCGGCCCACTTGCCAACGAGTACGATGAACTTATTGATGTTCCAAGCCACACGACCTCGGGGCACTTGGGTATAGTCGCCAGTAAAACGAGTCTCCTCACCCTTAGCCTGCGCCTTAAAATATTCTCGAGTCCAAATCTGGCGATGCAATTTGGGGTAGTTGATAAAGGGTACACCTTTCTCTGCTGCCTCTTCCACCATCACAGGGGTGAGTTCCTTCTTATGGACCCCAAAGAAGGATTTCGAATCCATATCGTACCAGAAAATGCCTACGCAGGGCATCTGCTCGTCGAAGGACTTCATATCGGCCATCTGGGCCTTGCGGTCTTTATCTGATAGTTGGGTCATAGAGCGCAAAGATTCTCTTCCTGGCGGGGTGGGATATGTTGTTGGATATCAGCCCGTTAGGGGAAAATTAAATTATTTTAATAAACAGAAATAAAGGGAACCATGCGGAACCGGTTCCATTTTTCCGGTGCAAAGGTAGCAATTATTATGGAAATATGCAAATAAAAACCATAATATTTGTTTTTTTCGGCAATAATTCTTACCTTTGTCGTCAAAATATTCGAAAAATGGAAGAAAAGACATGGTTTGTGCTGGGGTGTACGAGTCCACAGCGGGAACTGAGAGTGCGGGATGAAGCCAGACAGGATGGCTTGGAGGCGTTTGTGCCACTGCAATATGCAGTGAAGTCAGTCAGACGGCAGAAACAGCGAGCCCTGGTGCCAGCAGTCACGGGCCTGATCTTCGTGAAAGGAACACTGGGCGAGGTAAAAGACTATCTGCAGAAAGCCCACTACCCCGTGTTTATCCGAAAATCAACGTTCTCGAACAAGGAGGATTACCTCACCGTACCCACCAAGTCGATGGAAGATTTTATCGCCGTGACCGAGAGTAACGAGGAGCATGTGACGTACTTCAGACCGGAAGAGATCAGTCTGCAGGCGGGAGACCGCATTAAGATCAAGGGCGGGCTGTATGACGGTCGTGAGGGTGTGATCATGCGTGTCAAAGGCAAGAGGAACAGGCAATTGGTGGTGCAGATTCCGGGGGTTCTTGTTGCTGCAGTTGAGCTCACACCAGAGATTGTCGAGCTTAATTCGAGGAAGGTGGAAGGTGGAGGGTGGAAGGAGAATACTTCTAGCCGAGAGAAACCTTCCAAAGACATTGATAAGGACAAAAAGCTGCTGATGGAGACGGCGGTGAGGCTGTTGTTCGAGATTCCGGATAAGTACCAGCAGGAGAATGAGTATTACCTGTTGCTCTCGGAACTGAAGAGAGCCCGGGAGAGGCTGAAAACGTTTAAAGGCTTTACCCCCGCCACGGAGGCAGAACTGGCACTACCAATGTACCTAGCGGCAGTGAAACTCGGAGAAGGGGTTCCTGAGGCGGAGGAGAGACTCCGAAAAGCGGTTGAGAAGCTGAAGGACACGAGTAAATTGAAAGCGAAGTGCCTTCGCTTTCTGGAGGAATGTGGAAGGTGGAAGGTGGAATGAGATCACAAATTGGAGGCGAGGAAACGGCGGCAGAGCTCTAGGGGGATACCACGGCGGCGGGCGTAGTCGCGGAGCTGGTCTTCGCCGATCTTGCCGACGGAGAAATAGCGGGCTTCGGGGTGGGCGAACATCAGACCGGAGACACTGGCATGGGGTTTCATAGCGCCGCTTTCGGTTAACCGAATGTCAATTTGTTTCATATCGATGATTTCATCGATCAGAAAGTTCAGACTGGTGTCGGGCAGGGAGGGATAGCCTACTGCCGGGCGGATGCCTTGGAACTTCTCGACGAGCATCTCGGGGATGGTAAGATTCTCGTCTTTGGCATAGCCCCAGTATTTCTTTCGGACTTGTTCGTGCATCCGTTCTGCGGCGGCCTCTGCGAGGCGGTCTGCGAGGAGTTGGGCCATCATCTTTTCGTAGGGGTCGGAGGAGAAGTCGGTTTCAAGGGAGGGGGTGACGGAGGTGGCGAAAATACCAAGGGAAGCCTCCCCCGGCCCCTCCGAAGGGAGGGGAGAAATAAAATCGGAGAGGCAGAGGTAGGGGGGAGTGCCTTGTTGCTGGCGAAGGCAGGGGATACGGTGATTGGGAATCATTATATCGTCACCGTCGCTGTAGGCGGGGAAGAGGGCGAAGAGGGCGGAGGCGTGGTAATGGCCTTCGAGGCGGTGGAGGAAGGACTCGGCTTCTTGGCGGAGGCGGGTCTTTTCGGACTCGTCTTTTACTTGCCAGGCGAAGTAGAAGTAGGGCCAGGAGATGTATGGAAGCAACGATGAAATGTCGTAAACTAATTTCATGTTCCTAATTAAGAATTTAGATTTTAGATTTTAGAGATTAGCGGAAGGTGACAGGGGCACCTATATAGGCTGTGTCAACTTTGCCATTGGCGTAGACGGTGTGGCCGTTGCAGAGGGTGCGCTCGATGCGCCAGAGGTACATGTGGCCTTCCATCGGGCTCCAGCCACAACGGCTCAGGATGCAGTCTTTGGTGACGGTCCAACCGGTGTTGGGACGAACCAGGACGATGTCGGCCTGATAACCTTCACGGAGGAATCCTCGGTTCCTGACTTCAAAGAGACGGGCGGGGTTGTGGCACATCAGTTCGACGAGACGTTCGAGTGTGAGGACACCCTGATCGACGAGTTCGAGCATCGAGACGAGGGAGAACTGTATCATCGGCATCCCACTGGCTGCACGGGCACAGCCGCCTTCTTTCTGCGACAGGAGATGGGGAGCGTGGTCGGTTCCTATGACGGTGATGCGACCATCGTTCAAGGCCTCACGGAGGGCATCACGGTCGCGCTCGGTCTTAATGGCGGGGTTGCATTTGATGCGGGGGCCGAGGGCGGGGTAATCGCGGGAGCTGAAATAGAGGTGGCTTACCGTCGATTCGGCGGTGATTTTGGTGGAGGGTGGAAGGTGGAGGGTGGAAGGAGATATGTTGAGAGAGGCGAGGAGGGAGAGTTCGCGGGCGGTGGTGAGATGGGCGATGTGGAGGCGGGTATGGTGTTTTGTGGCCAGTTCCACTGCCAGGCGGGTGCTGGCATAGCAGGCTTCTTCGCTGCGGATTTCGGGGTGGTGGATGACTTTGGGGTCATCGCCATATTTGGCCTGGGCCTCGGCCATGTTGCGGTTGATGATGGCTGTATCCTCACAATGGACCATGATGGGCAGTGGGGCTGTGGCGAAGATGCGATCCAACGCCTCACGACGGTCTACGAGCATGTTGCCCGTGGAGGAACCCATGAAGAGTTTAATGCCGGGGATGCGATGAATATCGAGCTGGGGGAACAACTCGACATTATCGTTGGTGGCGCCAAAGAAAAAACTATAGTTCACATGACTCTTCTGCGCAGCGATAGCAAACTTCTCTTCCAGAGCCTCGAGTGTGGTGGTCTGGGGGATAGTGTTGGGCATGTCGAAATAGGTGGTGACACCACCTGCGGCAGCCGCCTGAGACTCGGTGTCGATATCGGCCTTGTCGGTGAGACCAGGCTCCCGGAAGTGCACATGATCGTCGATGACACCCGGGAGCACGAAACAACCCGAAGCATCGACGACTTCGTCATACGATGCTTCGGGCGTATGGTTTCCCTCTATGACCTGCGTGATTCTCTCGCCGTCAATGACCAGTGAGCCGTTGAAGGTTCTGCCCTCATTGACAATCGTTCCCCCTTTGATCAGCGTCGTCATTTCTGCGGAAGGCTGAGTGACGGCAGCTGTAAGGAGTCGGGTGTAGCCTGTGGGGCAACGGGTTGCTGGGCGGTCCGAGCAGGCGTCTCGTCTTCTACGAGTCCGTTCTGACGTGCCTGGATCTCATTGGCCGTCTGGTAGTAGGCCTTCACATAAGGATCCTCCTTGAATTTCTTCGTGGCCTTGCTCATGATATCCTCGATCTGCGGGGTGAGCACGGGATAGGGGTAACTGCCGGTCATCATCATGAAGACGCCAGGACCCAGCACATTGTCGAAGTTCTCAACGATGAAGTTAGTCACCAGCGAGTCTTCCTGCTGCGCCAGACGGGCAGCCTCGGCAGACAACTGGCGGTTGATGACCTCCTCGTCGATACCCTCGAGCAGCATCTGACTCTGACGGTGGGACAGTTCGTTCAACTCGTTACCAAGCTGGTCGTGGCGGTTGATGAACTGATAGAGCTTCTCGTTCAGCGGTGAGCCTGTGACGCTGCGACCCGTATTGTCGATATGGATCTCGATCTCGCCACTCTCCACCACCACGGGCATCGAGAGCGACTGTTCGTCCATATACAGCGTGGCCAGACGGACGGTGTCGAGCAGGCCTGTGAAGCGGAACTTGCCATGCACCACGTCGCAGGAGTCCATGTTCTTCAGCTCCTGATCCTTCACCGTCTTCAGGTAGAGTTTACTGCCGTCGAGCGATGACACCGACGACGAGCCTTGTATCGTATAAGACTCGGCACAGGACGTCAGTGCAGCGATGATGGCGATTACGTATATTATTTTGTTCATATGTCACACGTTTCGTGGCGCAAATGTACAAAGATATATGGAGGTAGAAAAATAAATTTGCGCATTTTAAAACAAATGCGCAAACTTTTATAGTTTTTTTGAAGTATCGTTTGCTTCTTTGGCCAACTCGCTGTCAATTCGATGGGTGGAATAGAGCTGGAGGATGGCGGCAATGAGGAGGGTGATGACCCACTTATTATATATATAGGTGATATAGTCGATCTGGCTCATGCCGAACACGTTGCCCATGCTGGCGAACATCAACAGGGCGGAGAGCAGGAACAGGAAGTCGCTGATGAGCATCATCCTGCGCAACCGACGGATGACAAAGCTCGTGCCCTCGTAGCGCTGGAGGAACTGCATCGACGTGAAGGCGAGGGCTCCGATGGCGTAGACATAGGGCGCAGGTTTCCACGCCAAGATACTCGCACCGGCACCAACGACCATCAGGATGGCTCCGAGGAGGAAGATCAGGTTCTGCGTCTTACTCAGCTGTCTCATCGGTGGCTGCGGGGGCTGGGGCATTGTCGTTCTCGCTCAACACGAAGATATCTTCGTCGTCGGCCTTCATGAAATAACGTTCGCGTGCGATCTTCTCCATCGACTTCGGATTACGGTCGAGATCGCGGATCTTCGCCTGGTCACGCTGGAAGTCAGCGTTATAGCGGTTCTTCTCTTCGGTCAGCTCCTGGATGCGCTGACGGTTCTTCAGATGGCTCCACAGGCTGTTCTCATCGAGGAATCCCACGATGAGCACACCCACCACGATGACCACTGAGTACTTCAGGGCCTGCGACCTCCAGACGAGGAGGGAATACTTCTTGATAGTGTCGATAAACTTCATATTCGCTTGCAAAATTACGAAAAAAAACAAAGAAAAAGCTGTTTTTCCCATTTTTTTCGTAATTTTGCAACAAAAATATATCATCAACATTATGGAATATATCGTTTCAGCCAGGAAATACAGGCCGATGACCTTTGATACGGTCGTGGGACAGGAGGCGCTGACCACCACGCTGAAGAATGCCGTGAAGAGCGGGAAGTTGGCGCACGCCTACCTGTTCTGCGGTCCCAGAGGTGTGGGAAAGACCACCTGTGCCCGTATCTTTGCGAAGGCCATCAACTGTCAGCACCCCACGGAAGACGGAGAGGCCTGCAACGAATGTGAGTCGTGCCTGTCGTTCAACGAACAGCGTTCGCTGAACATCTTCGAGCTCGACGCAGCCTCGAATAACAGTGTGGAGCACATCAAGACACTGATGGAGCAGACACGCATCCCACCGCAGTTAGGCAAGTACAAGGTCTTTATTATTGACGAGGTGCATATGCTCTCGACCGCCGCCTTCAACGCCTTCCTGAAGACCCTGGAGGAGCCACCTGCACACGTGATCTTCATCCTCGCCACGACGGAGAAGCATAAGATCCTGCCCACCATCCTCAGCCGTTGTCAGATCTACGACTTCGAGCGAATGACCATCCGTAACACCATCGACCACCTGAAGCATGTGGCCGAGCAGGAGGGTATCACCTGTGAGGAACAGGCCCTCGCGGTAATCGCAGAGAAGGCTGACGGTGGTATGCGCGACGCCCTGAGTATCTTCGACCAGGCAGCATCGTTCTGTCAGGGGAACATCACCTACGAAAAAGTAATCGAAGACCTGAACGTGCTCGACTCCGAGAACTACTTCCAGATCATCGACCTCTCGGTGCAGAACCAGGTGAGCGACATCATGGTGCTGCTCAACACCATCATCAATAAGGGTTTTGACGGCGGACTGCTGATTCAGGGACTCGCCAAACACGTGCGTAACGTGCTGATGGCGAAAGACCCGCAGACGCTGCCTCTGCTCGAGGTGAGCGACCAACAGCGTCAACGCTATGCCGAACAGGCGAAGAAGTGTGAGACACGCTTCCTCTATCAGGCCCTCAGGCTGATGAACCAGTGTGACATCAACTACCGCCAGTCGTCGAACAAACGGCTGCTCGTAGAGCTGACGCTCATCGAGGTGGCTCAGATCACACAGCCCGATGATGGCGCCAGCGCGGGGCGCAAGCCCAGAAGATTAAAATCCCTGTTTAAGCAACTGATACAGCAGTCTCAGCCCAAGAAAGTGGCCCCGCAGGTAGCCCAGGCTAAGACTGTTGCATCGAAAGAGACTGTGAAAACTAGTAGCCCTAGCCAGGCAAACCCGGCCCCGAAGCCTGGGATGAAGCTGGGCAATATCGGATTCTCCTGGGGCACACTACGCCAACAGGGCAAACCAGGCAAGATGAACGTGCTCCCGGGCACCCCGACGGCCTTCGAACAGCAGAGCGATGTTGTCTTCTCCCAGGAAGAGCTCGAACTGCAGTGGATGTCGATGTGTAACCGTATGCCCCAGGAGTACAGCGGCATCGCCACCCGTATGAAAAACATGAACCCCGTCATCACCGAGTTCCCCAAGTTGCTGGTGACCGTCGACAACACCCTCATCCAGCAGGAGATGGAGAACTTCAAGGGACGTATCGTGAAGACACTCGCCAACAGTCTGCACAATGCAGGCATCACGCTCGATATTGCTGTGGCCGAACAGACGGGACGTGTCAGACTGCTGACCCGTCGTGAGCAGTTTGAGGCGCTGAGCAAAGAAAATCCCGCCGTAGAGAAACTACGGCAGGACTTCAATCTGGAGTTGGCCTAAGGGCGACCTCCGCACTGCAACGTGCGGTGCTCCCCTACTCTTCTCCCAACTGGTTCTTGATGGCCTTGAGACAGAGATCGCTGCTCACAGGCTTCGACAGGAAGTCGTTACAACCGGCCTCCATCGCCAGTGTGCGGTCACTGTCGAAGGCATTGGCCGTCAGTGCGATGATGGGCAGATCAGGATGCTTCTCCTTGATGGCCTTCGTTGCCTCCAGACCGTCCATGATCGGCATCTTGATGTCCATCAGCACGAGGTCGTAATCGTTCTTCTCAACCTTCTCGACAGCCTCCTGACCATTTTTAGCACGCTCAAACTGATAGTACTTCTTCAGAATGTACGTCATCAGGATGTAGTTGCTGTCGTTGTCTTCTGCAATCAAAATCTTTTTCATAATTGTTATTTAGCTTTTGCAAGCTCCGCTTGCCTTTTGGAGACATGCGAAACTCAAATTGTTAATTCAGTCTGTCCTTCCACATCTTGCTCATATCCTCGAGCGTCTTACCCTTGGTCTCGGGCACGAGGCGCCAGACGAACAGGGCAGCGATGACACAGATGATGCCATAGAGACCGTAGGTGAACCAGTGACCGAAGTCATCGCCCTCCGTCAGGTGCATGTTGAACATCGGCACGAAGGTAGAGCTGACGATGAAGTTGAAGATCCACTGGAAAGCCACAGCGATGGCTACGGCAGCACCACGGATAGTGTTGGGGAACACCTCGGCGATGAGCACCCAGGTGATGGGACCCCACGAGAACATGAACGAGGCACTGTAGACGAGCAACGAGGCTGCGGTGACCAGAGAGAGGGCGGGATTTCCGAAAGTCAGAGCCACACCGAAGGCACCGAGGGCCATACCCAGCGAACCGCTGATGAGCAGAGGCTTGCGGCCCCACTTCTCGACGGTGAACACAGCCACCAGCGTGAACGAGATATTGATGATACCCATGAACACCGTCAGCATCATCGGGTCGTCCATACCCATGTCGCCGAAGATACGCGGTGCATAGTATAGTACGGCATTGATACCTACTGCCTGCTGGAACACGCTGAGCATGATGCCGATGAAGATACACATCGCACCGTAGGTCATCAGCTTCTCGGTCTTTACCACCATCGTGTCCTTGATATCCTGCAGGATCTGCTGGGCTTTCAGTGTGCCGTTGATCTTCGCCAGGATACCCTCGGCCTTCTTGTCCTGACCGATGGATACGAGGTAACGCGGTGTCTCAGGCACGAAGCAGATGAGCAGAGCGAAGAGTCCTGCGGGCACAGCCTCCGAACCGAACATGTAGCGCCAGCCTGTGGTCACCGTCCACTGGGCAGCGGGGTTGATGGCTGCCAGGCCTTTACCCATCTCCTCCACCAACGGCTGGATGTGCTCACCCAGGATGAAGAAGTTCACGAAGTAGACCACCAGCTGACCGAAGATAATGGCGAACTGGTTCCACGAGACGAGCATACCGCGGATGTTTGAGGGTGCCACCTCACCGATGTACATCGGGCAGATGGCTGAAGCCAGACCCACTCCGATACCACCGATCACACGGTAGATGTTGAACATGATGAGCAGCGAGAAAGTCGGTGTGCCATGCTCGAAGAACATGAACTCCGGCTCCATCGATCCGAGGGCTGAGATAAAGAAGAGCAGACCGGCAATGATCAGCGACTTCTTACGACCGAGGTTCGTGGCGAGATAGCCTGAAAGGAACGAACCGATGATACAGCCGATGAGGGCTGAAGCAGAGGTGAATCCGTGCCAGGCATCGGTGTAGGCGAAGTCTTTGGCTTCCATGAAAAATGCCTGCAGACCTTTCTCTGCACCCGAGATCACAGCTGTGTCGTAACCGAACAGCAGACCGCCCAACACGGCGACCATCACAATTGAAATGAGGTAGGATCTACTACCTTGTTCTGATTGATTTACCATGATTGTTTATATTTTAATTTTTTAATTTTATAATCTTTTAATTTTAAAATATTTACCCTTTTACCTTCAGCGGTAGTTTGAGCGTAAAGCTCGTGCCCGCCTCGGATGTCTGGTCGAGCTTGAGGCTACCCCCCAACCGCTCAGCCGTCTCATAACAGTAGGCCAGACCTAAACCCAGACCCTGTTTGAACTCATCGACCTTCACGAATCGTTCGAAGATCGTGTCGATCTTGTCCTCAGGGATCCCGCAGCCCGTATCTTCCACCGTGAACAACATCATCTGCCCGTCGTTCCTCAGATTCAGTTTGATATATCCCTTCTCGGTGAACTTCACCGCGTTCTCCAGGATATTACCCAACATCTGCAACAGGCTGTCGCTGTTGGTACAGAGGGTGGTGGCCTTATCACCTGTCAGGTCGTTCAGCTCCACCTCTATCCGGTTGGGATCCACCGGTGGCATCGCCTGCATGGCCTTATGACAGACATCGAGGGCATCGGTCTCCTCCACCTCCTTCAGCAGGTCCTTCGTATTCGCGTTGGCCAGGGCGAGCATCTTATTCACCAGCGAGGTGATCTGTCGGGTACTCGAACCGATGGCCTCAGCGATCTCGTGCCGTTCCTCGGGCTCAAAGTCATTATCCTCGCCCGTGAGCACCTGTGTGAAGCCGTTGATGATATTCAGCGGTGTCCGTATCTCGTGACTCACGTTACGGATAAACTGCGTCTTCATCTCGTCGGCAGCCGCCACCTTCCTGTAGGCCTCCTTCAGCTCCTTGTTCTTGGCCAGCAACCGCTCTTTCGAACGGCGGCGTATCAGGATATTACGGGCCATGAGCGTGATGACGAGGAAAGACAGAAAGACGGTGTGTATCAGGATGAGGTACGTGCGCCTGTCCGTCTTCGCCTTCTGTGTCAGCAACGAGATCTCCGTCTCGTGCGTCTCGATGTTCTCCTCGATCATGATACCCATGATGGAGTCGCGCTTGTGCATCAGCTCCCGCTGAATCATGAAAGCCTTCTCCTCGTCGCCTACATAGCGGTAGATGTCGCACTTCATGAGATACTTTTCCTTCTCGCTCTGCAACGAGTCCGCTTCGGCCAGTGCCTGTTCCGTATTCCCGCCGAGCAGTGTCTGGTAGACACGGGCGTAGGGCACGAACAGATCGCTCGAGGGCGACATGTTCTTCGTGTTGGCCTCTTCCATCTTGTCCATACACAGGCGGAAGGCATCGTAACGGTGCAGTTTGAACTCTGCGATGGCCTTGATGGCATAGGCGTCGGCCAGTGCCCGGTAGTAGTGCCAAGAGTCCTTGTTCTTGTCCAGTTCCGCCATCACCACGTCCACCCATCGGAGCGTCTCCGGTACATCATTATTTAATTGTACGTGCGCGAGGGCCAGATAGATGAACGCCAGACCGTCGGTCTCGTAGGGTGTGCCCTTGATCAGCTCCACCGCCTTCTGGAACTCCTTCAGCGCGCCGGGTATGTTGCCACAGGTGTTAAACACATGTCCCATCATGTTGGGCACGAAGTAACGCTCTTCCATCGCGTCCTCCTTCTCGCTGACGATATCCTCTTTCATCGTCTGGGTGATATGGTAGGCGTCGCTGATATTCATCCGCCCCAGGTTGTACATCACCCCACACACCCACGTGGTATAGGCCGAAAACATGTCCTTCTCCTCTTTCGCATGATGCTGGAGGGCCATGCAGGCATCATAGAGCACCTTCGGGTCGTCCTGCGCACAGGCTCCCCACATAGCCGTCTCCAGGCGCTGGTGCTCCGCTGTGTCTTTACACTTTATGTTCTGCGCCGCTAAGGGTAGTATCCCCGCCACGACGGCAATGACGGAGAACAATTTCCGGTTCATATGGTTGATCTTCATTTATTCCGGTTTTAGGAATTCGGTGCAAAAATAGTGTTTTTCCCTGAAACCACCAAACTTTTTCGACTGAATACGTTAAAAAAGTAAATAAAGTTTCATTATTTCAGTCTTTTTATGTAATTTTGTGCCCAACAAGACTTTTACACACTACTATTATACATTTATGAGAAAACTTTCAACCCTTCTGTTGCTGACCGTCTGCCTCGCGGCGACGGCCCAGACCCACGTCATCGACGTGAACACCAAGAAACTTGGGGCACCCGTACAGCCCACGATGTACGGTATCTTCTTCGAGGATATCAACTACGCTGCCGACGGCGGCCTCTATGCCGAGATGGTGAAGAACCGCTCGTTTGAGTTCCCCCAGCACCTCATGGGCTGGCGCGCCTTCGGTAACTTCGACGTCGAGGACGATGGTCCCTTCGAGCGCAATCCCCACTATGTTCGTCTGAAATTTTCCGGTCATAGCGACAAGTTCACTGGCCTCGAGAACGAGGGATTCTTCGGCATCGCCGTCATGAAGGACAAGACCTACCGCTTCTCCCTCTGGGCACGTTGTCCCGAGGGCGGCAAGTCAACCCTGGAGGTCAGCTTCGTCGACAACAACACGATGGGTGAAGACCAGCGCTTCGCCACCGTCAACGTCGATATCAGCGGTAAGGAGTGGAAGAAATACACCGCCACGCTCACATCGCCCATCACCGAGCCGAAGGCTGCCCTGCGCATCTTCCTCGATGGCGACAAGGCTACGACCGACGTGGAGCACATCTCCCTCTTCCCCACCGACACGTGGAAAGGTCGTGAGAACGGCATGCGCCGCGATCTGGCACAGGCGCTCTACGACATGCACCCGGGCGTGTTCCGATTCCCTGGTGGTTGCATCGTCGAGGGTACCGACCTCGAGACGCGCTACCAGTGGAAGAACAGCGTAGGTCCCGTTGAGAACCGTCCGCTGAACGAGAACCGCTGGCACTACACCTTCGGTCACCGTTTCTATCCCGACTACTTCCAGTCATACGGACTCGGCTTCTTCGAGTTCTTCCAGCTCTGCGAGGACTTCGGCTGCGAGGCGCTTCCCGTCATCTCTTGCGGTCTCGCCTGTCAGTTCCAGAACCCCGACCCCACGAAGAAAGGTGTTCACGTGGCTGTCGACGACCTCGACGACTATATCCAGGATGCCCTCGACCTTGTGGAGTTCGCCAACGGCCCCGTCGATTCCAAGTGGGGTAAGGTGCGCGCCGAGATGGGGCATCCCGAGCCCTTCAACCTGAAGTACCTCGGCGTCGGCAACGAGCAGTGGGACTACGACGAAGCCCACGGCAACTACGGTCCTGTGTTCACTGAGCGTCTGAAGAAGTTCAATGCCGCCCTGCGCGCCAAATATCCCACGCTGAAGCTCATCGGCACCACAGGCCCCAACTCCGAAGGCTGGGACTTCGACCTGCTGCAGCCCCGCATGAAGGAGCTGAAGGTAGACCTCTACGACGAGCACTACTACCGCAACGAGAAGTGGTTCCTCTCCCATGGTCTGCGCTACGACACCTACGACCGTAAGGGTCCCCGTGTGTTTGCCGGCGAATATGCCTGTCACGGAGCCAACGGCAAGAAGTGGAACCACTTCGAGACCTCACTCTACGAGGCTGCCCACATGACCGGTATCGAGCGTAATGCCGACATCGTCCACATGGCCACCTATGCCCCACTCTTCGCTCACGTCGAAGGCTGGCAGTGGCGTCCTGATGCCATCTGGTTCGATAACCTCCGCTCGTTCAAGTCCGCCAGCTACTACGTTCAGCAGCTCTTCGCCATGAACAAGGGCACCAACGTGCTCTCGCTCACCATGCAGAAGCAGCCCGTCGCCGGACAGCCCGGACAGGATGGTCTCTTCGCTTCCTCGGTCTTCGACAGCCAGACAGGCGAGGTCATCATCAAGATCGTCAACACCAGCGACACCCAGCAGCCCGTCAGCATCCAGCTTCAGGGCATGAAGGGCGAGCGCAACGTCGAGACCATCACCCTCCACAGCGACAATATGGACGGTGAGAACACCCTCGACCGCCCCGAGCTGATCGTCCCCGTCACCGCCTCCTGCACCGCCGATGCCGGCAAGGGCGCCACCCTCATCACCGACGATCTCCCAGCGAAGACCTTTAAAATATATAAGGTGAAGAAATAAAGACGACACTTTTTTTATAACATTTCAATATTAACAATTTAAACAATTACAACAATGAAAAAATTACAAGCAATGATGCTCATGATGCTGGTAGCATTCGTGGGTTTGACCGTTCAGTCATGTGGTGATGATGATGACTCTGATCTCAGAAAGAATTACACCCTAAAGGTAGCATTGCAGGATATCGGCAATCTGACGCAGGCCAGTGCAGATTATATGGCTGCACAAATGGCCCTCACCAGCGAAACTGTAAAAGCTACAGCAGCCGAGGCCAAAGCAGCCCTCGATCGGGCATTGGATGAATATGGATCAACGATTCCTGTCGCTGATGATGAAGGTAATTATCTGGAGTATACCCTTAAGTTCTATCTGGTCGACGAGTCCAACAATGAAATCTATTCAAGGCTCCTGATCATCAAAGATGGAAAAAGAACCATCAAATAATCCAGCGCATCAAGTGTAACAGGGTTCTTCTGTAAAAAAAAGGAATCAGCGGGGCTTATGGCTCTGCTGATTCTTTTTTATGCATCTACAAACAGGCTGAAGTCTGTGTTTTTTCAAAATCTCCCCCAAATATTTGGAACTTTCGAAAATTCTTCCTATATTTGCACTCGAAGTAAGACATAACTAAAAACATTCGACGATGAAGAAGATAGGATTGGTAACAATGGTGCTGCTTGGCGTTTTCGCCTTACAGAAGATAATTGCAGCAGAGATAGGCGATGCGAACAACGATGGTCTTGTCAACACGGCTGATGTGGTGGCGGTGGTAAACGCCACGCTGAACAATGCGCCTGAAGGGTTTGACAAGGATGCCGCCGACATGAATGGCGACGGCGATATCACCCTTGAGGATGCCAAACTGATTGCCAAAAAGATCCTAAGCCCTGAGATGGACCTCTCGAACGCTTTATATGACGACTATGAGCGTGCCTTTGCGCAGGGCTATCTCGCAAAGGGGTATTACTACTACGACCGCAAGCAGCAGATCACCTCGCAGCAGTTCAAGGCCATGCTGAAGCCCCTTATTGAGAAGTATAGCCCAGACAAGATGGACTATTTCAACAGCAGGATATCAGAGGTTGATATTCCCATTACCAGAAGTATCGCCGTTGGTATGGTCTATTATGTGGCTCGCTGCATGGAGGTATTTAATGGTAATTCACCCTATAACCGCTCAACTTATGATGACGTTTTTGATGATTTATGGGACAATCAATCCATAACAGAGGTCTTACCGTATGGACTAATGGTGTTGAACGACACAGATCCGGAAGACATGATTTCCGCAGCATTACAGAATGCCGATCATGTTTCGTTTGTCTCCAATAAGGAAATTGTAGAGTATTACCTTGGCAAAGGCTGGCTCTGGAATAATCCCTTTACTTGGGAGGAAGCGGTACGTGCCATCACCCGCCTCAATGACAGTTTTGAGCCAGAGATTGAGTATGCCGTTTTTGATGACTCTCGTGTGACTACTCCTGATGCCTCCATCATCACACCAGAACTAATAGCAGAAGCAGCAAAGAAGGAAATTCACAACATAGAAGATTTGCCTTGGCTCATCGGATTCCAATGTGGTGAGGGTAACACAGATCTTCAACAAAAATGGAGATTTAATACGCCAGGTAGGGATATCAAGGAATGGGCTTCTTGGGGATTTAACAGCTTGAAATATATTGTCAGTTGGAGATACTTCTTTGACAACGACCTGAAAACAAATCTTACTATCTTCAAATCTCTTGATGAGATGGTTGCAGCAGCTATGGAGAGCGGTGTCCATCTATGTCTGACAATGTGCGCTATGCCTGGATGTGGAGCATATTGGGCTGAAAACATAAGGGACGATTATATTATGGACAATGACATCCTGAATCCAGAGAAACGCAAGAAATCCTATGATATCTGGACTGCTATTGCCACAAGATACAAAGATGTGCCGAATGCTAATCTGTCCTTCCAGCCCATTTCAGAGATAGGAAGGCTTTATGAGGGAAGTTCGAATGAAGATGAACAAACCTTTAGTGTTGAACAAATAAACGACTATCACGACATCATGATTGATGCCATCAGGGATGTCAGCCCTGAACGTTTCATCTTCTATGATGCCATTTATAATCCGAGTGCGACCCAGTCAGGTGAAAGAGCTGCAATAGGTCTGGCCCAATACAATCATATGAACCAGAAATATAAGAATACTCGTCAGGCTCGCGTGTGGATGGATAGCGCTTATATGTTCTATGAATATAATACTGGCGATGGTAATATCGACTGGGCACATCACTCGGTTTGGGTTCCCACCTACCCCATCAAGACTTATTCGGGTAGTTGTCTGCTGATGGAAGGTGACAATGAGGAATTGATGATTGATGGCTGCTTACCAAAGGGTACGACAATAAACTTCTACTTCTCTCATTTCTCCAACGTAGTTATGCAGATTGCGGCGGATGGAAAAACCCTTTATGAAGAAAGTACCGATGACGATCAAACATTTAATGTGGGTGTCGCAATGTGTGCTGGAGAACCATTTAGGTCCAGCGACAAAAAGGTGTCAGTAAGCCTAACAGAAAATACCGAGAAAGTGATCCTTTCTGTGAGCAGAGGTCTTTTGTCTTGGTGCGGTATAGAGGTAATATTGCCTGAGACATATGCCGTAGAGCGATGGTGGAAGCCTTCAGCATGGGATGTTGAACTCGGATGGATAACGGAAGAAGAGGCATCGCAGGGATGGATCAAGAAAAAGACCTCCACGGCACAGATCGGCTCAACGGATAATCCGTCAGTTTCGAGTTATCATCTCACTGTTGGTGAAGATGTTACAATCTCTTCTGACTTTTTCGATCAGTCAAACAAGGAATATACGGAACTGCTTGTGAAAGAGAACTGTGAGAGCGCCCCCAATTGGTCTGCCCGCTTCGAGGATATTCTTGTCACAGATATGGCTGGTGCGCTAACCTATTGGGACGAGACACTGGAGGTATTCAAAAAATATAAAGTTGATTGCTGGATATCAGCTATTGGCCTCCTATCAGAAGAGCAATTGGCTCCTTACCGTATCTGCGACTACGAAGGCGAGGACTTCGAAGGACATCACAATTTCAATGTCAAACTCCTGCGTGTTCTCCAGAAGTATATGGATAAATAATCATTACAACATAGATTATAAGATAATATGAAGGCAAAAGCTTTTCTTTTAAGCCTGTTACTATTCAATACAACAGGTATACAGGCACAGACCTCAAAGGTGAATGTGACTATCGACGGCCCAGGCGTGGTGGATGAATACTTTATACCAAGTGCTGATGGTAAGAAGCAGGTGAAGTTAAAGGCTGTACCGAGTAAGTTCTTGGGCAACGTGACGTTCGACGGCTGGAGTGGTGATGCCACTGGCACCAGCGAGGAACTGACGGTCGATGCTGCCAAAGCCCAGAACATCCATGCGACATTTACCTATCATCGCCCAGTGAAGAAATATCCTTTGCTGAATCTCAAACAGTCGTGGGCTGATATGGGCAAGCCGATGTATTATGAAATGCCAACTATATGGGAAACTCAGGATTTGACTATCTGGCGAGGAACAAACTATTTGCCTGTTGACTACAATAGAGACGGATACATAGATTACGTTCAATTCCCGAAAAAGGGTGGTATGGGAACAGATAACCATCGGGAGAATGTCCGTTTTTGGTTAGGAAAATCTGATGGCTCCTTTGAGGAAGATTCCAAGAATGATAATAGAATAGAGGGTACTGTCTATTCTGTTGTTATGAAATATGCCGATTTTAATGATGATGGCTATCCAGATTTCTGCTCATTCAGTTCTGGCTATGACAGAAATGGAAGTACTGGCGATTATCCGGTCGTTCTGATGAGTGATGAGAACTGTGTTTATCATGATTTGCGCTATCCGGAATACAGAGAACCATTTAATACAATATATGGAAACTATCATGGCGGAACCACAGGCGATTTTGATAATGATGGTGACATAGATATCCTTTTCTGGAATCAAAGTGATGGTTGGGGACGTACATCCTTGTATCTTGAAAACGATGGGAAGTGTAATTTTGCTGAAAAAAAAGGCTCTGATTTGATTGACTTCACTTCTTTCTATTCAACATTACCGGATCAATTGCCTCCTCTCTATCTTGACTGCGAGGTCGTCGACTTAAATAATGACGGATTTAATGATTTAGTGATGTGCGGACACGACCATGATATGTCTGACAGAACAGTAGAAAGGGGATATGTTTGTCCGCCAGTTGTGCTTTGGGGCAACAGTACAGGAAAGTTCGGCCCTGATTATTCACTTTTACCCATACCGCGTTTAGGGTATGGTATATCGACATCGCTTGCTTTTTATGACTTTAATAACGATGGTTGGAAGGAGATTATTATTGATAAGGATGGTGATGGTCTTTTCGGTAATAGTCGATTTTATATAGGTGGGTATTTACAGGTTTGTGAATGGGAGAACGGCCAATATGTAGATAAAACCACTAAGTACATTCCCGTGGAACATCAGGCTTTCAACAAGGAAGCCAGCGAGGTAAGGACTTGGATAGAGAACATTGACGGCACTGACTATTTTATGGCTGCTGGAATAGAAAATTTACATCCAGGTCTTGGTACAGGTGTGTTTAAGATTTATGTCATCCGCAATGGAGTGATGGAATCATTAGAAGAACCTTTAAAAACCAAGATATCATCTTTTGATGAAGGATTGCCATTATATGTGGATGGCCATATGTTGACTGATTGCCGCACATATAACGATGGGGTGAATCCTGTGGATATAATGCCGGAGCACGCTTGGGTAGATGTTTCAGACTGGGATGCTACAACAGGCAACATGTGGCGCATCAATATGGCTCACCGTAAGGACACTCATCTTGGCAGGACCTGCATCAGATGGAATAGAGATGGCCAGGACCCAAAGAAGGAACTTGAAATGCAGGGAATAGAGTTTACATTCGTCTCAGAGGTTGATTTTCAGAGCTTGGCAGATGATGGTTATTATCTGGAGTTCTACATCAAGAATACAGACCCGGATTTGACGTTAAGTTTAGGTTTGGAGACGCATGATGGTAATTATACGCCAGAATCCTTTCATGGATACTATGCCACCATCAGCAACAAGCACGTAGAAGGGAAAAAGTTCACGGGTGAGTGGCAGCGTGTGCTTTATCCTTTGTCAGGCATGAACGGAAATGGAGGAATGAAAACAAGGACAATAGTCATAAGGGTTGACAAAGGCGACCTGAACAATGAATTCTATCTTGATGATATCCGCATTCGCAGACTTTATGAATCAGGTGTCAATGATTACGACCGTGCCTTTATGAAGGATTACCTTGATGACAGCTATATGGCGAAGGAACGAACTGTTCAGATTTCTTCTCAGGAGTTCAAGACGATGCTAAAACCGTTAATACTGAAATTCGCTCCAGACTCAATGACCTATTTCAATAACTATATCACAGATTTCGATGTGCCTCTGACTCGTGGAATGGCCACATGTATGGTCTATTATGTAGCAAGATGTATTGGGGCAGAAACGGGTAATACTGTTTTTGGTGAGCAGCCTGAAGATATTTGGGACGGAGATTCACAATTCTATGATGAGTTACTTCCTCACTGGCAAGATCCTGGTGATTCCGATGCTCCTGAGAACATGTTTTGGAGGAGCACAGTCTTTGGAGGAAGAATGACGGCATGGTGGTGGAATTTCTGTCATGTGTCAGACTATTCAGGCATCAATGTCATCGCTCTTGACAAGGCAGCAAACTCTTTCCACTGGGATGATCCGCTGACATGGGAGGATGCTATCTGTGCCATCACCCGCCTTTATGACAGTACAGACAAAACACCAATTATACTGGGTGATGCCAATGGTGACCAGAATGTTGATGAGAAGGATGTTATCGAAGTGGCGAATGCCATCTTGGGTGCCCCTTCAGGCAAGTACGTCAAGGCAGCAGCCGACATAAATGTGGATGGTGTCGTAAACGCTGCCGACATCGTAGAGATTATTAATACAATCGAGAATTAACGCGACAATGATTGGGTCAGGGCACTCTCTGACCCACACCCAAATACTTGGGGCGCAGAAGGGCCTGCCCCTTCGCGCCCATTAAAAAGGACCGGCATCGCTGCCAGTCCTCTCTTTCGTGTCCTTTGTGTCCTTAGTGGATCTCTTCCGCCTACGTCCCTCCCCCTACAGGGGGAGCCGGAGGGGGTCAGAACGGTCCCCTGCCCATACAACTCGTAGTCCCAATCGCCGTCAAAAACGCCGTGAGCGCGGCTACTATCACCTTCACCCGCAACTTCCGTGCCAAGTACGGCATGACGCCTACTGCCTATAAACAAACGAAGGTATAAAAACATTGGCAAAACCTGAATTTTGAGATTTTTGGGGATTATTACTTAATAAATTTTGAGAATTTTGGGAAAAATAGTCAAATAAATTTTGAGGAAGCAGAAAAAAGCATTATCTTTGCACAAAAATTTGTGCTTATGGATACTGACAGAATTTTCAAACGTAAGATCTACGACCGTCTATTGAAATGGAAAGAGACAAGCAATGGGAAATCTGCCCTTTTGGTGCAAGGTGCGCGTCGTATCGGCAAATCAACGATCGTTGAAGAGTTTGCCAAGCGCGAATATGATTCCTACATCCTTATCGACTTCACCAAATGCTCGCAAGAAGTCTTGAATCTATTCAACGATGTATCCGACCTCAACTACATCTTCCTCAGGCTCCAGCTCATTTATCACGTCCAGCTAAAGGAGCGCCAATCGCTTATCATTTTCGACGAGGTGCAGTTTCAGCCCAAAGCTCGCCAAGCCATCAAATCATTTGTCGGTGACCATCGTTACGACTATATTGAAACCGGCTCTCTGATTTCCATCCGCAAAAACACTGATCACATCCTGATTCCAAGCGAAGAAGAGCGTATCAATATGTATCCGATGGATTACGAGGAGTTTCGTTGGGCATTGGGCGATACCGCTACCATACCTCTGCTTCGCAGCGTGTGGGAACACCCTCAGCCGTTAAAGGAAGCCCACCGCAAGCTGATGCGTGATTTCCGTCTGTACATGTTGGTTGGAGGAATGCCTCAGGCCGTTAATGCCTATATAGACACTAACAATTTCGAAGCCGTTGACCAAGCCAAACGCCTTGTCCTGAATATCTACGACGAGGATTTCAATAAGATTGACCCTTCAGGAAAGGCTGCCCGTATCTTCGCCGCTATCCCTGCCCAGCTTAACAGCAACGCCTCCCGTTATCAAATCTCCAGTGTCATCGCCGGAGCAAAGGCTGAAGACTTCATAGAGTTAATATCTGAAATGGAGAAATCGATGACGGTCAACATCTCGCATCATTGCGACGACCCTAATGTTGGCATGTCAGCCTTTGAAGACTTGGGCCAGTATAAGATGTTTGTTGGCGATACCGGTTTGTTTGTTACGCTTGCATTCAAGGACAAAGACTTCACCGAAAACATCCTTTACAACAAGCTCCTGAACGACAAACTATCGTCAAACCTTGGCTATCTTTACGAAAATATGGTGGCGCAGATGCTTGTCTGCTCTGGCAACAAATTGTTCTACCACACTTGGCCAACCAAAAGCGGCAAACACAATTATGAAATCGATTTCCTCCTGTCAAGAGGAACCAAGATCGTCCCCGTGGAAGTTAAATCATCCACCTACAAAACCCATGTGTCAATGGATGAGTTCTGCAAGAAGTTCTCTTCACGCATAGCCAACGACCGCTATCTCGTTTACACGAAAGACTACTTCAAGGAAGGTGTCATGAAGTATCTTCCTGCATATCTTGCTTATTTCCTTTAGATGCGTAAATTCCGCGCCAAGTACGGCATGACTACACACGTATGTTACTTTTAATGGAAGTAAAAGAAATTTACCAACGGTTAAGGTGATCGCAGTTGCCCTATCTTTCGCTCATTTCCCGATATTTGTGAAGGGCTATGGAAACCTTTGTTTTCAAGTATTGAAACCTCCATTTTCACGCCATGAAAATCTGAGTCTCCAGAAGGTAATAATCCTCGTGTTTATGAATCACCTTCTTTTGTAAATAAAAATAATAAGCCATGCAGACGTTTCCGTACCGACTCTGCATTTTCTGCATATAAAATTCTAATGTCGCTTTATAGATCACAAGACAACGAATCACGCCAAACGATTGTCATGTTGTCAATTGTCATATTGTCATTTTCGTTTCCGTTGTACTTCCATTTAAGTGCAATATCTATATATAAATATATTTATATATAGATATTGATTTAGTTAACACTCTCTATCTTACAACTCGGGGAAGCTTTTTGACATTTGACAATTTGACAATTTGACAATTTGACAACGATGTCTAAAATAATTGGCGAAATACTTGCGTATTTCGAAAATTATTCGTAACTTTGCAGAGTCAAAGAATAGGAGATTATAAATATGATAAATGCTTTTTTAAACAATCTGAAGAGCCTGGTGCTCATAGTGATGCTGCTGACGTGGACGGCGACGACTGCATGGGCAGAATTAAAAAGCCCTTTCACCGTAGACGGCGTGAGTTACAGAATCTTGACCGGCATACAGGAAAGGGAGGTGGAATTGGTAGGACCTGAAGGGGACGATCTTGTCGAATTTAAAATCCCTGCAACCGTCTCGCATCCCGATCTTGAGGGTGATGAAGCAATCTATAAGGTGACAAGCATCGCTACAAGCGCCTTTGCTGGTAAAAGCCTGAAGTCGGTAACCATCAGCTCTTACGTGAAGACTATCAAAGCGGGGGCCTTCCAATTATGCAAAGGACTGACAAGCATCACTATACCTTCCTTCGTGAAAACCATCGGGGATAATGCTTTCAAAGATTGTACCGGATTAAAAAAGGTCACCATCGGCCGTGATGTGACCAGCATCGGAATTGATGCCTTCAAGGGCTGTACGAATGTAACAGAGGTGATATGCTATGCCGCCAAAAGCCTGACGTGGAATGATAACAATTGTGACGACTTCAAGCCTGACAAAGCGACTGTTTGCTACGTTTCTAACCCAAGTGACTATAGTACAACGCTTAGCGATGTCAATGTCACTGTAAGGCAGTATTATGACCTGGATATAGCGGGTACAAGGGTGACGGTGGACAACAAGGACGACATCCTCGGCCACGGAGAGGCCAGTTACAATCCAACTTCGAAGACACTCACCCTCAGCAAAGACATCCAATATAATTGGAGGGCTATCACTAGTAAAATATATGACCTGAAACTCGTTGTCGCGGCCAATGTCACGTTGGAAATCATCAGCACAGAAAATTCAAGTGAAATTCTGTTTTTAAATTCCAAAACGACCATTTCTGGGTCAGGTGTGCTCACGCTGAAGGGCCGCGGTGGAATTGGAGCCTATATTTCAGGCAATCTAATAATTGATAAGGCTGTCATTAACATCTCAGGAACGAGTCACGGCTTTAATGTACATAATACTTTATCTATAAAGGGCTCTGCCGTTAATATCTCCTGTACAGAGAAAGCCATTTCTGGGGGAAGTGCCATGGACCCCATCAATCTAACAGACTGCCATGTCAGCCATCCTAGTGGTGCCAAAATCGATAATTACAAATTCCTCGATGCCAACGGCAATGAGTGCAAGGCGATCACCATCCTGCCCGACAATTCGCCAGGGGTGTTCGTCAGCGAGATGGCATTCCCCGATGAGAACTTCCGCAACTGGCTCCTCGGCCAGGACTACGGCAAAAGCGGATATATCACCGCCGCAGGGCTAGCAGGAGTGACGAATATCAATGTCTACGAACAGGGTATAGCAGACCTGAAGGGTATCGAATACTTCACGGCGCTGAATGAACTGAATTGCAGTAATAACAAGTTGACCGCCCTCGATTTATCGGCTAATACGGCGCTGGAGACCCTGAACTGCAATAACAACCAACTGACCGCCCTCGACATGTCGGCTAACACGGCGCTGAGGAACCTGAACTGCTATAGCAACCAACTGACCGCCCTCGACGTGTCGAAGAATGAGGCGCTTGTGCTCCTGAACTGCAGCAACAACGCTCTGAGCGCCCTCGACGTGAAGGCGAACACGGCGCTGAGAGTGTTGTACTGCTACGACAACCAACTGACCGCCCTCGACGTGTCGAAGAACATGGCGCTGGAGGAAATGTTATGTTACGACAACAAACTGACCGCCCTCGACGTGTCGAAGAATACGGCGCTGACAATATTGTACTGCTATGGCAATCAGATCCGCGGCAAGGCCATGCAGACACTCATCAACAGCCTGCACAAGAACGGAGGATACCTCTGCGTCTATACCTCCGCGGCGACTGACGGCAACGAGATCAATACGATACAGGTAGGAGAAGCCAAGGCAAAGAACTGGACGGTGAAGGAGAGAAATGGCTCCAGCGAAGTGGACTATGCCGGCAGTCACGCCGTCGCCATCGATGA
>JAEEGJ010009969.1_pt1 | contig 25052 bp, 17 predicted proteins | sample 8958761 | NCBI WGS metagenome assembly JAEEGJ01 (sample SAMN16246546, study PRJNA631951) | gut metagenome | biome: gut microbiome; feature: rumen; material: RS-attached | host: Bos | place: Iran: Karaj | collected 2018-10 | reverse complement strand
AAAGCATCATGGATTGGTCATTCTCATGGAGTTCCAAGATGTGAAATTCGTGACGGAAAATCCAAACGCCACCTTTAATCGTTTCTTTAATGAGACAGGTTACTCTGATGGCGGCAATGCCGGTTCTGTGCAAGATTATTTCAAGAAACAGAGTTACGGCAAGTTAGAGATTGAATTCGACGTGGTGGGTCCATACACCACAGAATACCGCATGGCAGAATATGGTCGTAACCGATATGACAGCCAAAACGTTAGAATCGGTGATAATAATCCTTACCTGATGGTTGCCGAGGCGATTGACCAGGCACGCCAAGATGTGAACTTCGCTGATTATGACTGGGACAACGACGGATACGTTGATCAGGTGTTTGTTGTATATGCCGGATATAATGAAGCACAGCATGCCGATGTGGCTACCATCTGGCCGCATGAGTCGTCGTTGGAAGCAGCAGGAATGGCAAGGAAATACAATGGAAAGACGATTTCTACCTATGGCTGCTCGTCGGAACTACGTGGCAATGGAGTGGATGAAACCGGCCAATTGGATGGTATTGGTACAGCCTGCCATGAGTTCAGCCATTGCTTAGGCATACCAGATATGTATGATACCCATGGCGATAGTTTCGGCATGGGCAACTGGGATGTGATGTGCTCAGGCAGTTACAATGGCGAGTCCTGCATTCCTGCCGGTTATACCTCTTATGAGCGCATGTTTGCCGGATGGCTCACACCGACTGAAATCAAGACCATGACACGTATTAACGACATGAAACCATTGGCCACTCATCCGGAGGCTTATATCCTCTACAATGAGAAAAAAAGAGATGAGTTCTATCTCCTGGAGAATCGACAACCGGTAGATTTTGATAGCGGACTATACGGACATGGTCTGTTGATCACACATGTCGATTATAATGAAAACTCATGGAGCACCAATAGCGTCAATGTAGCCTCAGAACATCAGCGCATGACCATCATACCGGCTGACAATCAACTGGCAAGATGGAATTGTGAAGGAGATACATGGCCCGGCACAACAGGCAATACAGCTTTGACGAATTACACCATGCCGGCAGCGACCCTATACAATGAGAATGTCGATGGAACAAAGTTCATGAGTAAAAACATCGATAATATCACTGAAAATACTGCGAACAATACCGTGTCGTTTGTTGTGTGCCGACCGGAATTAGGCGTTCCACAACCTGATGGCGGCACAGAGGTGAGTGGCAGTTCCGCATTTACAGTCACATGGCCTGCCGTCAGTGGTGCTGTCGGCTACGAGTTGGAACTGACAGAGATTGGATCTGCACCGACAGACCCAAGTCAGGCGCTAATAAGAGATTTTGATTTTGAGAAATGTAAATCTTCTTCCACCGGTTTTACTGACATCTCCAAAAAATTAGGTGATTATGGACTTACCGGATGGACAGGAGAGCAGCTGTATACAACACCCAACAAATTGCGTTTTGGCACCTCTACAAAGAACGGAGAGCTAAGAACACCTACTTGGCGTGTGCCCTCATCTACCGACTTCACAGTCGTGATAGGTGCGAAAGTATTCAAGGAGGGAACACCCGTGAAGGGTAACCTGCGTATGGCATATGGTAACGCTGGTGATGCTGCAACTTACGAGGATGTTGCCTTTGAGGTGACAGGAGACGATAAGCTCATTTTCCATTTCAATGTGAAAAAGGATCTGTTTTACCTGATCATACAGCCTAACGCGCAAATGTACATGAATTATCTTGCCATTTATGACGGTTTATGGACTGCCGAACAACTGGGTTACGCAAGTAATAACGCAGCAAACGCACCAAAGGCAAGCCGTCCGCGTCGTGCCAACGAGAGCACCTATTATACAACCAACACAAATAGTTATACATTCCAGAATCTGAACACCGCCAACAGATATATTTATCGTGTGCGCGCCTTGGGCAGCGAGAATATCTATTCGCAATGGAGCGGTGAGACAACCTTTGCGTTTAGTACCACAGGCATCCAGTCGGTTTCAACCAATAGAAGCACGCCACAAGCTATTTACGACCTGCGAGGCCAGTATGTGGGCACCGACATCAATATCCTGCCAAAGGGAATCTACATCATTGAAGGCAAGAAAATAGTGAAATAAGAGAAAACACAAAGAGTCTGTGAGCACGCACTCACGGACTCTTTTTATAATGTTCGCGTACCTTAATATTTTAATACGCTTTGCTCAACAAGGATACTTTCTGGCGGAGATAGGCAAGATAATCCTCGCTTCCCAATACCTCAATATCCTCGAAGAGACCAAGTACGAAACGGGTAATACCGACATAACTGCATACAGGCATTGAAAGGTCCCAGTGGCTGTTGTCGTGTTTTGAAATGTACTGTGCCGTCCTGGGGTATTCCTCCTTCATCACATTATAGGCCAAACGCCCCAACCGTAGGCTGACAGGCAACTGCTCCTCACTGCTGAACATAAACACATCGGTAAACATACGGCGATGCTCTTGCTCATGGCCCCATTTTAAATCGAGCAACTGCACACCCTCCATACGGGAGAGCTTAAATGTTTTGTTCATTCCACTCTCCGGCTCATAGCAGCGCACCTCATTATTATTGTTCATCAAGAGGAAAGGCTCCACCACCCTGTCTTTCTGCGTGCGGCTATGAGGAGATGAGTAGTTCTTCAGTATCGCCATCTGTTTGAACTTGATGGCATCATAGATGACAGAGACATTGTTGCTTGTGCGTTGCCGAAGCTCATCGTTGGAAAGAATCTCCATATCGTAGAACCGTTCCAACTTACGCTTCATTTTCTCTACAACGGCGTTTTGCTGATCAACGCTGTCGAGCAACTGCCGCATGGTAATGGCCTCATCCTCAGTAAACGACACCGCATCGACAAGCTTCGTAAAGAAAGGAGACTCACGGCGAATACTATAATAGCGACCACGCTTCTCGACAATAAAACCACAATCGCGGAAGAATTCCAAATAATAATAGAAATTGCGGCGGGAAATATTGAGTTTCTCGCAAGCCTGCTCAATGGTATAATCGTGATTCTCGGTGAGCAACAAGAGCATATACAGCTCTCTTTCCAGTTTATCGTGACGCACTTTGGAATAGATAATGAGTCTTGTACAATTGAATTCTACTGATTACTTGAAGTCAAGCGAGAGTTCCTCGGGTGGAAGAAGATTGTAACTCAAACGGTGATAAGGCGTCACACCATACTGTTTAATCGCCTCGCGATGCTTACGGGTAGGATAGCCCTTGTTGCTTTTCCAATCGTATTGGGGATATTCATCTGCCAAGAGGTCCATATAATCGTCACGGTACGTCTTGGCAAGGATACTGGCGGCTGCAATAGACAAATACTTACCATCGCCTTTCACTATACATGTATGAGGAACGGGTGACGGATGCTCACTCGGAAGCGATAAAGGATTGTAATACGGTTTGAAACGGTTTCCATCGATGATAATGGCCTCGGGACGCACACTCAGTTGGTCGAGAGCACGGTGCATGGCCAGAAAACTCGCGTTCAGGATGTTTATTTTGTCAATCTCTTGAGGCGTAACAATACCTACAGCCCATGCAATGGCGTCGCGCTCAATAATCGTTCTCAGCTGATGGCGTTTCTTATCAGTTAACTGTTTCGAGTCGTTTAACTCGTCATTTTGGTAATCCTCTGGGAAGATGACAGCTGCAGCATAGACACTTCCGGCCAAACAACCGCGTCCAGCCTCATCGCATCCCGCCTCTATCTTGCCCTTATAGTAATGGCTTGCAAGCATATTTGCTTTGTTAAAGAGTTTTAAAATCCGGTATTTTTAACATAGAACGGACAAAACGTGAACTTATTGTGCACAAAACTGTCTTTATTTTGCACTCAGAAACAAAAAACATAGCATAATGAATAAAAATATGACAATCACGATGAATGTTGCTGAGACCAGACACTTCTCAGCTTTGTTGATGAGCATTTTCTACGCTCTCAAAGCAGCACTCTGCAACACGTTAGAACAAATAAACGGGAAGAAAGGACTTATAGGAAAGCTCAGTATGTATTACTCCACAGTGCTTGAAAGACAGATCGACAACCGCCAGACATGGCATTTGCTACATGCGCAGTTGGCTTTTCTGATGGTTTCATTCCCGGTAGAGTGCCCATTGTTGCTCCGCATGGCGTTTGCAGCATGGTTTGTAATATCAGTAAAGATGTGCAAACAGGTATTAGCCAAATAAAAAAGCAGGATAAGCGAAGTGAGAATTCCGATATGGCATGACCTGACACATCGTTCTTCACACTTCTCTCATCAACTTATCTAACGACTTTTCTGCCGTTAACAATATAGATTCCCGGCTGAAGGACATTGAAATCTGTGCCTACATAGCGGCCATCGAGACGGTAAACGCCATTCGGTTGCCGTTTCCCGCTCACAGCTTTCAATTCCTTAATTGCTGTTTCGCCACCGCTCTTGCGCGCAATCTTCACCTCATCGAGGAAGAAACGGTTCTGATTAGACCAGAAGATCAGCTTGACTTGGCCGGAGCCAGTACATGTGACAGTATACTCGTTCCACTGGTTTTTCGCCATCGTGTCGAATACTTCTTCTGAGAGTGTCACTCCTGTATAGCCGTCAGCCAATTCAACGCGCATAAAGTTGTTTTCATCTCCCCAGGGAGCAGCCTTGAAAGTGAGTGTGCTTTCGTCTGTAATCGTGATTAACGGGGTTGTGGCAGTACCAAGTAGCTTGCCCGTTCCGAACTTTGCGCACTTTTCAGCTCCATATTTTTTCTCACCGCCCCAACCATCATTGTCAGCTATAAAAGTTGAAATAGCAATAGTTCCTGACCATTTTCCGTCGTTTCCACCGTCACCTATACATTGGTCGAACGACTCATAGAAAAGTATGTCATCTGTCGGAATTATCGGCGTATCACCAGGAACCGATGGGTCGATTGTCATTCTGAACGAGATAAGACCATCACTGCTCTCCTTAATATCGCGAATACCACGGTTCAGATAGTAGGTACCGTCGCTATTGGCATTATAGACTTTGGTGGCAGGGGTAGACAGGTTCGTCAAACTGTCGTTTCCTTTATAAGGATATGGGTCGCGAATCTCATCATACCAACCATCTTTGTTATCAGCATGGATAATAGTGCATCGCTGACGATCTGGGTCGTTGTTCACGGTATTCTCGTACCACGCATTGGCATCGTAGTCTACATGAAGCACTAGCAGACCATGACCGGGCAACTCACGGTCCCAACCTATCAGCTGACGATTTTCCAACAGATAATACTCGTCCTGGTTCCCGCCATTATAAATGATATAAGTATTTCCACCATCGTTAATTGGGGCCATAGACTCCACCAGTGTCTCCTCGGTCAACTCGACAGGCATCTTCCAGCCACACACCATACGCTCGTAACTGGTATACCCGCAGGGCACAAACGAGTCGCCGTTGTAGCTACCATAGTCCATCAGACTCCAACTGCCCATACCGAAATTGTCGCCGTTGTATCTTGTATCGTAAAGGTCAGGGAACCCCATACAATGCGAGAACTCATGGCAGAAAGTGCCGATTCCATCGATATAATCACCGGTACTCAGCTCCGGTCCACATGCATAAGTGTTCACTGTAACACCATCAATCGTCAGTGTCTCGCCGTAAGCCTCTTTTAAGGCCCACATATGAGGCCAAATGGTATTCTTTTCTGTTGTATTCTGAGCCTCGCCAATACCTGCATAAACCACAAACACCTGGTCCACCTCACCGTCGCCGGCCCAGTCGTACTGAGTAAAATCAACGCTGTCGGCCGCTAACGATACAGCCTCATAAATCAACTCACCGGGATTCACGTCGTCTCCGCTGGCATCGTTTTTGCCATAATAGGCGTAGCCTTTACTCACTGTTACTGGGCCAACGACATCAAAATCGAGCTCAAACTGCCCTTCACTTTGGTCGATGAAATAGTCTTTCACACTGCCCTTGAAACCCATTTCGTTGGTGAAACCGCGTTCGTTGGCAATGCGGTTATAGAGGTTTTTATCGTGTGAATCCTGAAAGATTCTGTCTTGGAACTGTGCCAGGATAATCAACCCTTTCTTCACTCCCTGAAAAACATTCTGCCGTTTAGTTGCCTGCAGGCGACGATTCTGTTGTAAACGGCGCACCTGCTGCCGACGCACGCTGCTGTTTTTGGCCATTTCTTCGAGGCTTTTCTGCTGAAAACGGCCCGTAAGAGGATCCTCCTGATACACTATTCCTTCAGCATCCTTCCAATAGTGAAGGTGCTCATCACCGCGCATTTCAACACGAACAGTCGTCCCGTCAGTCAATGTCACAGTTCTCCATTGTCCCCGTTTTGCGGGAACAGCACCGGCAGACAACGCCATGACTGTCATGAATAATATGATATAGAGTCTTTTCATCTGCAGAAAGGAGATTTTCTCTTTTTAAATGACTAAAACATTTTCGACACACGACGTACTGCGGCAACCAGCGCATCCACCTCTTCTTTGGTGTTATACAGTGCAAACGAAGCACGCACGGTGCCCAGAATATCCAGCCGGTTCATCAGTGGCTGTGCACAATGATGGCCTGTCCGAACAGCGATACCCAACCGGTCGAGCAGTGTTCCCATATCCATATGATGAATATCACCCACCAGGAAACTCACGACTGCATCGTGTCGTGGTACTGGGAGCTGATGGGCATTAGCTGACGAGTCTTCAGTTCCTGCTGACGGGCCAAAGATCCGCATACCCTCAATCTCACTGAGCTGCTCCATGCAGTAACGGGTGAGCTCTTGCTCATGCCTCATGATATTGTCAAGACCAAGCGTCTGCATATAACGGATGGCTGTTGCCAGTCCGTGGGTAGCCACATAGTCGGGCGTTCCAGCCTCAAACTTAAACGGAAGTCCCTGAAAAGTGGTCTTCTCAAAACTCACGCTCTCAATCATCTCTCCCCCGCCCTGATACGGAGGCAGACGGTCGAGCCACTCTTCCTTTCCGTAAAGCACGCCAATGCCGGTTGGTCCGTACATCTTATGGCCACTGAAAGCATAGAAATCGCAGTCTAAATCCTGTACATCGACACAGAAATGAGGAGCAGCTTGAGCACCGTCGACGAGCACAGGAATGCCATGTTCGTGAACCTTTTGGATGATTTCCTTCACCGGATTGACCGTTCCCAGCACATTGCTCACATGCGCAATGCTCACCAAGCGGGTCTGCTCGGTCAGCATTCCTTCCAGTTTGTCAATGCATAAAACACCGTTGTCGTCGATAGGCAGCACTTTGATAGCTATGCCTTTCTTGGCCGCCTGAATCTGCCAGGGCACAATGTTGGAGTGATGCTCCATCTCTGTGATGATCACCTCATCACCCTTGTGCATCAAACCGTCGCAGAACGATGCCGCCACGAGGTTAATGGCCTCTGTGGTGCCACGTGTAAAGATGATTTCCTCGCTCTTACGGGCATTGATAAAAGCACGGACTGTCTCGCGGGCAGCCTCATGCAGGTCAGTGGCCTGTTGCGACAAGTAGTGGACACCGCGATGCACGTTGGCATTGACGTTGAGATACTCCTCGCGCATGGCGTCGAGCACGCAGAGTGGTTTCTGCGTGGTGGCCGCATTATCGAGATAAACCAACGGCTTCTTATACACCTCGCGCGAAAGTATGGGAAAGTCCGCGCGCACCTTTTCTATGTCGTACATAAACATGTTTTTAACTCTTCGACTTCAATCCATCCTATTTGCTACTTGCAGTGATGGAGCCGCTAATTACGGTTAAAGTGCAAAGGTAAACAAAAAATCCGAATACCTTGCAAGTTATTCGGATTTTCTTGATTTGCCACTTATTCAGGCGCTCCGCCGTCCATGCCAGAAATAACTGGCAATGGCGAGCACGACAATGAGGGCTGTGAGCAGGAACACCCAAAGATGGCTGTCGCGCGAAACGACCTCCAACGTGAAGTCGCCTGGTATCAGCCGCTCACCCGTCAGACGGAAATGGCTGCTACTGCCTTCTGCAGAGAAGGCGTTGCCGCTTATGATGCGCCCAGGCATTACCACCTCGTAATCGGCCTTCAGCATAAGTAGTTGCAAATAAGAGTTTGTTTTCTTCTCCATCTCGCGGCCCACAATGGCTGAGTCGGCCAACAGGGGGGTGAAGGCATCGGTGTGGAAGGTGTTACGCAGAAGCGTCATCATCATTTCTTCATCAATGGGGAACTTAGCTTCGCTTGCCTGGCGAACAAGCGAATCACGTAAAGCCAGGAACTGCGTCTTGCTGACGGAGTTGGACGGCACTACATCGTAGTGTCGGGCAATAGCCTCGCAGGCATCGTACATCAGATTGGCGTTCAGCCACCGCCCCACACGCTCTTCCAGTTCGTCGAGACGGCCCTTTGCCTCGGCTCCGCTCTCACCTGCCGTCAAGTCGGGTTGTCCGCAGAACCAGAACTGCGCCTCACGCTCACTCATAAAGTTGGTGATGGGCTGACTAAACATTGATGCCTGGCTGGGATAAGTCTCCGTATAATAATAATAGGTGTAGAACCAGCGGAAACGTTTCTCCAATTTGATTGTTGGGCAGAGAGGCTTGCCGCCAAGACGGAAAGGCGACGCCTGCGCCATTTCTTCGACCGAGGAAAAATGCCGGCGGGCATGCGATACCACAGTGTCTCTCACCTGTTTGTTGATTTGTTGGCGCTGCAAGTCCTGCCGGATGGAGTCATAACGTGCTGCCGTCAATGGCTCATGGTGGATCACCGTATCACCGCGGTAAGACCACCCGACTGTCCATGTCGAATCTATCACAAACACATTCTCCGTTTCTGCTTCACCTTCTTTGGAAAGGTTTGGGGATGTCCAGATCTCGCGCTCGCAGCTACCGTCTGTGTTGACGATGGTCCGCATGGTTGCACTCTCTTGGCTGCATGATGCCAGCAACCACACCGTAGCTGACAACATGAGGAGTTTATTAATGCCTTTCATTGTATTGTTGTTTAAGTTTTTTGTAAATCGAACGATGTGCCTCGCGTTGCAGGATATAGCAGAGGGCTTTCTCACGAAGAGTTGAGCCAGAGGAACATTCCGGCAGGACAACAGACGGCTGCTGCACACCCGATGTCTGCGGCAGTGCAGCGGGTTGTCTCAGGTTTGTGGTCACGAGAATTCCCAGGAGGAAGATGGCAGCAGTCGTAGATGCCATGCGCCAGACTTTAAGCCAAAGCGGGATGGCCCTGGATGGTTGCAAAACAGGAGCTGAAGTCTGCGGAGAGGACTGCGCTGCTTTTGCCAGTCCGCGGAACAAAGAAGTGTAGGGTTGCAGGCTTTTGTCGACGTCCTGCCGCCCATAGTAGTTGTATAGCAGGTGCTCTTCCTCGAGCGTTGTTTCGCCGTTAAGGAAACGCTCGGTTAATTCGTGTATGTCTTTTGTATTCATTCTCATGGCTATTCAGGAGTTTATTTCATTGAGTTTTCTGAGCAAGGATCGTCGTGCCCGGCTGAGCGACTGGCGGACTGCAACCTCTGTGATACCGAGCAGCTGCGCAATGCCACTCATCGTCATTTCCTCTATGTGGCGCAGGCGGAACACGGTTTGCTGCATATCAGGCAACTGGCTCATCAGATTGAAAATCGTTTGCAGCAGAGCATCATCGTCGGCAATGTCAGATGGAGGAGCAGAGGGTTGTGTGCTAAGTTTTTCCAGCTGTACGGTCGGCTCGCGTCGTCTGACGATATCGATGCTGGCATTACGCACCATCACACGTGCCAGTCCTGCAGGATTGCGTACCGGTTCGTCGCGCATGCGCCACAGCCGCTCCATCACGTCTTGCACTACATCCTTGGCTTCCTCTTCGTTGCCGACGATACTGCGAGCCACGTCAACGAGCATCGGCCTCACGTCTTCTTGCCTTTTTATAAACGCTTCAATATCCATTGGCTGCATTTATGTGTTTATTCTAATGACGCACATTCCTATATTTTGTGACATCAATTCTCCTTTATTTTTGAAAAAGCAAAAAAAACCGGACACCACGAACGGCTCCGGTTGATATTTTTATCGTTTCCTTTTAACATGTAGTATGGCGTGCAAAATCGCCAGCGAACAAGTTGCTATTTACACAGCCGGCAACCTGCACATTTGTTCAGCTCGCCACGGAAACGTTTCTCCACCAGATAGTGCAGACGGTCGCGCAGGGGCTCCAGGCGCATTTGGTCGATGACTTCGTTGATGAAGGCATTCTGCAGCAACAGCCGGGCCTCTTTCTCGCTGATGCCACGCTGCCGCATGTAGAACATGGCGGCATCGTTAAGCTGTCCGACGGTTGAGCCGTGGGCACATTTCACGTCATCTGCATAGATTTCAAGCATGGGCTGGGTGAACATACGGGCCTCACGCGTGGCACAGAGGTTCTGGTTAGTCATCTGCGACGCCGTCTTCTGGGCTCCGGGAGCCACATACACTTTTCCTGCAAAGGCACCGACAGCCTGCTCATCGAGCACGTATTTATAAAGCTCATTACTCGTGCAGTGCTGTGCCTCGTGCACAATCAGCGTATTGTTGTCGACATGCTGTTGCTTATCGGCAATCACGCAGCCATTACAACGGCATTCCGCACCATCGCCCCGCAATATCAGGTCGAGCCGGTTGCGCGTAATTCCGTTGTGCAGGGTTATCACATTGTGGTTCAGCCGGCTATTGGCTTGTTGCTCCACGTACAAATTACTTACACGGGTATTCTTATTATGCGTTTCCTCCATGCAGTAAAGGTCAAGTGAGGCATTTGCACCAACATAGGCCTCGATAACCTGTGTAGCCAGGAAATGGCGGTCGTCGGCAGTATGGTCACAGAAAAGCAACTTAATCTCTGCTCCCTCCTCCACTACAATCAGCACACGGCGGTTGACCATCAGGTCGACATCCGACCGAAGAATATTGATAACTTGGATAGCACGGTCAACGACAATGCCCTTAGGCACATACACCAGTAGTCCGTCTTGCGCCAACATTGTGTTCAAGGCTGTTACCGCATCAGCATCGGTTTTGGCCAACCGGGCATAATAGCGACCGATGAAATCGGGATTTTCGGTGGCATAGGCACGTAACGAGCCTATGACTACGCCCTCAGGCAGATGGCTCTTGGGCAGTACCTTATCGTAGAACATATCGTTCACCACGAAGTAAAGCGAGGTGGACAGGTTGGGCACATCACACCGGAAGGCCTCATACGGGTCGACAGGAATATCGAGCCTGTTGAGATTCAATCCGTAATCGGGCGCAAAAAGGGCCTGGATATCGGTATATTTATATCGTTCAACCTTCTTCGAGGGGAATCCCTGTGCCTTGAAATGCCCGAAAGCCTGGTCACGCACGGCATTCATAACCTCCGGGGCATGAGAGAAAATCATCTCGCGTGCCTGTTGGTAAAGATCAATGTATTGCTGTTCAGACTGCATATCCCGTTCGGTAGCAAATTGTTCTCTGTTCACGTTTCCCTATAATTACTCCTCACCAGCCTCTTCCTTAATCCAGTCATATCCATGTTCCTGAATCTCAGTAGCCAGTTCCGGACCTCCGGTTTTCACGATGCGGCCCTTGTAGAGCACATGTACGTATTGAGGCCGTATCATCTCCAGCAGGCGGTCGTAGTGCGTAATGACAATGCAGGAAGTGTCCTGTGTCTGCAGTTTGTTCACACCTTCAGCCACAATGCGCATCGCATCCACATCCAGTCCGCTGTCAGTCTCGTCAAGAATCGAGAGTTTCGGTTCCAGCATAGCCATCTGGAAAATCTCGTTGCGTTTCTTCTCACCACCGCTGAAGCCCTCGTTCACCGAACGGTTGGCCAGTTTCGAGTCGAGTTCAACAACCTTCCGCTTTTCCCGCATTAGTTTCAGGAACTCTGCAGCATTCATCGGCTCCTGTCCGTGATATTTTCGTTTCTCGTTGATGGCTGCACGCATGAAATTAGTCATCGACACACCTGGAATCTCCACCGGATACTGAAACGAAAGGAACAGTCCCTCATGAGCCCTGTCCTCGGGTGCCATCTCAAACAGGTTTTTCCCGTTAAAGAAGGCTTCTCCTTCGGTGACCTCATAGAGTGGATTGCCCACGAGCACGGCAGAAAGAGTCGACTTGCCCGAGCCGTTAGGTCCCATTATCGCATGAGTCTCACCGTCTTTCACTGTCAGACTAATTCCTTTTAATATTTCTTTCTCGCCTATCTTGGCGTGTAAGTTGCGTACTTCTAACATAATTCTTTTGATCTATAGTGTTTTTTAGTACTCTGTCTTGTCTTTTTTCCAAATCTCGGTAGCCGGGCATCGTCTCCTCGTGTGGCATCCGAATGAAAGGACACCTGACGAATAGCCGTCCTCCCTCACCCGCCAATCTATCCTATCGTCCCCTCCAAAGAGACGCTGAGCAGTTTCTGAGCCTCCACAGCAAACTCCATCGGCAGTTTGTTAAGCACTTCCTTGGCATAACCATTGACGATTAGACCTACAGCCTGTTCGGTGGGGATGCCTCTCTGGTTGCAATAGAACAACTGGTCCTCAGAGATTTTCGAGGTAGTCGCCTCATGCTCAAAGATGGCAGTCTCGTTATGAACATCCATATAGGGGAAGGTATGCGCACCGCATTCACTTCCTAAAAGCAGTGAGTCGCACGACGAGTAGTTACGGGCATTATCAGCATTTGCCGTGGCACGCACCAGTCCGCGATACGAATTTTGTGAGTGTCCGGCAGATATTCCTTTCGAGATGATGGTTGAACGGGTATTTTTCCCAATATGAATCATCTTTGTTCCAGTATCTGCCTCCTGATAATTGTTGGTCACGGCAACACTGTAGAACTCTGCCACGGAATTGTCACCGCGCAATACACACGATGGATATTTCCACGTGATGGCACTTCCGGTCTCTACTTGCGTCCACGACAATTTCGAGTTAACACCTCGCAGGTCACCCCGTTTGGTCACCAGATTCAGCACTCCGCCCTTACCTTGCTCGTCGCCGGGATACCAGTTCTGTACCGTTGAGTATTTCACCTCGGCCCTGTCGTTGACAATAATTTCCACGATGGCCGCATGCAACTGGTTCTCATCTCGCATCGGAGCCGTGCATCCCTCAAGATAGCTCACGTAGGAATCGTCGTCAGCCACGATGAGCGTACGCTCAAACTGACCCGTGTTACGGGCATTGATACGGAAATACGAACTGAGTTCCATCGGACAACGCACGCCCTTGGGAATATATACAAACGAACCGTCGCTGAACACAGCACTGTTCAAAGCAGCAAAGAAGTTGTCGCGGTAAGGAACTACGGTACCAAGATACTGTCTGACGAGGTCTGGGTGCTCCTTGATAGCTTCACCTATGGAACAGAAAATGATGCCTTTCTCGCGCAGTTTCTCCTTGAAGGTGGTCTTCACCGAGACAGAATCCATGATAGCGTCAACCGCTGTATTTCCGCTCAGGGCCAGGCGTTCCTCCAAAGGAATGCCCAACTTGTCGAAAGTCTTCTCCAACTCAGGATCAATATTTCCGTCACCGGCTGGTTTCTTTGCCATCGGATCGGCATAATAGGAAATCTCCTGATAATCAATGGGCGGCACATGCACATGTCCCCACTTGGGTTCTGTCTGCTCTTTCCAATAGCGGAAGGCGCGGAGACGGAACTCCAGCATCCATTCTGGTTCCCCTTTCTTAGCAGAGATGAGCCGAACGATATCCTCATTCAGCCCCTTCTCGATGATTTCCGTATGTACGTCCGTCGTGAAACCAAACTCATATTTCTGCTCGGCAATACGACGCACAAACTCATTATCAGAAATCTGCTCTTCGGGTTCTATCTTGTTAACATTATTCTTGGTTTCCATGAAAATGAATATATTTGATAGCCAACATGGTCAAGTCGTCACTCTGCTCGGCCTCACCCACAAAGGCATGAACAGCCTCGGTCATCTTGTCAATCACCACATGGGGAACATTCTTCCCTTCAGCCAGCAACTTCTTTGCCAACTCTTTTATAGGCTCGACACCAAACTGCGCATGCTCAACATTTTCCGCTTCATTCAGTCCGTCGGTATAAAGGAAAATTGTTGTTCCCTCAGCAATGGAGATCTCCTGAACAGAGAAGTTCCAGCCATACATTACGCCGATGGGCAGATTCGGATCGCATGGCAACATGCCTACACCCTGACCGATGAGCATCGGTGCATCGTGTCCTGCATTGCAATAGCGCAGAATGCCGGTGGAAAGATTGAGTACACCCACGAAGAAGGTGACAAACATATTTGTATCGTTATCCTCAGACAGGGCATCATTCAGACTTGTGACAATCTCAACAGGATCGGATGTATGGCCTGATATATTACGGAACAAGGAGCGCACGACAGCCATTACCAACGAGGCAGGAACACCCTTGCCGGAGACATCGCCGATACAGAAGAACAGTAAGTCTTCCCGGATATAGAAATCTAACAGGTCACCACCCACATCCTTGGCGGGAGTGAGTGATCCGAAGATATCGATATCTTCCCTTTCAGGATAAGACGGGTATGCCTTTGGCAGCATGGACATCTGAATATCGTGAGCCACTCTCAGCTCATTCTCGATAGCAGCCTTCGAGGCCGTTGTCTCCTTCAATTCTGCTATATAGTTACTCAGTGAGTGCTGCATATCCTCAAACGAGTCACGCAGGTTACGAATCTCGTCACTGTATTTGATTTCAGGCAGCATTGTAGCAAAGTTTCCTTTTGCCACTTCATCAGCCGACGCAGCCAATTCCTTCAACGGCTGAGTAGTGCGCTTGATGGAATGACGGCAAACCAAGAAAGCCACCAACAGGCTCAACAGAACGAGACATCCGAGCATTCCTCCAAGAGCATACGCAATAATGTCGATGCTGAGACTGGGTACAACAAGTCCAACCGACCAGTTTGCATATTTGATAGGAGAATAGAATACATAACAATCCCTTCCATCGAAATCACAGCTCTCGTTGTTGTCAAGCAATTCCTTGCCATAATAGCCTTTCTTGCCTTCCATCATCTGTCGCCCAATATACGCGGTAATCGTGTCAGGAGCAGCTTTGGCTAACGAGCTGAAATTGTCTTTTACCACACGACTGCCATCAGGATGTACCAGGAAAGTGCCGTCGCTCGTGATAATAAAGCAATAAGGCTTCCACCTATTGGCAGTACCTTCACGCTCTCTTTCAATACGACTTTTAGCATTAAGACCTAGCCACTCGTTCTTGTAAACGTCCATGGCACATTCATCGACCTTATCTTTCAACCAGTCGAGTGAGAGGTCAGCACCGAGCACGGCCACCGTGTGTCCCTGCTTGTCGCGAATGGGAACCAGATAAGACACTAATGGTGTGATGGTGTCATTTCCCTCAAAGAACGGTTTCGACCACAAGCCCTCCTTGGAGTTCAGGGCCTCAACAAACCACTCTCTCTGAAGATAGTCGAAATCGGGACCGCCAATGTTTCTTACTTCTATCTTCCCATCACTTTCTCGCACGGCATATGGACAAAACCAATGCCCTTTCTGCGGGTAATAATCGGCAATGAAAGAAATACCGCAACTACGGATGCGAGGATTTTGGCGGACAACCCATTCCATCACATCAAACAAATGCTCTGGCTTGTCGATGCTCTCCTCTATCTCCGGCACATGGTTGACTGTACCCACATAGACATCAGAAAGTGCCTTACTGATCTTCCCGGTCGCGACATCCAGAAGAGCCTCGTGCCGCATACCCTCTACCTCGCTTGCGAAACTCCCTCCTAACATGAAAACCAAGAAGGAGGTGAGTCCCATCACGATGAGCAGTGTGAGCACAAGCTTTCTGGTCAGCCGGTTGGCAAAACTCCGTGTTTTGCGATTCTTCTTCATTTACAGTTTCTGGTCAATCTCTATCTCGGTGAATGTCTCGATGATATCACCTACCTGGATATCGTTGAAATTAACCAGTGAAATACCACACTCCAGTCCTGTTGCCACTTCCTTGGCGTCGTCCTTGTAACGCTTCAAAGCATCGATATTGGCGGTATGCACCACAATACCGTCGCGAATTACGCGGGCCTTGTCTTTGTTGTGCACTTTTCCGTCAGTAACAAGACCACCGGCAACAGTACCGACCTTGGAGATCTTGAACACCTGCTTGACCTCAATCTCACCGGTGACAATCTCCTTCTTCACCTTATCGAGCATACCCTCCATCGTCGAAGTGATATCGTCGATGGCGTCGTAGATGATAGAGTAGGTATTGATCTCGACGCCCTCGCGCTCTGCCAGCTTACGGGCATCAGCCGAAGGACGCACCTGGAATCCTACGATAATAGCCTCGGAGGCAGATGCCAGCATCACATCGTTCTCTGAGATCTGACCCACAGCCTTGGAGATAACGTTCACCTGTACCTTCTCAGTGCTGAGCTTGATGAACGAATCGCTCAGTGCCTCGATACTACCGTCGGTATCACCCTTCACGATGATGTTCAGCTCGTGGAACTCACCCTTGGCAATACGACGCGACAACTCATCCAGTCCGAGTGTCTTCGTGGTACGGATTGACTGCTCGCGCTGCAATTGAGTACGCTTGTTGGTAATCTCGCGGGCCTCTTGCTCTGTCTCCATCACATGGAACGAGTCACCAGCCGTCGGAGCACCATTCAGTCCGAGAATGATAGCCGGCTCTGACGGGCCTGCGCTCTCAATGCGCTGGTTACGCTCGTTGAACATAGCCTTAATACGTCCGTAACTGGTTCCTGCCACAACAATGTCGCCCGTTTTCAGCGTTCCGTTGCTCACCAGTACCGTAGACACATATCCGCGGCCCTTGTCGAGCGACGACTCGATGATACTTCCCGTAGCCTTACGGTTCGGATTAGCCTTCAGGTCGAGCATCTCGGCCTCGAGCAAAACCTTCTCGAGCAGTTCGTCAACGCCAATTCCTTTCTTGGCACTGATTTCCTGACACTGGTATTTTCCGCCCCAGTCCTCAACCAACAGATTCATGTTGGCCAAATCCTCACGAATCTTGTCGGGATTGGCACCCGGCTTATCAATCTTGTTGATGGCGAACACCATTGGAACATTGGCAGCCTGAGCATGAGCGATAGCCTCTTTTGTTGTCGGCATCACACTGTCGTCGGCGGCGATAATGATAATAGCGATATCTGTTACCTGTGCACCACGGGCACGCATGGCGGTAAATGCCTCGTGACCCGGCGTATCGAGGAATGTAATCTGACGGCCATCCTTTAACTTCACATTGTAAGCACCGATGTGCTGGGTAATACCTCCTGCCTCACCGGCAATCACATTGGTGTTGCGGATATGGTCGAGCAGCGATGTCTTACCATGGTCAACGTGACCCATCACCGTAACAATCGGAGCACGGCTGAGCAGATCGTTCTCGTCGTCGTCCTCCTCGGTAATGGCATTCTGCACCTCGGCACTGACATACTCTGTGGAGAAACCGAACTCGTCGGCCACAATATTGATGGTCTCAGCATCGAGACGCTGGTTGATACTTACCATGATACCGATAGACATACAGGTACCAATGACCTGGTTGACGCCTACGTTCATCATCGTAGCCAGTTCGCTGACGGTCACAAACTCGGTCAGTTTGAGCACCTTGCTCTGTGCTGCCTCGGCAGCCATCTCCTCGCTGATACGCTCCTGAACGGCCTCGCGCTTCTCCTTACGATACTTCGCACCCTTCTTGTTCTGGTTCTTCGAGGTCAGACGGGCCAGTGTTTCCTTAACCTGGCGTGCCACGTCCTCTTCGTTCACCTCAAGGGGTTTCTGATTACGTTTCTTCTTGTTCTTCTTATTGTTTCCGCCAGCAGCGTTATTGGTCTTGTCACCCTTGCCGCCAAAATTGCCGTTCTTGCCGGCAGCCTCGATGTCGATGCGCTCATTGCCAATGCGGACACGCTTCTTTTTCTTCTCGTTACCGTTGCCGGCATGAGCCTGGGCAGCCTTCTCCTCACGCTCCTTGCGGCGTTCCTCCTTCGATTTCTTCTTTGGACGCGTGCTCTGGTTCAGAGAGTCGAGGTCTATCTTACCTTGAATCTTCAGCTGAGGAGCATTGTTCAGCATCTTCTTCTCGTTCTTAGTCTGGAACACTTCCGCCTTCTGCTGAGCACCCTCGTCATCGTTCTGCTCTACGACGGGGGCCTCTTCTGGCTGCAGTACCTTCTCTGCGGGAACAGGCTGTTCCACGGGCTGGGGCTTCGGAGCTTGCTCTACAGGCTCCTCGACCACCTGCTCAACAGGTTTCTCAGCCACTTGCTCCACAGGTTTCTCTACGGGTTTCTCAACAGGCGTAGGTTCGGCAACGGGCTCCGGAACGGGTTTCGGAGCGGGCTGGGGTTTTTCTGCCACCACCTTCTCCGGCTCAGGTTTCTTTACGGGCTCAGGTTGGGGCTTAGCGGGCTCCACTTTCTTTTCAGGCTTCGCACTGACGGCAGCAGACTTGGCCTGTGGGTTCAGACTACTCAAATCTATCTTGCCCAGCATATTGAACTGCTGGCGGTTCTTCTCGGAAGGTGTCTCAGCCTTCTGTACAGGCTCTGGAACACGCTTCTTCTCCTTCAAGTGCTTCGGGAAGAGTTTATCGGCCTGACCTTTTATCTCCTTGTCACCTTTAAACTGCTCGACAAGCGCCTCATATTGGCCGTCGCTCAGTTTGAAGTTGGGATCAGCCTTTACCTCGCCCAATTCATTCTTTTTCTCTAGGAATTCAACTGCCGTTTGAAGTCCTATATTCAATTCACGTATTGCTTTGTTTAATCTGATACTCATTAATGTCTCCTTACCTTTAATCTTATTGTTCAAATTCAGCTCGTAATACTTCCAGGAGATGGTCGACGGTCTCTTCCTCAAGGTCGGCTTTCTCGACAAGCATCTCACGCGGTGCATTTAGCACAGCCTTAGCGGTGTCGAGGCCAATAGCCTTAATAGCGTCGATGACCCACTGGTCAATCTCATCAGAGAACTCATCCAAGTAGATATCCTCGTCAGCCTCGCTCTCATCAACCTCGCGGAAGACGTCAATGGTGTACTCTGTGAGCATCGATGCCAGCTTGATATTCAAGCCGCCACGGCCGATGGCCAGGCTCACCTCCTCAGGTTTGAGGTATACCTCAGCCTTGTGGTTCTCCTCATCGACATTGATGCTGCTCACACGGGCAGGACTGAGGGCACGCTGGATGAATAGTTTAATGTTGGATGTATAGTTAATCACATCGATATTCTCGTTGCATAGCTCGCGCACGATGCCATGAACACGACTTCCCTTCACACCCACGCAGGCTCCTACGGGGTCGATGCGCTCGTCGTAGCTCTCCACGGCAATCTTAGCACGCTCTCCCGGCATGCGGGCAACGCGCTTAATAGTAATCAGTCCGTCGGCAATCTCGGGAACCTCAGCCTCCAAGAGGCGCTCGAGGAACACGGGCGATGTGCGCGACAGGATAATCTTTGGGTTGTTGTTCTCGTTGTCCACACGGTGGATGACGGCACGGATGGTCTCACCCTTGTGATACTGGTCGTTGGGAATCTGCTCCGACTTCGGCAGAATCAGCTCGTTGTTCTCGTCGTCGACGAGCAGTACCTCACGCTTCCACACCTGGTATACCTCACCGCTGACCACCTGTCCAACGCGGTCCTTGTACTTGTTGTAAAGCGAGTCGTGCTCCAGCTCCAGAATCTTCGATGCCAGTGTCTGACGCAGGTTCAGGATAGCGCGGCGGCCGAACTTGCTGAAGTTCACCTCCTCACTCACCTCTTCACCCTCCTCGTAGTCGCTGTCAATCTTTTGGGCGTCGCTTAGTGAGATCTCCTTGTTCTCGTCCTGCACCTCACCATCGGGCACAACCACGCGGTTACGATAAATTTCGAAGTCGCCCTTGTCGGGGTTGACAATGACGTCGAAGTTCTCATCACTTCCAAAAATCTTGGCAATCACGTTGCGGAAGCTCTCCTCCAAAACGCTCACCAAGGTAGTACGGTCGATGTTCTTCGTTTCCTTAAACTCTCTAAAGGTGTCGACCATGCTTACGGTCTCTTCTTTCTTTGTTGCCATGTTTTATTTTTATTGATTTTCCTTTTCTTACTTGAAGCTGATGAGATACTTCGTATATTTCACCTCATCCATCTTGAAGGCGTGGTCCACTTCCTCCATCACGGGGCGCTTGCAGCCTTCTTTCTTTACCTTCTCGGTCACGGTCACAACGAAATCGTTGCCGTCTACCGACTTCAACACACCCTTGTATTTCTTTCCGTCGGCGTTGAGCACCTCAACCTCCTTGCCGGTAAAGTTGATATACTGCTGTGGCACCTTAAACGGCTGGCCCAGACCGGCTGAACCTACTTCCAACTCAAAGTCTTCCTCGTCACGGTCGAGATGATCCTCGATGTAACGGCTCAATTCTACGCAATCCTCAATCCACACTCCGTCTGCGTGGTCAATCTCGACTACGATTTTGTCATCTTTACTCACTTCAATGTCTACGAGGAAATAATCCTTACCCTCGAGCCACTGGTCAACTAAACTCTTAATAGTTTCCTTATTGATCATATTTGTGTAATTAAAATGAAAATGAGAGGCTTCCGAGAAAGCCCCTCATTCCACTGAACGGTGCAAAAGTACAAATAAAATCGCACATACACAAGTATTTTTTCATTTTTCTTGCAAAAACGCGCGAAAAACACCCTTTTGCCGTTCCTGACTCCCATCCACTTGCTGGGAAATCACCTTTTATCCTCTATGAGCCATTGGTTCATAAGACTCACGATTTAACTCATTTTGCCGCTTCCGTAAACGCGTCCATGATGGCTGTCGGACGGTGATTCTGGAAAGCTCCCAACGGATATTGTCCCTCCAGTTCGGGCGCCCAGTAGAACACACCCCGGCAGCGGCCACCGGTCTGTTGGCGCGCAGCTGTGATGAGTTTTTTCATGAAAGCCTTCCCTTTCTCGGGCTCCCTCACCAGCACGCCCGTCTCTACTATCATCGTCTCACAGCCATATTTCTGCTGCAGTCGGTTAATGTTGGCAATAGCCTTCTGCAACGTTTCCTCCTCGCTTTGGGTCAGCTTTGCCTCTATGTCCCAATAGGGATAGACGCTCAGCCCGATCATATCCCACCGCGCACCATACTTTTTCAGCCCGTCGAAGATGAAGTCGTAACGCCGTTCGTCACACCCCCCGTCCAAATGTACGATACAGACCGCCTGCGGATAGACACTCTTTACAGCCTCGTAGCCGGCATCTGTCAGTCCGGCATACTGCTCCATATGTTCCTCAGCACGTCCCATCGGCCACAAGAAACCGTGAGTGGTCTCGTTGCCTACCTGCACCCATTTCACGTCGATGCCGTGGTTCTTCAGCAACTGTAGCGTCTCACGCGTATGATCGGCAAGGGCAAACTTCATCTCGTCATACTTAAAGTACTGCCATGCCGCGGGGATAGGCTGCTTGCCTGGGTCTGCCCACCAGTCGCTGTAATGGAAGTCTATCATGATGTCCATATTGTAATAGCGGGCGCGCTTGGCCATCTCCAGCACATCGTTCATGCCCGAGAAGCCGCCACGTGGGTTCACCCACACACGCAGTCGCACCGCATTCAGTCCCAGTTCCTTCATCAGGGCGGTATTCTCGCGAATCTCTCCCTTCCGGTTATATAACTTCCCGCCCCTTGCCTCCAAGGCAGTAGTACCGCTAATGTCGGCACCCAGCCAGAAAGGCTCGCTAGTCTGTGCCATGGTGCCCCCTGCCATCAGCCAAAGGAGCACGAAAGAGATAAGTTGGTTCCTCATATGGGTATCGTTTTGTTGATGTTCAAGAAAAGTTGCCGGAAACCGTTGCCCGCCGCATCCTGTGCGGCATCGCATCTATGGTTTCGGACTGAGCAGACGTCGGTATTCGTCCGGTGTGTTCAGCAACCGGCAAGCTTCCTTAAACTGCTTGTCGTAGCGCAGGCCTACCTCTATGGCACCGCGCTGGAAGTTGTAGAAGGCAATAATATCCGTCTCCAGCATCTGCTTGATCACCTCTTTATTCTTGTCAAGGTCCTTGTCCAGATTGTGCTTCAGTTTCTTCTCCAACTGCTCGAATTCCGTCTTCGCGTCGTCATAATAACCCTCAAACTTAGCCACGTCGATAAGCGCCTTCAGCGCCTTGTCGCTGCCGGGATCGTAAGTAAACCCGCTGGCTATGACGCGCTGTTTGAACTCTGCGTAGTCGGCATCCGTCAGGTGGAACTCCGAGGGCTTAACCACCGTCGGGTGTGAAAGGAAGTAGTCCAGCTCATAGTTGAACAGCACATCCGAGGAGTCCTTTACCGACGGGTTTTGCAGATACCACGCAATGTTGGCGAGCGAGTCGGGACGCACCTCCACATCGGGTTTGATGCCTCCGCCGTCGCGCACCTCTCTACCGTTGCGCGTATAGAACACCTTTGTCAGCGAGTCGGGAATATGCTCCGTATAACCGCCCTGCCCGTGACGGTAGTTGATGGCCTGGATGCAGCGCCCGCTCGGGATGAAATATTTGTTGGAGGTCAGTTTCAGACTTCCATTATAGGGCAGGTCGACAGCCGTCTGCACCAGTCCTTTCCCATACGTACGCGTACCTAACACTATTGCACGGTCCAGGTCCTGCATCGCTCCACTCGTAATTTCGCTCGCGCTCGCCGTGTTGCCGTTCACCAGCACCACCACCGGCATCACTGAGTCTATCGGCTCCACCGTCGTCTTGTAATCGCGGTTTGTCTTCTTCATCTTTCCACGGTTGCTCACAATCAGCTCACCCTTCGGCACAAACATGTTCACAATCGACACCGCCTCCTGCTCCGAGCCGCCACCGTTACCGCGCAAGTCGAATACCAGTCCTTTCATCCCCTGCCGCTTCATATCGATAAACGCACGACGCACATCTTTCGAGCAGTTCTCCGTGAACCCCGTCAGCATCATGTAGCCGATACTGTCCTTCTGCAGACCGTAATAGGGAATCACCGGATTCTGTATCTGACGGCGCGTAATCTTCATCTGCATCACCTTACCCGTGCTCGGCCGTCTGATCTTCAGCACAAAACTCGTTCCTGCCTCGCCACGCAGGTGCGAGCTCACGTAACTCACATCCTTGCCGACCATCGTCGTGTCGTCGACACTCAGAATCACATCGCCCATCTTCAGCCCTGCCTCAGCCGACGGAGTACCTTCGTAAGGCTCGAAAATACAGACATTCTTGATTTTCGGATTATAGTGGATGGTCGAGCCTATGCCCGCATAGATATTGCCCGTGAACATGCTTTTCAGCTCATGCAGTTTCTCCTCGGGATAATACTCTGTATAGGGGTCCAGGCTCTTCAGCATCGCATTGATGCCCGCGCCAATCGTCTCCGATGCATTCAGCGTGTCCACATAAATCATATCCAGATTCTTGTAGATGGTGTTAAACACCTCCAGATTCTTCGAAACCTCAAAATGATGATCCTTTTGCGACATGGCAGGTAGCACTGCCCCTAACATCAGAATCCATATAAAAAGTCTTCTTTTCATACTCACAAGTTCGTTATTTGGGTACAAAAATACATTATTTTCAGTGAAAAATGAATTTTTTCGCAAAAAAGTTTGGTGGTTTCAGAAAAACACCGTACTTTTGCAACCGCTTAAAGCAAAAACTGCTTCAGTAGCTCAGTTGGTTAGAGCACCTGACTGTTAATCAGGGGGTCGTTGGTTCAAGCCCATCCTGAAGCGCCTAAGAAAGAGTCCTGTAGGTCAATAACTTACAGGACTTTTCTTTTTCTTACATTTCAGAGTTGCCCACAAATTGCACCCAAGTTCAACTATTGTAGCCAACCAAATACAAACCTCTGCAGAAAATAAGACAGAAATTATTTTCTGTATCATGACTTCAAATTGGTGAAAAAATTGAATACTACATACTTTGGGATATCAACTCCCATATAGGTCTCAAACACTTTTCAGGTTGCAGTTGATTGCGAGGAATTAATGCCTAAACGAAAAATATGGAATGTTTTTCGAAAAGAGGCAGGAAATTACTATATTTGCAGGGAAATACCATCTTCATTGAAAAGAACCTCTTAAGATTCATGAACACGGGAGCAATTCTGACAACCCATTGAAATCATCCCCATTATGAAACAAAAACAAATCATCCTGATGCTCTGTTGGCTCACGGCAGCTATCAACTGCCTCGCCAATGACAATCAACGTGACGCTATCCTCAGCCAAATCAGCGGCGCACAAATCCCCAAGACCGTTATCAACATCCAGAAGATGGGAGCCAGAGGAGACGGCGCATCCGACTGTCTGCCCGCTTTCCGCAAGGCTTTCAAGAAAGCAGCCCGACAGGGAGGCGCGCGCATCGTCGTTCCCGCAGGTACTTATTATATTAAGGGTCCCCTCCACCTGGTCAGCAACGTGTGCCTCGACTTACAGGAGGGAGCCACGCTGAAGTTCGCACCAGAACCCGAATACTACCTGCCTGCCGTCAGGACATCGTGGGAAGGCACCTTCCTGTACAACTATTCGCCGTTCATCTACGGCTACCAGCTACATGATGTGAGCATCATCGGCAAAGGCACCATCGACGGCAATGCCATGACAACCTTTGCCACCTGGCGCAGTCTGCAGAAGCCCGCCCAACAACGCTCACGCAACATGAACCACACCGGGACGCCTATATCGCAGCGACTATTCGGCAAAGGCGACTATCTGCGGCCGCACCTCATCCAACTGTACGACTGCGAACGTATCACCATCGAGGACGTGTTCATCACCAACTCTCCTTTCTGGTGCATCCATTTGCTACAATCAGAGAACGCTATTCTGCGCGGTATCCGTTACGATGCCAAACTGGTGAACAACGACGGCATCGACCCTGAGATGAGCCGTAACATCCTAATCGAAGATGTGCATTTCAACAACGGAGATGACAACGTTGCCATCAAGAGCGGGCGTGACCACGATGGACGCGGTACA
>JAEEGJ010009968.1_pt1 | contig 25054 bp, 23 predicted proteins | sample 8958761 | NCBI WGS metagenome assembly JAEEGJ01 (sample SAMN16246546, study PRJNA631951) | gut metagenome | biome: gut microbiome; feature: rumen; material: RS-attached | host: Bos | place: Iran: Karaj | collected 2018-10 | reverse complement strand
TGTGGGTGCAGCTGCCGTAGCAGTTGAAGAAAGTGAAACCCGGTGTCAACTCCTTGTAGAAGACAACACTGGGATTCTCCAGACCCATCTTACGGAGCAACTGCTTGGCGGCCTCAACGGCCTCGGCGCCACAGGGCACAGGCAGGGTGAAGCTGAGCTGCACCTTACCGTCGTTCATGGTGTCGCCATAGGGCTTTATCTTGGTGAAGTCTAAGGTTTTGTCAAAATCCTTAGCTTCCATGCTATATAATCCTTCGCTCATAGTGATATAGTAACCTTATAATTCGTGTTGATATTATCTCTTGCCTTTCATCAGTTCCACAAACGGGTTGTAATAGTTCTCGCCCTTCATGGTCACGCCCTCAAGGCCCTTACCGCCGTTCTTGGGACGCTTCACGTCACCGAAGATGCCCTTCTCCAATGCGGTGAAGAGGCCTTCCTTGGTGATATCCTCAAGCAACTTGATGGTGTTGCCCAGCACTTCCTTGACGCGGTTGCGGCAGATACCGCCCTCGACAAACTCCATTTCCTCGCCAATGCTCTTCATGTTGTTGAAGATGTACTTGGCATTCTCGATCGAGAGGTAACGATCGCTCATGAAGGGCGTGTGGATAGCCTCGGTGGGCATACCCAGCAACTGGATGCCCTGATGGGTCCAGATGCCGATCATGTTGAACAGCGCATCCTGGATGTGGCCACGGAAGATGTTGCCCGTCATGAACTTGGTGGGCGGCATGTACTTCAGCGTAGCCTTGGGGAAGATTTCGCGGGTCATCTGTGCCTGAGCCAGCTCCAGCAGGAAGCCGTTCTCGAGCATGGGATCCATCTCGAAAGCGTGTCCCAGACCCATCTGTTCCTCGGGCAGACCGGCCATGAGGGCCAGCTGCTCGTTGATGAGGTCCGAAGCAAGCACCGTGTGTGCTGCCTCGACAGCGTCGGCAGTGGTCAGGTAGTTGTCCTCACCCGTGTTGATGATCACACCGGCAAAGCCGTTGATGATGCGGCTCATATACTGGTCGATGAGCGTGCGCTGCATGTTGATGTCGCGGAACAGAATACCATACAAGGCATCGTTCAGCATCACGTCCAGACCCTCGAAAGCGCCCATGATGGCAATCTCGGGCATACACAGACCTGAGCAATAGTTACACAAGCGGATGTAACGGCCCTGCTCCTCGCCCACTTCATCGAGCGCCTTACGCATGATGCGGAAGTTCTCTTGGGTAGCGAAGGTGCCGCCAAAGCCCTCGGTCGTGGCGCCATAAGGCACATAGTCCAGCAGACTCTGGCCCGTGGTACGGATCACAGCGATGACATCGGCACCTTGACGGGCTCCTGCCTGAGCCTGTACCACGTCCTCATAGATGTTACCCGTTGCCACGATGATGTAGAGATAAGGTTTAGGTCCCTCACCGATGGTTTCCAGATAGTGCTCACGGCGGGAGCGGCGAGAGCGTATGCGCGTCATGCTCTCGTCGATGACGGGTTGCAGTGCCTTTGCAATCTGTTGCGGGTCGCGTGTCACTACCTTGGTGATGTCCAGTTCGTCAGCTGCCACTTTCTCGGCAATCTGCTGGGGGCTGAGTCCCGTTTGAATCATGGCATTGGCAATGAAGAACAAGGCACCCTCGTTCAAGACGCCTTTGTCTTTCAACGCCTCGACAACCACGTTGGGCAGAGGCACATCATTGTCATCAACGCCGTCGATGCCCATCAAGCGGCACAATGTACGTTCCACAGCCACCGTGGTGTACTGCTCCACAAAGGACTGCACATCCTCGGCGATGCCTTTGGCCAATCCTCTGGCGTACTCAACTTTTTCAAAATCTAGTCCTAACTTGCTCTTTTGCATAGTGTATAATAGTATATAGTATGATGATTGTCATGGTTGCGGGTAAGACTCCAACAGGTTTCGGGCAATGCCGATCCACTCGCTGTCGATGCCCAGGCTTTGGGCGATATTCAATGCCTCGTGCGGCACCTCACCGTCCTGAACCTCGACCAGCCGGTAATCCATCTCCCCGTTCTCAAAGCCTTTTACCCTGAGGCAACGGGCTTCACCCGGTTCTATATCATAGTGCGTTGTCATCACCAGGCTCACACCGCTACCGGTAAGCATCTTGAGCAGCGCCGTTACAAGGGCGGTGCCTTCGGTGGGATTGGTAGTGCGTGCAGGCTCGTCGATCAACGCCAGTAATCTCTTGTTCATGCGTGATGCCTTAATGACGGCATCAATGTTCTTCATCTCGGCAGCGAACGACGACAGGCCCTTCTCGACTGACTGTTCGTCACCGATGCAGAAGTATATCTCGTCTTTCACGGCAATTTGGGCCGAAGCTGCAGGAATACCGAAACCGAATTGGAAAAGCAGCTGACACAGGGTCAATGTCTTCAATACCACGGTCTTGCCGCCCATGTTGGCGCCGGTAATCAGCGTTGGCTGCATGCCGTAAGTGATATCCACAGGTTGAAATTCACGTCCATGAGCAGCGAGAGCTACTTTCACCTGTGGATGGAACATGCAATGATAGTTGCTTGTTCCGTCATTGGACAGCATGGGGAACGACAGGCCCATCTGTCTCATCTGCATGGCCTTAGCCAGGCAGACATCAATCTGCGCCAAGGCAATCTGTGCCTGCTCGATCGCGATTGCAAAGGGGTGCAACTGCACGCTCAGGTCTCTTCTCACTCCATCTTCCAACTCGCCGGCCTGAAGCAGCAGGTCGTCCTGCTGGTCGGGGTGCTGGCGCATTTGGGCACGCAGGTCCTTGAGTTGAGCACAATAGGAATCATATATATAAAATGTGGCTATTTTCATCCCGTCAGGATCCAGGATGGTAATCACCCCGTCAAGAGCGGGAATCTCCACTACCCCATCCATGCCGTGTTTTTCCATCAACTTGGCCACGTCAGTTGCAAGGATCGCCAGATGCTTGATCTCAAAGAGCTCGATATCGTCAAGAACGGCACTCTGAGAGAGATTGCGGATGGTGGTGCGGATGTCTTTCAAGCCCTGCAGCTTGAAAAGCAGCGTATCTAAGTGGGTTTTCTCTACCCGATCGATAAAATCGGTGAAACGATGAAGAACTGCATAGGATGCAGCAATCTCCTCGTCCCTTGTCATCATGGGGGAATCGAGGAGCCAACGGCGGGCAAAACCCGACTGCAGTTCCAGCTCGTCGAGCATGAAACGCAGGCCGCAGGGCGAATCTATGACATTCTTCAGTTGCACACTTATTAATCGTTGTTTTTTAACAGATCGTAAACCGGAAGCATGATCGCTTCACTCAGTCGGTTACACAAGGCTTCAGAATCGAGGACATATCCACTGGGCGAGGTGGGATTGACTGTCACGGCAATCAATTTGCTCTTCTGCATCACCCTGATGCGGCCACCAGACTTGATGAAGAGCCTGAATTGCTGCGGGGTGACGAAAATCTTGGTGAAATCCCTCACCACCAGTTCCACTTGCTTGAGGCTCTTGTTTTTCCTCACTTTTTCAAGGAAACCATCGACCAAAGCGCCTGCCACATAGAGCGTCTTGCAGTCATCCATTCCGTCGAAACGGATATCCTTGGACAAAGAACTCAAGGCCTCCAGGCTGTGCAAGTTGCCATCTCCGTCAATGAACCATACTCCCCGTTCCAGCGGCAAAAGCCTCTTGATATTGTCCTCGCTGGTCAACTCCAGATTCACCAGGTCAACAACATGTGCCGTTTTGCTCACCAGCGTTGACAGGTTTGCCGAATAGGCTGCTCCTGTCGCCAAAATCATTGACTGACTCACGGCTGGCGAAGCCGAACTCATGCGAGACAAAGCGCCATCAATGATCACCAGGTCGATGTCCTGCCGCCTCATCTCGCCCATCCAGCGTTTGAGGCTAGAGGCCGATGATGGTCCAGATAGCAGGATTTTGCCCGTCGTGAGCGCCCTGGCGGTTACTACCCTACCCAGTGATGTATTCTCGTCACTCACGTCAATGAGTTCCGAGACCAGACGTCGCTGGCGGTAGTGCATCTCGCTAGTGCCGAAGTACATGCCCTCGCGAAGGACAATCTCGGGCTTTTGCGTGCGGGTGACTTGATCCACTGTTTCCCCGTCGATGCCGATCGAAGTCACGGCAATGCGCTTGTTCTGGACTGGCAAACGGTCAAGGATGTACTTGAGAGACTCGGTTTTACCGGTATTTTTTTCCAGTCCCACGATAGACAGGCTATCGTAACGCATTATTTCATCGATGAATGGGAGCACAGAATACACCTCAATTAATCCGATGGCCCGTGAAGGCGCACGGTAGCGCCCTCACAGACCTCGGACGAAACATTTCACTTCTTGTTGCGGACCTCGTTGCGCTCATGACGCTTCAGCGCCTTGGGCTCAATGTTCATGCGCTCACCCTCAAGCAGCGAGATAACACCATCCACAGCCTTGTCGGCAGCCACCTGCTCGCGCTGGCGGGCAGCCTGGCACTCGGGACAGTTGCACTCGTTGTGATAATCGGTGGGCTCGGTATAGGTCGTAATTACACCTTCAAAGTTGCGCAGCACTACCCTGCCAGGCGATTGCGAGATGACATACTGGGGCATGACGGGCGTCTTGCCGCCGCCACCGGGAGCGTCAACCACAAAGGTGGGAACGCAATAACCGCTCGTGTGGCCACGCAGGCCCTCGATGATCTCGATGCCCTTGCTGACGGGGGTACGGAAGTGCTCCAGACCCATCGACAGGTCGCACTGGTAGATGTAATAAGGACGAACACGGATCTTGACGATCTCGTGAACGAGCTTCTTCATCACATGCACGCAGTCATTCACACCGCGCAGCAACACGGTCTGGTTGCCCAAGGGGATACCGGCGTTGGCCAGCATCTCGCAGGCGCGGCTCGACTCGGCGGTCACCTCGTTGGGGTGGTTGAAATGTGTATTGATCCAGATGGGATGATACTTCTTCAACATGTCACACAACTCGGGCGTGATGCGCTGGGGGCAAACCACGGGAACGCGGGTACCCAGACGGACGATCTCCACGTGAGGAATCTTGCGAAGCTCCGAGATGATGTACTCCAGTCGCTTGTCGCTCACCATGAGAGCGTCGCCACCCGAGAGGAGGACGTCGCGAACGGTGGGCGTGTTGCGGATATACTCCAGCGCCTTCTCGATGCGGTCAATGCCACACTCGTTATCGGTCTGACCGGCAAAACGGCGACGGGTACAGTGACGGCAATACATCGAGCACATGTCGGTGATGAGGAACAGCACGCGGTCGGGATAACGGTGGGTCAAACCGGGCGTGGGAGAATCCTCATCCTCATGCAGCGGGTCAAGCAGATCGGCAGCAGCCTGATGGGTCTCAAGACCAGTGGGGATGCACTGACGGCGGATGGGGTCATGGGGATCATCGGGATTGATGAGGCTCAAGTAATAAGGCGTGATAGCCATGCGCAGGGTCTTGAGGGTCTGTTTAACGCCCTCTTCCTCCTCAGCTGTCAGGCTCACGTATTTCTTGAGCTCATCAAGAGTCTCGATGCGGTTTTTCACCTGCCATTTCCAATCGTTCCACTGTTCGTCGGTGACATCGGGAAACAACTGTTTTCTTCTTGATTCTGTCATAAGAAAAAGATGATTGATTATGCGTAGAGTTCCTCAAAGATCTTGCGCAGCTCGGGGCACTCGCGCAGCTCCTGCAGGGTAAAGTCGGCATGGCCCTTGGTGTAGCCGTTACCGATAATCATGTTCACGTCGGCACCGATGCCTTCAGCACCCAGGGCAGCCTTGGTGAAGCTGGTGGCCATCGAGAAGAAGTAAACCACACCGTCATCCTTGGTGCACAGTACAGCGGTCATCTCGCAGTCGGGCACGTTCACGCAGTTGATGGTGGTGTCGGCCATCTTGCCATCGGTCAGCTTGTAAACCAGCTCGTAAACCTCAACGGGAGTCATGCCGGCAACGCTCTCGACCACGTCACAGAAGCCGAGGTCCTTGATGCGCTGGGTGGACTTGGGGCTGTTAGCCAGACCAATCACCTTACCGGTGACACCAACGCGCTTCTTGGCCTCGTAGCAGCACAGCATACCGCTCTTGCCACCTGCACCCAGGATAACCACGTTCTGGCCATACTGGCACAGCTTGGCGGTCTGAGCGGGAGCACCAGCTACGTCGAGTGCGCTCAGCGCGAGCTTCTCGGGCATGTCATCGGGAATCTTAGCATAGATACCACTCTCGAACAGGATTGCCTTACCCTTGATGTCCACCTGGTCAACGTCGGCACGGATCTCGAGAATCTCGTCGATGCGCAGCGGGGTCAGTGACAGTGAAACGAGGGTAGCGATGCGGTCGCCCTCCTTGAGGTCGATCTTGCCCTTCAAGGCATCACCGATCTTCTCAACCTTACCCAGCAGCATACCGCCCGAACCGGTGCGACGGTTGCGGTGCTTGCCCTGCAGCTCGACATTGAGGAGCATCTCCTTCTTGATCTCTTCCATTACCTCGGCCTCGTTGTTGGGGTCCTTGGCCTGCTGCTTAGCATAGTTGTGGATATCGGTAAACGAAGCGGAGTCAATATTCAGGGTCTGTACATCGATCAGGATCTCGTTGTCGTAGATCTCGTCCATGTTATTGTCCAGCTTGTTGGCGGGCTGAGGAAGAATGCCCTTGGGTTCGATCACTCGGTGGGTACCGAATCTATTTCCGTGTTTCTGCATTGTTTTAATAGGTTTAAATTGTTAAACGATTATTTTAGTTCTTAGTTGTTAGTCCTTAGTTTCTAGTCCCTAGTTTCTAGTTGCGCTTGGGCAGGCCGAGGATTTCGCGGGCCTCGTCGCTGGTTGCGATGGGACGGCCCAGCTCTTTTGCAATGCGAACGACCTTCTCAACGAGTTCGCCGTTGCTCTTGGCAAGCACGCCCTTGGAGAGATAGAGGTTGTCCTCAAAGCCTACACGAACGTTACCTCCCATGGCGATAGCAGCTGCTGCCATCGGGAAGGCATGACGGCCAACACCGGTTACGGTCCAGGTTGAGCCTGCGGGAATGCCGTTCACGAGCCAGCACAGGTTGGCTACGGTAGCTGGGGTACAGCCAGGAACGCCAAGCACGAAGTTGAACTGCATTGGATTGCCGGGAACCTCACCCTTGCGAGCCATGGTCAGGATGGTGTCGAGGTGACCCATCTCGAAGCACTCGTATTCGGGCTTGATACCGCGCTCGATCATGCGCTTGCCAAATGCACGCATGGTGGGCATGGTGTTGTCAAAGATCTCATCGCCAAAGTTGCAGGTACCGCAGTCGAGCGTTGCCATCTCGGGCAGCGGGGTCGTGTCGGTAGACTGCAGACGCTCGTCGGGAGTCATACCCACAGCACCGCCGGTCGACGGGATAAGAATGACATTGGGGCACACCTTGAGGATGGCCTCTTCACATTCTTGGAAACGGGCACGGTCCTGAGTGGGCGTGCCGTCGTCCCAGCGCACGTGCAGATGGACGATAGCCGCACCGGCGTCAACAGCCGACTTGGCCTCACGAACGATTTCTTCTACGGTATAGGGCACGTTGGGATTCTGCTCCTTGGTAACCTCGGCGCCGCAGATGGCGGCAGTGATAATCAGTTTATCCATTCTAGTTTCTAGTCCTTAGTTTTTTGTCCTTAGTTTTTTTGTTGGCCGTGGCTGAGCCACGGCACAGGGAACCTTTATTTGTTCTTGCGTTGGCAGTCTTTGGGGGTTACACAGGTTCCAGACGCGCGGCAAACGACAACGGGCTCGTCGAGGATGTCGGCAGCCGATGCGGAGATGTCAGGACGGGCCTGAGCCACCTTGCGTGCCTCGAACATCATGTGACGTGAGGTGTTGCCCTCGCGATCGATCCAACCCTCGGCCTCGATGAAGTCACCGGCATAAACGGGAGCCAGGAACTCAATGTTGTCATAAGCGCAGAAAAGGCCCTCGTCACCGTCACGCATAATCAACAGTTCGGTAGCCACGTCACCAAACAGGTGAACCATGTGTGCTCCATCCACCAGATTGCCACCGTAGTGTGCATCCTTTGCGCTCATGCGCAGTCTGATCATTGTCTTGTATTCCATTTTAGTCTTTAGTTTCCAGTCTTTAGTCTTTAGTTACTTCTCAACGTAGATGCCATCAACGTAGATACCCGAAGCGTGAACATGTTCGGGAGCGATTTCGCCAACGGGAACGAGCTTCTCGGCCTCAACGACAACATAGTCGGCTGCAGTTGCCATCAGCGGGTTGAAATTGTTGGTGGTGCCCAGGAATACCATGTTGCCAAACTCATCGACGATGTTGGCACGCAGGAAGGCGATGTCGGCACGCAGGGGCTTCTCCAGCAAGAAGTCCTGACCGTCAACCTTGATGATTTCCTTACCATCGGCCATGATGGTGCCCAGGCCAGTGGGGGTCAGCACGCCGCCCAATCCAGCGCCTGCCGCACGGATACGCTCGGCCAGAGTGCCCTGGGGAACATATTCCACGATGAGGGTGCCCTCATTCTTCTGCAAAGCAGTCTGCTTGTTGGTACCCGTGTGGGATACGATAGCCTTCTTTACCTGGTGATTGCTGACCAGCTTGCCGTGAGCCACCTCGTCATAGGCGGTGTCGTTAGCAATAATGGTGAGGTCTTTAACACCCTTCTCTACAATGGCGTCGATGATCTGGGTGGCACTGCCGTTACCCAAGAAACCGCCAAACATGATTGTCATACCGTCCTGTACTTTCTCGACGGCTTGCTCCAATGTGATTTGTTTGTTCATAATGTTTATGTTTTGTAATATATCGGTTTATGTCTAATAATGGGTGCAAATATAGAAAATTTTCATCAAATAATAAACCCTTTATTCTCTTTTTTTTACTAATGTGTATATAATCTAATCAATGACAGCTATTTGTGAGTTATTAACAGATTTCGGGTTTTTGTGCCAGGTATGCAAAAAACGCCCGTTTTCACGTCTGGAACGCGTGAAAACGGGCATTAAGTCAATCTATCCCTATCAGGCTTACAGGCCCAATGCCTGGCGCATAGCGGCCATCGCGTCGTTCAGGCCCTGGGGATTGCGTCCTCCAGCCTGAGCAAAGTGGGGCTGGCCTCCACCGCCGCCCTGGATGCACTTGGCAGCACCACGCACGATATCGCCAGCTTTCTTGCCGCTCTTGACGATATCCTCGCTGAGCATGACGGTCAGCATGGGCTTGCCTTCAAACTCGGTAGCGGCAAGGAATGCCGTTGCCGTCGGACAATCGGCCTTGATGGTGAGCGCCACGCCCTTAACGACGTCGGGCACGCGTACACCTGTCAGGGTGATGATTGTCATGCCGTTCTCTTGTTTTGCCTCGTCCTCAAGCTGCTTTGACAGGATGGCGATGCGCTGTTTCATGAAGTCGTCCACCTGCTTTTTGAGGTCGGCATTCTCCGAGAGTGACTTCTGCAATGCGGCAATGGCATCGGGTGCATTGTTGAGCAGTTCCTTGACCTTGGATAACGTATCCTGGATATTGTCAAGCATATCCTCGACACGCTCGCCTGTAACGGCCTCGATACGGCGGATGCCGGCTGCGATGCTGCTCTCGCTGACGATGCGCACCATGCCGATGTTGCCCGTGTTGCACACGTGGGTACCACCACACAGCTCAACCGAGTCGCCATACTTGATGACGCGCACACGGTCACCATATTTCTCGCCAAAGAGCGCCATCGCGCCCATCTGACGGGCCTCGTCGATGGGCATTTCGCGATGCTCCTCGCGCTGGATGGCCGAACGGATCATCTGGTTTGCCAAATGCTCGACCTGACGGATCTCTTCAGGCGTCACTTTGCGGAAATGCGAGAAGTCGAAACGCAGTGAAACCGGGTCCACATAGGAGCCCTTTTGCTCCACATGAGTGCCCAATACCTGACGCAAGGCTGCATGCAGCAAGTGGGTTGCCGTGTGGTTGCACTCGGTAGCATGACGTGCCTTCAGGTCGATGGATGCGTGCAGTGTCGCATTCACGTCGCTGGGCAATTTTGCCGTAATGTGAACCGGCAGGTTGTTCTCACGCTTGGTATCGGTCACCTCGATGATTTCGTCACCCAACTTGAGAGTACCGCGGTCACCCACCTGACCACCCATTTCGGCATAGAAGGGAGTGCGGTCCAGCACGATCTGATAGAACGATTTATTCTTCTGGGTCACCTTGCGGTAGCGCAGGATGTTCACGTCACACTCGCTGAGGTCATAGCCCACAAATTCCGTCACGCCGTCCTTGAGCTCCACCCAGTCGGTGGCCTCAACAGCGGCAGCATTGCGTGCGCGCTGTTTCTGCTTCTGCATCTCGACATTGAATTCCTCCTCGTTGACGGTCATGCCGTTCTCACGCAAGATGAGTTCGGTCAAATCCAAGGGGAAGCCGAAGGTGTCATAGAGGGTGAACGCCTCCTTACCATCGACAACGGTTTTGCCGGCAGCCTTGGTGTCGGCAATGACCTTCTCGATGAGTTTCATACCCGTCTCCAGAGTACGCAGGAAAGCATCTTCCTCCTCTTTGGTAACGTGCTTGATGAGGTCGGCCTGGGCTTTGATTTCGGGATAGGCTTCGCCCATACTTTCGATCAAAGTGTCGATCAGACGATACATGAAGGCCTCACGGAATCCCAGGAAGGTGTAACCATAACGCACGGCGCGACGCAAAATGCGACGGATCACATAACCGGCCTTGGCATTGCTGGGCAACTGACCGTCGGCTACCGAGAATGCGATGGTGCGCACATGGTCGGCCACAACGCGCATGGCAATGTCCACATCCTTGTTCTCGCCATATTTCTTGCCGCACATCTCACCCAACCTGCCGATGAGGGGCTGGAAAACGTCGGTATCATAGTTGGATTTCTTGCCCTGCAGGGCCATGCACAGGCGCTCGAGGCCCATACCGGTATCAATCACCTTGTTGGGCAGCGGTTCCAGCGAACCGTCCACCTTGCGGTTATACTGCATGAACACGAGATTCCAAATCTCAATCACGAGCGGGTTGTCCTTATTGACCAACGAGGCACCGGGCAGGGCAGCTTTCTCTTCCTCGCTGCGCAGGTCGATGTGGATTTCGCTGCACGGGCCGCAAGGACCCGTATCGCCCATTTCCCAGAAGTTGTCATGGGCATTGCCGTTGAGGATATGGTCCTGAGGCAGATGAGCCTCCCAGAATTTTGCAGCCTCATCGTCACGGCTCACACCGATTCCCTCATCGCCCTCAAAAACGGTTGCATAGAGGTTCTTGGGGTCCAGTTTATAGACATTGACCAGCAGATCCCATGCCCAATCGATGGCCTCGTGCTTGAAATAGTCACCAAATGACCAGTTGCCCAGCATCTCGAACATGGTGTGGTGGTAGGTGTCATGACCCACCTCTTCCAGGTCGTTGTGCTTGCCGCTGACGCGCAGGCACTTCTGCGAATCGGCCACACGGCGCCATTGGGCCTCTTTATTGCCAAGGATGATGTCTTTGAACTGGTTCATACCAGCATTGGTAAACATGAGGGTTGGATCGTCCTTGATTACCATGGGAGCCGAAGGCACAATGTGGTGGCCGCGCTCCTCGAAGTAACGTTTGAACGTCTCTCGGATTTCTTTTGCAGTCAGCATAATATTTTATCTTAATATGTTATAAATGTTCGATTTTTATTGCAAAGTCTAAACTATTTGTTTACCTTTGCAGTGCTATAATCAAACCGCAAAGATAATCAATTCTAACAATCTGTGCAAGACCATGCAGGAACTGGACAAAAAATTCTATAAAATCGGTGATGTATCCGAGATACTTGGTATCCCAGAATCCACATTGCGATACTGGGAGAGTCAGTTCACCATCATCAAGCCCAAGCGCAACAAAAAGAACATCCGATACTACACGCCTCACGACATCGAGATGATTAGCCGCGTGTACTATCTCGTCAAAGAAAAGGGCCTGAAGCTCGATGCTGCCCAAGCCCAAATCCGCCACAACCGTGACGGTGTTGACAAGCGTTTTGACGCCATTGCCCAGCTCAAGTCCATCAGGGAACAACTGGTCATCTTCCAAAACACTCTGGATGAGCTCTTCCCGGACGTTCCCGCCGTCAAATAAGGCAACTAAAACATATAACAATTGAGGACTGTCTCCTTTTGGGGAAACAGTCCTCATTGTTTAGTCAATACTTAATGTCACAAAAAAGTCTTGCAGCATGCGATCACCGCGTGCTGCAAGACAATAATTTAATATAACTTTAAAACGCAATTTCCGGGTATCAATAAATTGTTTCTAGAATCTCATGCCCAATGTGAGCGAGACGCGATTGTTGTTGTCCTTCGCGTCGGCACTTACGCTAGGCTCATAACCATATTCGTCGTTGATGGGCGAGAATGCGTTATAAACGCCATTGCGCATCTTGTGCACGTAAGCCAAGTCGGCATAGAACGATTGATAACGATAGCCCAAGCCACAAGTGATATTGTGGACGGTGTTGTCAAACTGGTAAGTGGGATTGGTACCTACAGTGACAACCTGATAGTCGTAGTTGTCAACACCCTTATCGACCTGTGTCGTCTTGATGCTGTAACCAGCACGCAGGCTCAGGTTGGGATTCACGCGGTACTCAGCACCCAGGCGAACGATGTGTGAAGGCTTGAAATAACTCTTCACATTGTAGGTCACATCAGGATAGTTGTTACCATGGGTGTCACCTACGCGCATAGTCTGGTTGCCCACATATTCATAATCGAGGCTGATGATGCCTTGGGTGCCAATGACACCTGCCAAACTGCCCATAAAGCGCCATGGAGTTGAAATCGTGTAGCTGCTTGAGTAGTCATAGCCGTCATTGCTGCCCTTGTCGGCACGATAGAGCATCTGGTTGTTCTCATAGGCCTTGAGCGATGCACTCACGTAGTAGGTGTCGCGCATGTCATAGTAAGTGGGCGTGTGGAACGCGGCACCGATGCGCAGCGCCTGAGTGGGACGCCAGATAAGACCGAACTTGAAGTTCACGCCAGTGCCCTCGGTGTGCAGGTAATTGTACAGGCCCCATTCGGCGCGGGTATTACCAAAATTGTTGATCTCAGGGTACATCACATCACCGACATCTTTTCTGATATAGGCATAATCCAAATCTTCCTCATAGGACTGGAAACTCCTGTAATCCAGATCCAAGATACCGAAATCGAGACCCCAGTACAACTTGTTGGCAAAGTTACCGCCGAAGGCGATGTTGTACTCATCGGCATGTCCACGCTCGTCCACCTCATAGTAAGCATTGCCTACAGTACCCTGGCCATAGAGACCTTGGACTAGTGATCCATTCTTTGAATAGCCATACTCATCATACTCATAATTTCCTTGCTCATTAGGCAAAGCGAAATTATTGATAATACCGGTATAGCCGCCATCTTGGGTAGGCATGTCATAGGTGACAATAGCTGCCCAGGGGGCATAACCGTCAAAGTACGGGTTGAAACCATCTCGCCAATACAGATCGTCATGAGTATAACCTCCCATGTTGACAAAGCCGTCGGCGATATAGTTGCTCATCGAGTTCTCGATATTTCCTACTCCACCGATATAGTGACGGTTGAAGGACTGAATGCGATTGTAAGTGAAACCGAAGTTCAGGTTGGGTACCACCTCGCTATCGAGGCGGATAGCACCGATGTAACCCACGTTGTTCACGTTAAACTTGGTCTCGTTGATCTTATCCACGCCAGATGAAGTGCTGTTGAAATCCAGGCTGAGAGTAACTCCCAGGTCGGAATTGCGATAGACGCCGATACCGCCAGGATTCTGAGTGAGCACCGAGAGATCGCCGCCCAGGGCTCCGAAGGCCCCCGCCATCGACTGGAAGCGCGAGGTGCCTCGGAGTTCGGTTTGTGACAACTGCAGGACATCAAAAGCGTCCTGAGCGTTTATCATCAGAGGAAGTCCGCACAACAACAGGGCAAAAACTTTCTTCTTCATATTGTCAAATTATTAGAATTGGTTCGACTTAAAGTGTGTGTTCAAGAAAGGTGTTCATTAGCGACGTCGTCCGCCACCGCCTGACGAACCGCCATGGCTACCGCCACCACTGGAATGGCTGCTGCCGCTGCTGTACGAACCGCCACTGCGTGAACTGCCGCTGCTGTACGAACCGCCGCTGCGTGAGCTGCTACCGCTGCTGTACGAGCCACCGCTGCGTGAGCTGCTGCCGCTGCTGTACGAGCCACCGCTGCTGGAACGGCCTCCACTGTACGAGCCACGTGATGATGCGCCACCGCTGCGTGTGGTAATGCCAGAATTATTGCGGGATCCCATGTTGCCGCTGCGCGATGATGCCATTCCGCTACGGTTGCGATTTCCTCCCATACCGGCAGAGGCAGAACCGCTGCGACTGGTTCCTCGAGCCGAGACGCTATTGCGGCCTCCTGTAGCATCAACTCGGCCACGTCCATTGCGGTTGCTTGCGAGTCCGGCACGACGACCGACACTGCTGCCGCCTACGTTAGTATGGGGTCTGTTAGGACGATGAGTAGTCCAGTCATAGTGAGTGTTGGACCAGCCCCAATCATTATAGTGGGGTCCCCATCCCCAGTGGTTATGCCAGTGATGACCCCACCAACCGTAGTAAGGGCTATGCCAATAACCGAAATAGACGGGACTGTACCAACCGTAGCGCCAAGGGCTGTACCAGCCATAGTACCAGGGACTGTACCAGTCGGAGTACCAAGGCTCATACCACCCTGTGTACCAGGGGTAATAGGAACTTGACCATCCATAGGATGAATAAGCCCAATCGCTACCTACAATCAGGTTGATGGTGGGAGACTCGTCATAATAGAGTTCCACCAGGTCATCATCATCGCTCAGGATAACGATGTCGGGATTGTAGAAACGCTCGATGCGGCGCGTGTTGGCAAACATGTCATCATCATACATGACGGAGTCACCATCGAAATAGATGGTATCACCATTGATGTCGACCTCATATTTGGGCTCATACGCACCACGACGGTTGTACTCGTCAACATCACGCTCCTCGCGATAGTTATCCTTGACAACCAGCTTATATCTCTCGGGAACATCGCCATAGACGGCTACCGTCTTGGCCGGCTTTTCGACCTTAACCTTAGTCTTGGTCGTGGGTTGGGCCTTTGACGCATCGTAATAGATGTCGTCATAGTCCTGGGCCTGTAGCGATCCGGCGGTCAAGGCCATCACGCCCAATAATCCTAAAATACGGTACTTCATAGTTCAATTACGTTTAAAAAGTTATTATTAAATCTTGTTTGTCTTTTAGACCACGAACTTTTAAAAAAGTTTAAGTTGTATGAATAAAACTGTTTGAAAAACGTTGCAAGTTATAAAGTAAAAGGACACAGGCGCCACTTTTTTCAGTGAAAAAATGCTAAATGCCCGATTTTTCACTTTATAATCCTCTTGATTAGGGCAAAAACCGTGCCAGCGCCCCTCGCGCGCACCATGACAGCATTAGGATACGCACCTTTTGGAAAAAATGTTTACCTTTGCACTGCAATTTATGGGACGAGAAAAAGTATTCCGTTTCAAGCAGTTTGCCGTCTTGAACGACCGCACGGCAATGAAGGTGGGCACTGATGGGGTCCTCCTTGGTGCATGGTGCCCTGTGGTGACCGCCAGTCGGGTGCTCGACGTAGGCACAGGCTGCGGTGTGATCGCCTTGATGATAGCCCAGCGCAACAGCACTGCCATCATCGACGGCATCGACATTGATACTGATGCCACCGGCGAGGCACGCCTCAACTTCGCCAACTCCCCATGGAGCGAACGCTTGTCAGCCACCGAGTGCGATTTCAACGAAATGACCACGCAGCCCATTTACGACCTCATCGTCTCTAATCCACCTTTTTTCTCCAACGGAGTATTGCCGAGTGGAGCTGCCAGAACAGCCGCCCGGCACACGGAATCGCTTACTTACCGCCAACTCATCGACGGAGCGGCAAAGCGTCTTACCGACAACGGCGCACTGGCACTCATCTCCCCCATCGAGGCTGAATCCGATATCATCCAAGCGGCCACTTTTGCCTCACTGCCAGTAAAGAAGATGACGCGTGTCATACCCGTCGAGGGTGCGGCCCCCAAGCGCACTTTGTGGCTGCTATCCAAAAATGACAACATCAGTTATGAAGAGAATGAACTGACCATCGCACACCGTGATGGCACTTTCACCCGCGAGTATATCGAACTCACTGGCGCCTTTTACCTAAAAATGTAGGTGACCTCTCTTTCGCATTAACAATCAGCACGTTAATACAAAAACAAAAGTCCCGAGACTATGGAATGTCAAGCGGGACCTATATGTTCTGTGTCTAGTGATGCTTCGTCAGCAGTTCGGCACAAGGTTGAATTGTTTTATTATTATGAAAAAGTCAGTTTAATTCGTTTGAAGCTTTATTTCTTCATCGAAGTCGTAATAATGACTGAAATACAACGAAAAAGTTTAATCACATTGTGATATTTAACATTTCTTAATACTTCTGGTCCCTATTTTTAATGATATATCCCCATAAATGGGGATAAAATCCATCATAAAACATATAAAAAAGGGATTGTACGTACTGACTGATTCCAGTAAATTTGCAAGTTGAAATAAAATACATACACGAGATGATATCAAACGAAGATAATAACAAGATCACCAGACTGCTTGACAACGAACCCGTCGGGATGACCGTTCAAGTGGTGAGGGTCATGGGTGACGGCGCCTTCCGCCAGCGTCTGCTGGAAATGGGCTTTGTGCGTGGAGCACGTGTGACAGTGCTCAAAAACGCACCGCTGCAAGACCCTGTCGAATATATGATACTTGGAGCACACATCTCACTGCGACACAGCGAGGCCGCCCAAGTCGAAGTCACCGATCAGGATGCTGAATTCTGTGACATGGAGGATGCCTTTAACGGCATTGTAGAGACCACCGTGGCTGGTGTCGACCCGATGGCCGACAATGTGCTGCGCGTAGCCCTAGTGGGCAATCCCAACTGCGGCAAGACGTCCCTGTTCAATTATGTGACTGGAGCCAAGGAGAAAGTGGGCAACTACGGCGGTGTGACCGTTGACAGCAAAGAAGGATGGTTCAACATAGGCGGCCGCAAGGTGCAATTGGTGGACCTGCCCGGCACCTACTCGCTGACCGAGTATTCGCCCGAGGAGATGTATGTGCGCACCTACATCCGCGACAACCATCCCGACGCCATCCTGAACATCGTTGATGCCGGCAATCTGGAACGCAATCTGTACCTGACCACCCAGGTCATGGACATGAATATTCCCATGGTGATCGCACTGAACATGTGGGACGAGCTGGAGAAAAGCGGCGACCATCTGGACATCGAGATGATGAGCCGACTGCTTGGCGCCAGGATGGTTCCCATGACAGCCTTTAACGGTCATGGCGTGAAAGAAGTGCTGCAAGCCACAATCGACGCCATCGACGAGAGCGAACAGGAAACCCGTCACCACAACGTGAACTACGGCGCACTGATTGAAGACAGCATCAAGGAATTGAGCGGAATGTGCCCGCAGCTGGACCGTTACACGGTGCTCAAAATCATTGAGAACGACCAGCATGCCTTGCTGCTGCTCAACAACCAGTCAAATGCCGATCAAGTGAAATCGACTGCAGCCGAACTGCGCCAGCGCATCGAGCGCGACTACAATGATGACATCGTGAGCATCATCACCGACCTGAAATACGGATTCGTGCGCGGAGCATTGGCCGAAGCCCTCACACCCAACCCCGACCGCGCCACGGGCGAGACCAAACCCGGCTATTCACTGGACCGGCTGTTGACTAACCGCTGGCTGGCGCTACCCATCCTGCTGGTGCTCATGTGGCTCATGTTTGAAGCGACATTCACATTAGGAGCCTATCCGCAGGAGTGGATCGAGAGTGGCATCGGCTGGATTGGAGAATGGATCGGCAAAGCCATGCCCGACGGCATCCTCAGGGACCTGATTGTTGACGGCATCATCGGCGGCGTGGGAGGCGTGCTCGTGTTCCTGCCCCAGATTCTGATATTGTTCTTCTTTATCTCACTGCTGGAGGACAGCGGCTACATGGCGCGCGCGGCATTCATTGTGGACCGCATCATGCACCGCGTGGGGCTTCACGGCAAGTCGTTTATCCCCTACCTCATCGGCTTCGGCTGCGGTGTCCCTGCCATCATGGCAACTCGCACACTCGAAAACCGTCGCGACCGCATTGTGACTATCTTGACTATTCCCTTCATGTCCTGCTCGGCACGCCTGCCGGCTTATCTGTTGCTGGTAGCCGCCTTCTTTACCGCCAAGCAGGGATTGATCCTGATGAGCATCTACTTGATCGGTATCCTGGTGGCCGCACTCACAGCCATCGTCTTGAGCAAGACGGTATTGAAGCATGACAAGACACAATTTGTGATGGAGTTGCCGCCATACCGCAAACCCACTGCCCGCAATGCCACAATCCACATGTGGAGCAAGGGCAAGCAGTACCTGCAAAAGATGGCCACCATCATCCTGGCAGCCTCAATCATCGTTTGGGCCCTGGGATACTTTCCCCGCCACGAGGGGCAAACCCCGCAGGAACAAATCGAGAATTCCTATATGGGCATGATGGGTAAAGCCATCGAGCCCGTCGTGGAACCGCTGGGATTCAATTGGCAGATGGGCGTGAGTGTGCTGACCGGTGCGGCAGCCAAAGAGATTGTCGTCTCGACGATGGGCGTGCTCTACACTGGCGAAGCCGATGCCGACGAAGAGAGCGCTTCACTCAAGGAGAAGCTGCAAACCGCCACGAAGCCCAATGGCGAACCCGTGTTCAACCCGATTGTCGCCTACTCGTTCATGCTATTCATCCTGCTTTACTTCCCGTGTATTGCCGCATTGGTCGCCATCCGTCGCGAGGCAGGCACCAAGTGGATGATTTTTGAGATCATCTACACTACTGCGGTGGCATGGCTCGTTTCGTTCATCTTCTACCATATAGCCATACTGCTATGACAACTTCAACGATTATACAGACAATTGTGGCTCTCGGCATCGTAGCCGTGGCCCTGGTATATGTGCTGCGACGCGTGTTCAAGACCACACGGGGCAAGGGCGACTGCGGTTGCGGCTGCGGCAAGGATTGCAAGTGTAAAAAGCTCTAATAGATGCTCACCATCGACTTCCAGTCATAAGGTGCATCCTTGAAGGTCTGTGAGATGAACCGTGCAAAGCATCTTAACAGATAGGCTGCCACTACAATGATGCAGAAGATAATGACCAGATTAAGCGGGAACATAAAGTTCAGTGCATCTGTGAACAAGCGGTTCTGTATGAGGTAGATTTCCAAACAAAGCCCTCCAATAAACCTGATGAGGAAGTATCCCCATTTGGTGTGATAGACTGAACGCATGAACGCGCCGTCGGCCCACAGGTAAATATAGTACAGCCATACAAGCAGCGGGATGAACGTGAATGGATGCAGGAATGCGAACTGCTGATACCTGAGCGTTATACCCTGCATGACATAGAAAACGACAACACCCAGCAAAGCGAAAAGCAGGTTCCGCCACTGATGATCCAATTGCTTTGTGTGAGTCATCGTACCCATCCTAGTGCCGAACAACATGAAAATGAAGAACACAAACCACTTGTTGCTGGCACCATCACCAGCATAAAGACTGAACGGGAAAGGAAAATTCATGCAATAGTACCACACCAGCAACACCAACGATGCAAAGGCCAATACCCAGTTGAGCTTATCACGGAAATATACACCAATCACATAGATGAAGACATAGTACACCATGATGAGCCTCACAAACCAGCGTCCGCCGTACAGAATAACATGATTGATATCCCAATGGACATCCCAGAACGTGCAAAACACGAACGCCACAGCCAGCACCGAGGGATAGATGCGGTTAAAACGGCGTTTGTACCAATTCGGGAAATCCTTAATGCCGTTTATAGGCTTCAAGAACAATGTAAAGCCAGAACAGAAAAAGAACAATGCGTTACCAATCGCGCCACCTGTTGCCAAAGCGTTATACTTGCCATAGAGTAGCTCCATGTGCGAGTTGGTTATCAGTATTATCGCCAGAAACTTCAGGACATCAATCCCCACATTCCGTTCTTTTATAGTGCTCGATATCATAATTCCCTGCAAAATTAGCAAAAATTGATGAAAACCAAGGATTGTTAGCCGAAGAGGTAGCGGAAGGCGTCTTCGACGCGGGCAACCTCGACAACCTTAATGGTCCAGGTATCTCGCTTGATACCTTTGAGGTTGTTTTTGGGTATGATGATGGTTTCAAAACCGAGTTTTTGGGCTTCGGCAACGCGCTGCTCACAACGGGTGACTTGGCGAATTTCGCCTGAAAGCCCCACTTCACCGGCAAAACATACGCTGTTGTTGATTGCCATATCCACATTAGATGACAAAATGGCACTGATTACCGCCAAATCCAAAGCGGGGTCATTGACTTTGATACCTCCCACGATGTTGAGAAAGACATCTTTCTGCGCCAACTTGAATCCCAACCGCTTTTCAAGAACGGCCAGCAACATGTTCATGCGTCGCTGGTCAAAACCGGTAACCGACCGCTGGGCGGTACCATAGGCGGCAGTGCTCGCCAGGGCCTGTACCTCGATGAGGAAAGGACGCATCCCGTCGATAGTCACGCCAATGGCTGTTCCCGATAACTCACCGTCACGGTCGCCCAGCAGCAATTCGCTGGGGTTGGTCACTTCGCGCAAGCCATCCTCCTTCATCTCATAGATACCTATCTCATTGGAATTGCCAAAGCGGTTTTTGATTGGCCGCAGGATGCGGTACATATAGTTGCGGTCACCCTCAAATTGGACAACGGCATCAACAATGTGCTCGAGCACCTTGGGGCCAGCGATGCTACCCTCCTTGTTGATGTGACCGATGAGGATGACAGGCGTATAGGTCTCCTTGGCATATCGCTGGAATGCTGCGGCACACTCTCGCACCTGGGTCACACTGCCCGGAGCGCTCTCGAGCTGCTCGCTGGCAATGGTCTGGATCGAGTCCACGATAATGAGTCCGGGCTGGAACGAGCGGATGCTCGCAAAGATGTTGTCCAGAGATGTCTCGCACAACAAGTAACACTCACAGTCCATGCGGCCGCCTGCTATGCGGTCGGCACGCATACGCAGCTGTTGTGGGCTCTCCTCGCCCGAGACATAGAGGACGCGGCGCGAGCGGATGCGCAACACATTTTGCAAAACCAGCGTTGACTTGCCGATGCCCGGTTCACCTCCCAACAAAACAATACTGCCAGGCACAAGGCCACCACCAAGCACACGGTTCAGTTCCCCGCTGGGCAGATTGATGCGGGGTTGATCCTCGGCATGGATTTCCGAGATTTTGACTGGTTCGGCTGCCTTGCGGCTGGTTTCTCCAGCACCCGTATAGCGCGCTGATGTGGTTTTGGGCACTTTAGGTTCCTCAATGTAGGTGTTCCATTCACCGCATGCGGGGCACTTTCCGAGCCATTTGGGCGACTCGTTGCCGCAGTTCTTGCAGAAGAAAGTGGTCTTGACTTGTTGTTTTGCCATAGCTGGAGTATCTGGACTGGAGAGAGTTTACCTCCTGAAAAATTCACTGATAGTGATAGCAGCGGCAACGCCCACATTGAGCGACTCGCTGCCTGCCGTCTTGGCCTTGGGGATGAGCAAACGGCTATCGACATGCTTGGCGACCTTGGATCCGATTCCTTGACCTTCGTTGCCAAAAACGACGAAACCCTGTTTGCCTAGCTCGCTAGTATAGATGTTTTTACCGTCAAGGAAGGTGCCATAGACGGTCAAGTCAGGGTATTTCTCGAACAACGCTTCCAAGTCACCATAATGCACCTTGACACGTGCAATAGCCCCCATCGTAGCCTGCACTACCTTGTGGTTATAGACATCCACCGAAGTTTTGCTGGCAAATATATCCCGTATTCCGAACCAGTCAGCCAAACGGATGATGGTTCCCAGATTGCCCGGGTCCTGGATGTTGTCAAGGACAATATTCAAACTCGATGCCACAAGGTTCTCATCGATAGTATCCACAGGTTTCTCATATACTGCGATGACGTCGCTGGGCGTGTCAAACTGCGAGATGCGCGCCATCTGCTGGCCGTTGGCAAACACGATTTTGTCGTAGTGCTCTGCCGTTCCGCATTGCTCATACCACGAGCGTTTGGCAATGAGCCAGCGGCAATTGAAGTGTTGCCACGTGTCGCGCACGCACTTGGTACCCTCGGCGACAAACAGTCCCTCGTCGTCACGGTATTTCTTGGCAGTCAGTCTTCTTACCACCTTGAGGATGCCGTTGTTCATGTCCATCATAAGGCTTCTTGTTCACGTTTAGCCACAAGTTCGTTGAACCGCAGCAGGGTTGTACAAAATTCTTCACTCAACAGGGCAATCACCTGTTGCGTGATACCATTGGGCACCTCATCGACTGCTGATGAGATCGACCCGGCAATAGCGGCAATCGTGTCGGCATCACCGGCCAGTGCTACCGATAATCGCACCACGTCCTCATAATCCTTACCCTCCATGAAGCAGGTGATGGCTTCGGGCACCGTGCGCTGGCACGTCTCGTCAAAGGTGAATGTCGGACGTATCTCGTCGAGTGTGCGCGACAGGTCATAGTCGAAGGTCTGGGCCACATAGTCGCGGATTTCCTGCTTGGACTTTCCACACCTTGCCAAGAAGATGGCAGCCGCAGTGGCCTGGGCGCCCTTGATGCCCTCAGGGTGGTTATGCGTCACCTCGGCCGAGACCTTGGCCAATGCCAAAGCCTCTTCCAACGATTGAGCATAATAGCCCACAGGACTCACACGCATTGCCGACCCGTTGCCATACGAGTTATAGGGCTGGGGATCTTTATCGCAAATCCAATTGGCGAAACGGCCTCCATAGCCTCTGTTGGGGTACCTACGGCACAGGTCAAGCATGATTTCAACCAAACGCTCATGCGTGTGCTGTTCGTCATCGATCAGCCACAAAGCGTTGGACATAGTGAGCACGGTGTCGTCGGTAAACGAGCTCTTGGGTGTGAACAACTCAAAGTCGTGGTCACGCGTAGGGTTAAACTCATATGACGACCCGATCACATCGCCGGCAATGGCTCCAATAATTCCTTTCATAATCAAAAATGTGTTTTTGAGTTTACAAATATACTACTATTTTACCGAATTGGGCACACTTCAGGTGACATTATTTTAAAGGGACCAAGGGATAAGGTACTGCGAACCCATGCTTGGTGCAGTGGCCATTGCAGGCTGATTGGCGACAACCGGGCGGCGCATCGTAGCCATAGCGGTCACGTCACGCCAGCCCTGAGTGCAGTTGCGCACCGTGAGCACTGCCATGCCCACATAGCGACCTGCCAACTCCAACAGTGCACTCTTGACAGCATCCAGACTTGAAAAGCAACTGCCATTGATGCTGGCAAGACGGCGACCATTACACTCGAGCGAGGCACAGATGCGGTCGCCGTAATTAACGATGTTGATGATGTTCTTATTCATTGTCATTCCTCCCTTTATTTGTTTTTACACTGCAAAGGAAGAATGACATAGTGCCAAATTATGGCACTGTTAATATAATAAATCAAAAAAATCAGACCATAGCTTGACTATGATCTGATTTTTGAGCGGTAAACGGGACTCGAACCCGCGGCCCTCAGCTTGGGAAGTCAACCTCCCGTGAGTTATGTTGTTAATTATTAAATAGTTATCAAATTTTTTCGTGGTTATTGACAATGTTATTGACAAGAATATATTACGAAACTATCTCTGTGCGAGACCGTTTGGCTGCGTCCTGTATCATAAACTTCGGCATCAATGTGTGATTGGTGCCTTCAATCATCAAGAGGTCAATATCGCCGTTGTCAACAATAACTATTTCGTTTACCCCATCTCCTGCATCGCCAACAATCTCAATAACATGAAACTGCCCATCATCAAACAGTAGCGTATAAACGTCGCCTGGATTAAGCGGCAGCGGCGGGTAGAAATTATCGTCAATCATCGAGTTCAACGGTGATAAGTTCAGCCATGGTCATAAATTCATTTGAGTTAGACAAAAAACCGATACAGGTTTCTATAAACTCTTTACCACAACCACAGGAGCGCATTAAATTCTCGGCGTCAGAAATACTATATCCTTCTACACCTTTGTGCATCCGGATAGCGTATGCGGCTAAACCTTTTCTGGTCTGCACGCTTGCTGGTTCCGCCCATTCGTCTCTTAATTGACTTGCCAAATATTCTTTCGCTGTCATCGTTACTTGTTTAATATCTCAATATCGTTATCTCCAAACACCAGGTTGAGCACCTGGTTTCTTTTATCCTTGGTCAAGCGCATCTGCAACACCACTTCCACGTTATCCTCAACCTGTGTTTCTTCTTTTGAAACATAGATTTCAGGATAGGTTATGATGTCTATTTCACGCATTGAAAGATTGGTTGCAAGGTTTGAAAGTTGTTCAAGCGATAACTGAACAGTCCCATTCAAAATCTTGCTGAACTGTGACGCCGACGTGTCCGCATATCGGGCCATCGTCGCCTGCGTTAATTGCTTGTCAGCCATAATTTTACGCAGGTTTTTAATGATTGTTTCGCTGATCATAGTTGTTGCTGTTTTTATGTCGTTAAAGTTACTTGCTGATTTTCAACGGGTTATAAAATATTTTGAAAAAAAGTTTCATTTTTTGAAAGAAAAAGTTGCAATATTTGAAACTTTGATATTATCTTTGCAGCGAAGTTAGTCAATAATAATCAAAATTAAAAGAAAATGGCAGACAAAAACATCAAGATCAGGCCCGCGATTGAGGCCCTTGAAGTCAACCAGAAGGTTGAGTTTCCCATCGACAACCTGCGCACGGTACGTGTCACCGCCAGCGACCTCGGTCTGATCCATGGCCGCAGATACTCCACCATGACTGACCGTGACGAGCGTGTAGTCATTGTAACCCGAGTTGCTTAATCAACTTTTACTAACCAATAAAGGATCAACAATCATGAAGAAGATTTTATTAA